>Ga0070739_10000515_pt1 | contig 73928 bp, 73 predicted proteins | sample Coa_R1_7_FD_66445 | JGI IMG/M metagenome (GOLD analysis project Ga0070739, IMG submission 66445) | Surface soil microbial communities from Centralia Pennsylvania, which are recovering from an underground coalmine fire - Coalmine... | ecosystem: Environmental > Terrestrial > Soil > Unclassified ...
CCCACCGTTCGGGCCGGCGACGGGAGGCGGACTATGAATCGTTGACCCGCGACCACCGGCAGCTCGTCAGTCGTCCGCAGCTGAACCCAGCCGGCCGTCCCTGGTGCGAGCTCATCTCGATCCAGAAGGGCGAGTGTCGCCTGCCGCTCCGCGGCACCGACGTGAAGCGACACCGGAAGTCCCTGGGCCAGGGAAAAAGGTGCGCTGGGAAGAACCGTGAGCCGCGCATCGAAGCGTTTTGTCTCGCCGACGCTGCCCGGATAGGCAAGGACGTCACCGCGCTTCACCTCCTGGTAATCGATCCCCGCGAGATTCACCGCGACCCGCGCGCCCGGCCCGGCCGTTTGCGCCGGCTGCCGATGTACCTGTAGCGACCGAATTCGGACCAGTCGGTGACCAGGCATGAGTTCCCACGTTTCTCCCACGCCGATTGACCCGTCGTGCAGCGTGCCCGTCACCACCGTGCCGAATCCCGCGGCGCTGAAAACGCGATCGACCGGGACATATCCGCGTGCCCCGTCTACCCGATCCTCCGCTTGAGCCGCGGCCGCGTCGAGAGCTTCCACCAGTTCCGGCAATCCTTCACCCGTCCGCGCGCTCACCGGTACGATCGGCAGATCAGCGATCGAGGTCCCGGCCACCGCGTCGGTCACGTCAAGGCGGACTAACTCCAGCCACTCGGCGTCCACGAGATCGCACTTCGTGATAGCAATCACGCCGGCACGGATATCCAGCAGGCTGAGGATGTCGATGTGCTCGCGCGTCTGCGGCATCACTCCTTCGTCGGCCGCCACCACCAGCAACGCGGCGTCGATCCCGCCGACGCCGGCGAGCATGTTCTTCACGAACCGCTCGTGACCGGGGACGTCGACGATACTCACCGGGCCCGATCTGGGCAAGGTTAGCCAGGCGAAGCCGAGATCGATCGTCATGCCTCGCCTCTTCTCTTCCTCGAGGCGGTCTGGGTCAATGCCGGTGAGACGCTCGACGAGGGTGGACTTCCCGTGATCGATATGACCGGCCGTTCCGATCACTTTCATCGGGCCATCGTAGCACGGCCCCCGCTCCGGACTGTGCTATTCGCGCACAGTTTCGGACGATTCCTCGGCGACCGGTGCGTTTAACTGTTCGGTCACTGGTACAATGGCCGCGGCACAATGAGGCAGGAAGGGAAACCCGTGGACGAGAAGAAACTGATCCTGGTCGCCGACGACGATCAGTCCATTCGGAGCTTGCTCCAGAGTTTTCTCGAGAGCGAGGGCTTCCGCACGGTGGAAGCACGATCCGGCCGGGACGTGATTCCGGCTATCACGAAGCATCGGCCGGACGTCGTGATCATGGACGTGCGCATGCCGGGGCTCAGCGGCCTTGAAGTGCTGGACCAGATGAAGAGGCAGCACATTGACGACATTCCGGTCCTCACGATGACGGCGTACGGCACGTCGAATATCGCGATTGAGGCCATCCAGCGCGGCGCCTACGACTACGTCACCAAGCCGTTCGAGCTGGACGATTTGCTCATTACCGTGCGCCGAACCATCGATCATCGTGAGCTTGCACGCAAGGCGAAGGCCGTCGATGAGACGATCCGCGATCCTCTCGACAACATCATCGGCAATACTCCCGCCATGCAGCAGGTCTACAAAACCATCGGCCGTGTTGCCCGGAGTGACGCGACCATCCTCATCACCGGCGAGAGCGGCACCGGCAAAGAACTCGTCGCCGGCGCCATTCACTTCAACTCCCATCGGAGAAACGGGCCGTACGTGAAGGTCCCCTGCGCGTCGCTGACGGAGTCACTCCTGGAAAGCGAGCTGTTCGGGCACGAGGCAGGTAGTTTCACCAGCGCCATCAAGACACGGAAGGGACGGTTCGAGATGGCGGACGGCGGCAGCATTTTCCTCGACGAGATCGGGGAGATGTCACTGAACACGCAAAAGAAGTTGCTGCGCGTGTTGCAAGAACGGGAATTTGAGCGAGTAGGCAGTAACACCCCGATCAAGGTGGACACGCGCGTCGTCGCGGCAACTAATCGGGACCTGGGCGAGGAAGTCGTCGAGGGGCGCTTCCGTGAGGATCTCTACTATCGGCTCAATGTGATCGCTATCGAGTTGCCTCCGCTGCGCGAACGCATGGAGGACGTCCCGCTGCTCGTCGAGCACTTCTTACAGAAGTATCGGAGTGATTCGCCGGACAACAGCCCCCGAATCTCGGAAGACGCGCTTGGGCGAATGATGGAATATCACTGGCCCGGCAATGTTCGTGAGCTGGAGAACGCCGTGCACCGGGCGATTATTCTGGCTCGTGGCTCGGTCATAACTCCCGCCCACGTCGTCTTCACCGGCGCCCCCGACAAGCGTGACGCCGCCCTCGATGAGCACATCGCCGACAAAGTGGCCGCCGGCATGCCCCTGAAGGAGATCGTGGCCGAGGCAGAGCGGGAGGCGATCAAGGCTGCCCTGACGCAGGCCGCCGGCAACCGGAGCCAGGCCGCCAAGCAGCTCGGCATTTATCGACGCTTGCTCTACGCCAAGATCAAAGAGTACGAGATCGCCTGAGTGACCGTTCAGGAGCGCCGATACTCGCCGCTCCTGCCTCCGCTCTTGGCCACCAGACGGATGTCTGACAGCACCATGGAGCGGTCGACCGCTTTGCACATATCGTAGATGGTGAGCGCGGCCACGCTAACGGCCGTCATTGCTTCCATCTCAACACCGGTCTTTCCCTCGACACGCGCCGTCGCCACGATATCGATACAACCCGGGGCGGCCTCGAGATCGAACTCCACATCGACCCCGGTCAGCGCCAGTCCGTGGCACAGGGGGATCAACTCGTCGGTTCTCTTGGCGGCCATAATCCCGGCCAGGCGCGCCACGGCCAGCACGTCTCCCTTTGCCAGCGCGTTTCGACGAATGAGGTCGAGCGTCTCCGGCGCCATGAGGACGCGCCCCGCGGCTTGCGCTTCGCGCCGCGTGACAGCTTTTTCGGTCACGTCGACCATGCGCGCCGCGCCCGTTTCGTCAACGTGCGTCAAGTCCTGTCGAGTCATAGCCGCTAAAATTATCCCGCGCGTCCCAAATCTGACCGGAGTATAGCTGTGCGGCTTTCCCTCCGCGGCACGATCGCTGCCCTGAAGGCGGCTGCGGCCCTGCGTCGATTACGCCTGCCCTTCAGCGAAATTGAGCGGCGTCGGCGCGGCTTTGTTCTGATCCAGATTGATGCTCTGTCACACGAGGACCTCTTGAGGGCGCTGGATCGCGGCTACATGCCGCACCTCAAGCAGTTACTGAGCACGACACACCGGGTGGACCGATGGCGGTGCGGGATTCCGAGTGACACGGCGGCGATCCAGTGCAGCTTGATGTACGGGCGTAAATCGGATATCCCGGGCTTCTACTGGCTGGACCGAGAGCAGGGGAAGCCGGTGATTTGCAGCTGGCCGCTTGACATGAACGGTGTGGAAACTCGGAACGCCGGTAGCCGTCCCGGCCTCTTCCGGCGTGGCAGTGTCTATATGGGAATGGCGACCGGCGGCGCGCAGCGGGCCCCCTTCACGACGAGCGCCATCGGCCGGACCAGTTTCCCGCCGCGCCTCACCGGCATCGATGCTCTGGCCCTCCTGGTTCTGCATCCCTGGCGTCTCGGCCGGGCCGCTGCCCTAACCGTGGCGGAAGTATTCATCGAGCTGTGGCAGACGCTGTGGGCCCGGCTGCACGGCCGTTATGTCACCCCAGAGGGCGTCTTTCCTATTACCCGCGCCTTTACGCATGTCCTGTTCAGAGAGCTGGCCACCCTCGGCATCAGGCTCGACATCTTCCGCGGGGTGCCGGCCATCTATGCGAACTACATCGGTTACGACGGCGTTGCCCACCACACGGGGCCGCGCAGCCCCGAGGCCTACCGTGCTCTCAAGGCGCTCGACCGCCAGGTCCGGGACATCAAGCGTGCTATCGACACCATCGCCCTGCGCCCGTACGACGTGTACATCATGAGCGACCACGGAATGACGGAGTCCCGCCCCTTCGACTATTTGCACGGCGAGTCCCTGGCGCAATTCATCTCAAGATATGCCGTTCGCCCCGCCGCCGATCTGTCCACCCGGGAGCACCGTGACCGGGCCGCATTTCGACAGGTGGAGGAACTGGCGGCCGAATTGGGCCCAAAAACAACGTCTCTCATGAGTCATCTGGCCGACCGAGGCATGCGCCTGGCCATGCGGCTCGGCACTGGCCCTCTTCAGGCCGGCCTGTCGGACGCGGACGCCGGTCCCGTGCTCGCCATCTATTCGAGTGCCCTTGCCAACGTGTACTTTACCGATGTCGATCATCGTCCCGACCTGTCAGAGATCGAACGCGCCGCCCCCGATCTGATGGCACATCTGGCCGACCACCCGGGCGTCGGGCTCGTCATCGCGCGCGACGGTGGAAAGACAATCGCGCTTCATGGCGGCCACCGAGCGGTCCTGGAGGATGCCGACGTCGTGGACCTCTCGTTCCTCGCCGAGTACGATGATCCGGCCCTCTTGCGCCCGCAGCTCATCCATCTGGCCCGCATGCCCAGCGCGGGCGATCTGGTGGTGTTCGGCGCCTACAACGGAACGCGGGTGGTGAGTTTTGAGCAACACGCCGGCGCGCATGGTGGACTGGGAGGACCGCAACAGTTTCCGTTCATGATTGTGCCGCGCGATGCCGGGTTGGAGTTTGGCTCGGTCACCGACGCCACACAACTCAACGAGATGTTCGCGCGCCGCTACCGGCTGCTATATGACGCCGTCGCCGACGGACCGGCAACGCCGTCCGTCGCGGCCCGCTAGCACGAGCTTGACCGGAGGCGTGTGGTTCGCTAATGTATAAGCGCATGTTTATTCAATTCTCGCTTATGGATCGACAGACGTGGCGCACGAATTGGCGGAGTACTTTCGGTCGCTGGCCGACCGGAAGCGGCTGCACATCGTGGAACTGCTGGCCGACCGCGGCCGCATGACCGTGAGTCAGCTCGGTGACGAGCTGGCGCTCAGCCAGCCGTTGATTTCGTGGCATCTGCGCATTCTGCGCAAGGCGGGAATCGTCGAGACCGAGCGCCGAGGCCGGCAAGTCTGGTGCTCACTGAATAGGGAGACCTTGGAGAAATACCAGTCGGAAGCCGCGGCTCGGTTCGGATTGGAGGCACCGGATCTGCCGTCGGCAGCCGGCCCCCGCCTCGAGGCTGTCGGTGAGCGGTAGCGAAAGGAGCGATAGGTGTCGAAGGTACGAGTAGGAATCATCGGAGTCGGGAACTGCGCCTCTGCCCTGGTGCAGGGGGTGGAGTACTACCGGAATGCTCAGGACAGCGACAGCATCCCGGGCTTGATGCACGTCAATCTGGGCGGTTACCGCATCAGTGATATCGAGTTCAGCTGCGCGTTTGACGTTGATGCCGACAAGGTGGGGAAGGATCTCTCGCAGGCCATCTTCTCGGGGCAAAACAACACCTACAAGTTCTCCGACGTCCACTTCCTGGGTGTGCCGGTTCAGCGCGGCATGACGCATGACGGGCTGGGCAAGTATCTGTCGCAGGTCATCACGAAAGCCCCCGGGCCGACCGTCGACGTTGTGAAAGTCTTGCAGGACACCGGCACCGACGTTGTGGTCAATTACCTGCCGGTGGGCAGTGAAGAAGCGACGAAGTGGTACGTCGAGCAGGTGCTGCAAGCAGGCTGTGGGTTCGTCAACTGCATCCCGGTCTTCATCGCGCGGGAACAGTACTGGCGCGGCCGCTTCGAGAAGGCGGGGGTGCCGATCGTCGGCGATGACATTAAGTCCCAGGTGGGCGCCACGATCGTTCATCGCGTCTTGACCAGCCTCTTCCAGGATCGCGGCGTCAAGATGGAGCGGACCAGCCAGCTCAATGTAGGCGGCAATACCGACTTCATGAACATGCTGGAGCGCGAGCGCCTGGAGTCGAAGAAGATTTCCAAAACGAACGCGGTCACGAGCCAGCTCGACTACCAGCTGGATGCCGAGAACGTCCACATCGGGCCGAGTGACTACGTTGCCTGGCTGACCGATCGCAAGTGGGCCTATATTCGCATGGAGGGGACGTCCTTCGGGGATGTTCCGTTGAATGTGGAGTTGAAGCTCGAAGTGTGGGATTCTCCGAACTCGGCCGGTGTCGTCATTGATGCTGTACGCTGCGCGAAGCTCGGCCTTGATCACGGCATCTCGGGTGCCCTTGAGGGGCCGTCTGCCTACTTCATGAAGTCTCCTCCGGTGCAGTACAAGGACGAGAAGGCCCGCGACATGGTCGAGGCGTTCATCAAGGCGACGGCGCGCGACGAGGAGCCGGCGCCGGCCACCGTCCAGTAGTCCAGATGGCGCTCTATCTGGTCATTCAGGTCGGCGCCTTTCTGTCCAGGTACATTCCCCGCCCATGGCGGTACCTCATCGGCACCGCCGTGGGCGACGCGGTCTTTTGGGCCTGGAGCCACAAGCGGCGCATTCTGCTTGACAACATGGCGACTGTGCTGTCTCTGGGTCGGCGCGATCCGCTGGTTCGCCGCCTCGCGCTCAAGTCAATGCGGAACTACGTCAAATACCTGGTGGAGTTCCTCGAACTACCCGTGTTGTCCCCGGAGGATGAGATCGTTTCGTCCATGCCGGTGCACGGGTTGGAGCATCTGCAAGAGGCATTGCAACGGGGCAAGGGTGTTATCCTTGCGACGGCGCACTTCGGCACCATAGAGCTCGCCGGCATGCGGCTATCGGAGCTGACGGATTTCCACGCCGTGTACGACTCGTTTCGCCCTGAGTACCTCGATCGGTTGATCCAACGAAAGCGGCGAGAAAAGGGCATTGACTTGATACCGGTCAACGATGTGCGCAAGATGATTCGCGTCTTGAGGCGGGGAGGCACCCTGGCGATGCTGTTCGATCGGCCGATGGATCTGGCGAAAGGGGTCAACGTCCACTTTTTTGGCCGGCCCGCGGCCGTTCCGGGCGGCCCCGCCGTCCTCGCTCTCCGCACCGGTGCTACCATCATCCCTGCCTATGTCTTTCGACAGCCGGATCGAACCTTTATGGGGCTGGTCTTTCCCGCGGTCGACGTTCAAGCCACTGGGGATTATCAGACCGATGTGCAGCGCATCATGCAGCGTCTGGTCGATACCCTGCAGTCCGTGGTACGAGAGCGTCCCGACCAGTGGTATATGTTCCGGCCCGTCTGGCAGCGCGAGGCGGATGCCCAGGGCGCAGTACCGGCTCGCCGTAAGGACGCGGCGATCGGATGATCGGTAATTTTGCTCTCTACATCGCGCTGCGATGTGCCAGCCTGGTGTTTCCGCATGTTCCCACCCGGGCGGCGTACTGGATAGCTGATGCGCTGGGGAGCCTGGCCTACATACTCTTTCCGGTGCCCCGGCGTGCCCTGCTGAGCAATCTCTCCGTGGTGGTCGGGTTGTCGCCGCGCGATCCCGCGCTGCGCCGGCTTGCGCGGCGTGCCTTCGGCAACGACGCGCGCAACTGGGTGGACATAGCGCGTTCGGCCGGGCTCAGCACCGCGGCCCTGCTGCGTCAGGTGGACCGCGTGGAGGGGTGGGAGCACGTGGAACAGGCCATGAGGCAGGGGCGCGGCATGATCCTCGTTCCGCTCCACCTCGGCAATTACGAACTGGTCGGTCAGATCCTGATCGCGCGCGGCTACCGACTCACGATTCCGGTAGAGCGTCTGCGTCCGGCTCGCCTCTTCACGTTTCTCATGTCCATCCGTACAGGAAAGGGCTTTCGCGCCGTCCCGGTCGATCACGCGCCGCGGGAGCTGGTCAAAGCGCTGCGTGCCGGAGAGATCGTCGGCATCATGGGTGACCGCGTCTCCCGGGGGAAGGGTATTCGGGTCATCATGTTCGGGCGCGAGACGGCATTGCCCCGCTCCGCCGTGTCATTGGCCCGGCGAACCGGCGCGCCTCTCCATGTTGCGTTCGGCGCGCGAAGCGGCGACGGATTCGTGGGCCACATTTCCGATCCGGTCCCCATGGCACGGTCGGCTGACCCGCAGGCCGATGACCGCGAGAACGCCCAGCGGCTGGCCGACGCCATGCAACCCTACATCGCCGCCTTTCCGGACCAGTGGCTGGCTTTCACGCCCCTCTGGGCGATGCGCCCGGAAGAGGCTGCTACCATGGAGCGCACCGGAGCGGCAGTATGAGCAGGCGACTGGTTGACACGCCTCCCGAAGAGGTGGCGAGCCGCCGAGGGCGGGGCCGGCCCGCATGAAGATCGGTCTGGTCTCGCCGTACGACTATCCCTATCCCGGCGGGGTGACCAACCACATCCGCCACCTGTATCGTGAGTTCCGCGCGCTGGGGCACGACGTTCGCATCCTGGCACCGTCCTCGGACCGGAACCTCGAACGTGAGTGTGAGGACGTCTATCGCGTCGGTGGAGTGCGTCGCGTGCGGGCGAATGGCTCGATCGCCCGCATAACCCTCTCCTTCCGGCTGGCGCGCCGCACCCGCGAGATTCTGGCGAACGAACAGTTCGATGTCATACATGCTCACGAGCCGCTCATGCCGTCACTGCCTCCCACGGTGCTGCGCTATTCCACCGCCCTCAACATCGGTACTTTCCACGCCTACCGAGGCTCATACTACGGGTACTTTTACGGCCGCCCCATGCTCCGCCGCGTGTTCGACAGCCTGGATGGGCGCATCGCCGTCTCCTTTGCCGCCAAGCGGTTCGTGCGCCAGTACTTCATGGCGCCCTATCGCGTCATTCCGAACGGGGTGGACGTGAGCGCGTTTGACCCCGCGGTCGTCGAACCGCTTCCGGAGCTCTCCGACGGCCGCCCCAACATCCTCTTCCTCGGCCGCCCGGAAAAGCGGAAGGGAGTCGGGTACCTGCTGCGAGCGTACCCTCACATCAAAAGGGCGTGCCCGGAGGCGCGCATCATCATAGCCGGCGCGGGCGACTGGGAACACTCACCGTATCGGGCATTTATCGAGAGCCATGGCTTTGATGACATCCTGGTTGTGGGACAGCTGTCGGAAGAAGAAAAGGCCCGCTATTTCCGCAGCGCCCACGTCTTCTGCGCGCCGGCAGTGCAAGGAGAGAGCTTCGGCATTGTGTTGCTGGAAGCTATGGCGGCTCGACTTCCCGTCGTGACGACCAACATCGAGGGGTATCGTGATGTGGTCAGCGATGAGCGTGAGGGCCTCCTGGTGCCTCCGCGAGATGAGGAGGCACTGGCAGGCGCCGTCTGCCGGCTCCTTGAAGACAATGAACTGGCCCAAAAGCTTGGAGCGGCCGGCCGCATCAAGGCCCAGCAGTACGCGTGGGATCGGATCGCCTCGCAGGTGCTCGACTTCTACGCGGAGACGGCGCGGCGGGCGACCCCGGCGGCTGCCACCTCTTCCGCGGCGTGGACGGCGACCTAGCCGTGTTTCCTCTCTGGCTGCAGGGTCGCGCCCGCCGCGTTGCCGAGCGGCTGATCGGTCCGCTCGGGGCGCTCGGCATCAGCCCCAATTCCCTCACGCTCCTCGGACTCGGCCTGAATCTGGTCACGGCGGCCGTGGTCGGCGGCGGCCAATATCGTCTCGGGGCCGCACTCTTGCTCGTTTCGGCGATCTTTGACATGTTCGACGGAGCGCTGGCCAGGGCGACGGGGCGTCAGACACGTTTCGGCGCGTTCCTGGATTCGGTCCTCGACCGCTACTCGGAGGCCGCTATCCTGGGCGGGCTCATCTACGTCTCGCTACAGCACCACCAATTGGCTACCGTTGTTCTGGCGTACGCCGTGGCCATCGGGTCCCTCTTGATCAGCTACACGCGGGCGCGGGCAGAGGGACTCGGCCTCGACGCGAAGGTCGGCATCGCGCCCCGGCCGGAGCGAATCGTCATTCTGGCCATCGGGCTGGCAATCAATCAGACCACTATCGTCGCGGCTCTCGTCGTGCTCGCCGTGCTCACGCACGTCACCGCCCTGCAGCGGATCTACCACGTCTGGCGTCAACTTCGCGACGACGGGCATGCTGCCGAGCCGGCAGCGGCGCCGCAGTAGGAACCGGGCATGTCTGAGCGGCGCCTGGTGATCCTGGCCGAAGGATCGCTCGAATTCCACCATGGGAAGACCGCCATCTCGCTCCTCCGCTATCGCCCGGAGGAGGTCGTCGCCGTGGTCGACAGCACCAATGCGGGGAAGACGACAAACGAGGTACTCGGCATCGGCGGCGATATTCCGATCCTGGACTCGGTGGGCGCCTCGCTGAGACTGCGGCCCACGGCGGTCGTGATCGGCATTGCCCCACGCGGCGGCGGCCTTCCCGGTGCCTGGCGTCCGGCCATCGCGCAAGCACTCGGAGCCGGGGTCGACGTGATAAGCGGTCTGCATTACATGCTGAGTGACGATTCGGCCTTCCGCCGGGACGCCGCCGCATCCGGCGCACGCCTCGTTGACGTGCGACGCGCGCCCGACGGGCTACATGTTGCTGAGATGGCTCCGAGACGGCCCGGAAGCAGGGTCGTGACGTTTGTCGGCAGCGATTGCGCGGTGGGCAAGATGACCGCCGCGCTGGAAATCCACGCCGCCGCCGAAGCGATGGGGTTGTCGAGCGCATTCGTCGCGACGGGGCAGACGGGCATCATGCTGGAAGGCAGCGGCATTTCGGTTGATCAGGTGATCGGCGACTTCATGGCCGGGGCGGTGGAACAGATGGTCGTGGACGCCGCGTCGCGGGCCGATCTGGTGTTCGTGGAGGGGCAGGGCTCACTCTTGCACCCGGCCTATTCTGGAGTCACGCTCAGCCTCCTGCATGGATCGCAGCCGGATGCCATGATTTTGGTCACTCAACCGTCGCGCGCTTTCATCTCGGGCTATCCGGTCCGGATTCCACCACTGCCGGAGCTCATTCGCCTGTACGAACAGGCCGCCGGCTGGGTGAAGCCGGCTCGTGTCGTGGGCATCGCCGTCAATACGCGGGATCTCAATGCAGACGAGACGGACAGAGTTACGGCAGAAGCCCGAGCACTGACCGGGTTGCCGGTGACTGATCCCGTGAAGCAGGGTGGCGAGGAGTTGGTGCGAGCCGTACTGGACTCGCTCTCCTCGCTGTCGGAAAGGAGGACATGATGGCGAGAGACATTCGCCTCACGTCGCTGGTCCGCTGCGCCGGCTGAGCGAGCAAGGTCGGTGCCCCCGACCTGGCGCAGGTGCTGCGTCAACTCCCCCGCCGGCACGATCCCAATCTGGTTATCGGCGATAACCCCGCCGATGACGCCGGTGTCTATCGCTTGTCGGATACGCTCGCCCTCGTGGAGAGCATTGACTTCTTCACGCCGGTGGTCGACGACCCCATCACCTTCGGGCGAATCGCCGTCGCCAACGCGTTGAGTGACGTGTACGCCCTGGGCGCATGCCCCCGAACCGCTCTCAACGTGGTCGGGTTCCCGATCGGAGCTATACCCCTGGATGTGCTGTCGCTGATCCTGGCCGGGGGAGCGGAAAAGGCTGCCGAAGCAGGTGTCACGATTGTGGGGGGCCACACGGTCGACAACCCAGAGCCCCTGTACGGGCTCGCCGTGACGGGGACACTACATCCCGATCGCATTGTCACGGCTCGCCACGCCCGGCCAGGAGATGTGCTGGTCCTGACGAAACCGCTCGGAACCGGCGTCATCACGACGGCGCACAAGGCCGGGGCGGCGCGTGAAGCAGATCTGGAACAGGCCGTCCAATGGATGGTGACCCTGAATGCGGAGGCATCCGCGGCCATGATGGAAACAGGCGTCAGTGCGGCAACCGACATCACCGGTTTCGGGCTGCTCGGCCACCTGCTCGACCTGTGTACCGCGTCGGGGGTCAGTGCCGAGATTCATGCTCCGGCTGTCCCGCTGCTTCCCTTCGCCCGGCGATATGCCCGAGCGGGACATGTCCCGGGCGGAACGCGGACGAACCTGGAGCAGTTGAGCGACCGGGTGACGTTCGAAGACGTGGACGATGATCTACGGCTACTGCTGGCCGATCCTCAAACCTCGGGAGGCCTTCTCCTGTCATTGCCGGCCGATCGCCTCGAGTCACTACGGCGGGCGGGAGGCGCCCGCATGCTGACCGTCCCTATCGGCTCTGTGGCACCTTTCGGCCGGCCCCAGATTCGTGTCCTGGGCCATTGACAATCCGGCGCCGCGCGCCGGATACTGAGTCATCATTAGCCCCTCTCCGCTCGGCTCTTCGTGTTTGTCGTTTCCCCTGACGGTGCCGGCCCTAAAGCACCAACACGAGCTGTGGCCGGGAGTGGCATTGGCAGTTCGCCTGCCCTGAAGGAAAATGTATGTCAGATTCCGACGCTCCGGACCGCGACGACAAGGTACTTCGCCTTCCGGTCCTCCCTCTCTTCGAAACCGTGGTCTTTCCGCGGATGGTGCAGCCGATCCTCGTCGGCCGACAGGCGTCGCTCGCCGCCGTGGACGAGGCGGTTCGCCACCGACCCCATCGCATCGTGCTGCTCACGCAGGAGGACCCGGCCAAGCAATCGGTTGGTCCCGAGGACCTCATGCGAGTTGGCGTCCTCGCGACGCTCGGCCCGATGTTCCGCCTTCCCGACGGCACCGTTCAACTGCTGGCGCAGGGCGAGCAGCGGGTGCGGGTTCTCGGCTACCCCCAGACCGAGCCCTATCTCGTGGTCGAGGTGGAACCGATCGCGCAGGACGCCCCGCGGAGACGCGAGGTGGTGGCGCTCATGGAGACGGTCAAGGAGTTGATCTCCGCGTACGGCAACTTGCGCGGCAACCTCCCGGCCGACGCCCTGGCGTCGGTGCAGGAGGTGGACGATCCATCCTGGCTGGCCGATCTCGTCGGCTACATGCCTGAACTGGACTATAGCGAGCGCAAAGAACTGCTGGCAGCGCTCGAACCGTTCGAGCGACTTCAGCAGGCTCACCGCCTCCTCTCCGAACAAATCGAGGTGCTCGAGCTGAAGACGCGCATCACCAGCGAAGTCCAGAAGAACATCGATAAGTCACAGCGCGAGTACTTGCTCCGGGAACAGATCAAGGAGATCCAGAAAGAACTCGGCGAGCTTGAGCCTGAGCAGGCCGAGGCGCTCGAATGGCGAGAGAAGATTGCAGCCGCCGGCATGCCGGACGTTGCCCGCGAGAAGGCGGAGAAAGAGGCGGAGCGACTGGAGCGGATGCCGTCGGCGTCTCCCGAAGTGGGCATGATCCGCACGTATCTCGACTGGCTGGTGTCTATGCCCTGGTCCGTCAGCACGGATGACCAGCTTGATATCAAACTGGCCGCGGAGCAACTCGACCGCGATCACTTCGGTCTGGAAATGGTCAAGGAGCGCATCCTGGAGCACCTGGCGGTGCGCAAGCTCTCCTCGGAACTTCGCAGTCCCATCATCTGTCTGGTTGGGCCGCCTGGAGTCGGCAAGACGAGCCTGGGTAAGTCGGTTGCGGCAGCACTCGAACGCAAGTTCGCGCGCATGTCACTTGGTGGCGTGCATGACGAAGCCGAGATTCGGGGGCACCGCCGGACGTATATCGGCTCCCTTCCCGGGCGCATCGTTCAGGCGATCCGGCAAGCGGGCTCCAACAACCCGGTCATCATGCTCGACGAGATCGACAAGGTGGGTTCGGACTTTCGCGGTGATCCCACCGCGGCGCTCCTCGAAGTTCTCGACCCCGAGCAGAACAACGAGTTTGCCGACCACTACCTTGAGGTGCCGTTCGATCTCTCGAACGTGCTCTTCATCACTACGGCGAACGTTCTGCACACGATCCCAGATCCGCTCCGGGATCGCATGGAGATCATCGAGCTGGCGGGATATACAGAGGAGGAAAAGGTCCAGATTGGGGCGCAATTCCTCGTTCCCAAGCAGCTGCGTTTCCACGGCATCTCGCCTGACGATCTCACGATCTCGGAGGATGCGATTCGACTGCTTGTCCGGGAGTACACCCGCGAAGCCGGCGTGCGCCAGCTTGAGCGAGAAATAGCGGCGGTGGCGCGCAAGGTGGCGCGGCGATTCGCGGAGGAGGGACCGTCGTCGGTGACGGTTGATGCCGGGGATATCGAGTCCTATCTCAAAGCGCCGCGCTTCACGTGGGGGATCGCTGAGGAAAATGACGAGATCGGTGTGGCCACCGGGCTCGTGGTCACCGACGTCGGCGGGGACATCACGCCTGTCGAAGTGACGCTGATGGACGGCAAGAGTAACCTGATCCTCACCGGGCAGCTTGGAGACGTCATGCAAGAGTCGGCCCGGGCCGCGATGTCGTACGTCCACTCGCGGGCCATCGAACTGGGGATTCGCCCCGCCGCTTTTGAAGAGCACGTCATCCATGTGCACGTTCCGGCGGGGGCCATTCCGAAGGATGGGCCGTCGGCCGGCATCACCATGGCGACGGCGCTCATCAGTGCCCTTTCCGGCCGCAAGGTGCGCCGCGACGTGGCGATGACCGGTGAGATCACCCTGCGTGGGCGCGTTCTGCCGATCGGTGGACTCAAGCAAAAGGTCCTGGCAGCGCATCGCGCCGGGATACGCACCGTCCTATTTCCCTCGCGCAATACGAAGGATCTGGAAGAGATTCCGGACGACGTGCGCGCCGACGTCCAGCTGATACCGGTGGAGCACATGGGTGATGTCATCCAGCACGCGCTACTGGAGCGACCCGCGGCGGCCGACATCATGAAGTACGCGCACTTCGACGCTATCCTCCTGCCCGGCCTGGATGCGTCGTGGCAACAGCCGCCCGCTCACCCCGCCGGATAACCCTCCGCTTCCCGCCAGACGGGCCCTCCGGTGAGGGCCCGTCTTTTTTTGCGCAGCAATTCATTCTTCACGCTCCCGCTGGCAGGGTTCTTGCAGCGCTGAAGGCACGGAGCCCGTGTCTTCAAGTGATTTGTGTCAATGATCTTGACAGATTAACACTAAACATCTAGACTCAGGGCAGAAGGCCAGCGGATAAGGAGTGAAGAAATGGCAAAGGTAGTAGGGATCGACCTCGGCACGACGAATTCTGTCGTTGCCGTCATGGAAGGCGGTGAGCCGACGGTCATTCCGAACGCGGAGGGCAACCGCTTGACCCCCTCTGTCGTAGCGTTCACCAAGACAGGCGAGCGCCTGGTGGGACAACTCGCCAAGCGCCAGGCAGTGGTCAACCCGGATCGCACGATCTCGTCGATCAAGCGAAAGATGGGCACGAACGAGACGGTGTCCATCGACGGGAAGCAATACACGCCGCAGGAAATCTCGGCGATGATCCTGGGCAAACTCAAGAGCGACGCCGAGAAATACCTCGGGGATAAGGTGACCCAGGCCGTCATTACGGTGCCGGCGTACTTCAATGACAGCCAGCGGCAGGCGACGAAAGATGCGGGCACGATCGCCGGTCTGGAGGTTCTGCGCATTATCAATGAGCCCACGGCCGCCTCCCTCGCCTACGGCCTGGAGAAGAAGCAGTCCGAGACCATCCTCGTCTTCGACCTGGGCGGCGGCACCTTCGACGTGTCGGTCCTGGAGGTCGGCGACGGCGTTTTCGAGGTGAAGGCGACGTCGGGAGATACCCATCTCGGCGGTGACGACTACGACCGGCGGATTGTGGATTACGTGGCCGAGCAGTTCCAGAAAGACGAAGGCATCGACCTGCGCAAGGACAAGCAGGCTCTGCAGAGGCTTCTGGAGGCGGCAGAGAAGGCCAAAATCGAGTTGTCGAGCGTCGTCACAACCGAAATCAACCTCCCCTTCATCACGGCGGACCAGAACGGGCCGAAGCATCTGATCACCCAGCTCACGCGGGCCAAGTTCGAAGAACTGACCGACGACCTGACCCAGCGACTGGTAGGTCCCTTCCAGCGGGCGCTGGAGGACGCGAAGATGCAGCCGAGCAACATTGACGAGGTCGTGCTGGTTGGCGGCTCAACGCGCATGCCGGTCGTGCAGGAGCTTGTCAAGAAGCTGACGGGCAAGGATCCGCACCAGGGCGTGAACCCTGACGAAGTCGTCGCGGTCGGCGCAGCAATCCAGGCCGGGGTGCTGATGGGCGAGGTCAAGGATGTTGTCCTGCTGGACGTCACCCCGCTCTCGCTCGGCATTGAGACCCTCGGTGGCGTGAATACCGTCCTGATTCCCCGCAACACGACGATTCCGACGTCGAAGAGCGAGACGTTCAGCACGGCCGAGGACGGTCAGACGGCCGTGGACATCCACGTGACTCAGGGAGAGCGGCCCATGGCGCGAGACAACATGAGTCTCGCACGGTTCCGCCTGGAAGGCATTCCGCCGGCTCCCCGCGGCATGCCGCAGATCGAAGTCACCTTCGACATCGATGCCAACGGCATCATCAATGTGCACGCCAAGGATCTCGGAACGGGGCGTGAGCAGCGCGTGAAGGTGACAGCGTCCACCAACCTGAACTCGGACGATATCGATCGCATGGTCCGAGAGGCGGAGCAACACGCCCGTGAAGATGCGGAAGCGCGGCAGGCAGCTGAAGAGCGCAACGCGGCCGACGCCCTTGCGTACAGCACGGAGAAGACCTTGAACGAAGCCGGCGACCGCATCTCCGAGACGGACAAGCAGTCGGTACAGTCGGCACTGGGCCAACTCCGAGAGGCCTTGAAGGGCAATAACGCGGACCAGATTCGCAGTGCCCGCGAGCATCTTGAGCAGGTCTGGCAGCCCGTCGCGTCTGCCCTGTATCAGCAGGCCAGCACCGGCGCCGGGAGCGCGGGTGCGGCCGGCCGGCCGACATACGGTGGCGCCGAATCCGGCGGTCAGACCGGAGGTGACGAGGAGGTCGTGGACGCCGAGTTCCGAACGAGCGACGAAGGCTAAGGCACGGGGCGGCGCAAGCCGCCCTGCCACCACGGCGGGGTGTTAGGGAATGGCAGACCAACAGACTGAAGACAACGTGCGAGCGACTGCGGAGCAACTCAACACGCAGGAGGCCGGACCTCAGACTGACGAGAGTGGCGTTGCAGAGTTGCAACGGCAACTGACGGAAGCGGAGCAGCGAGCCGAAGCGAGTGAGAACAAGTATCTGCGTGCTCGCGCCGACATGGACAACTACAAGAAACGCATTGAGCGGACGTACGCAGATCTGGCGAAGTCATCCAAAAAGGATCTCCTGGTCAGGCTACTGAGCGTCAAAGACAATCTGGAACGGGCCCTACGCTACAGCGAGGGAAACGGCGGACAGTCGGAAGGAATTCTGGAAGGCGTGCGCCTCACGGAGTACCAGCTCAACCAGCTGCTCCAGCAGGAGGGCGTCAAACCGATCGACGCCGAGGGCAAGGCGTTCGACCCGAGCGACGAGGAGGCCATTCAGACGGTCCACGATCCGAACCTGCCGGATCATACGGTCGTACAGGTCGTTCGTCAGGGCTATCTCTACGACGGCGAGGTCTTGCGCCCCGCGCAGGTGATCGTCAACGTGCTCGACGACAGTCAGTAAGCCGCGACGTCTCGCGCCCGTGGAGAGGCGATGGAGTACAAGGACTACTATCAGATTCTCGGCGTCAAGAAGACCGCTACCGACAAGGAGATTAAGTCCGCCTATCGGAAGTTGGCCCGCAAGTATCATCCGGACGTCAATCCCAGTCCGGAGGCCGAGCAGAAATTCAAAGAAATCAACGAAGCGCACGCTGTGCTCACCGATCCGGAAAAGCGGAAGAAGTACGATACCCTCGGTCCGGATTGGGAGAAGCGATTCCAGGGCGCACCCGGCGGATACACCTATACGTACGGTGGCCAGGCAACCGACTTCAGCGATTTCTTCGAGACCCTGTTTGGCCAGCGGGGCAGTACCGGAACAGCCGGTGGAGGGTTCGACTTCGATCTCGGCTCTCTTTTCGGTAGGGGGCAGAGGCGAACGCGCGGGGCTGAACGCGGCGCTGATCTGGAACAGGGCATAGAGGTCACTCTGGCGGAAGCCTTCAACGGCGCCCAGCGCACCTTCACCTTGCAGACCCAGGCCCCATGTCCGACCTGTCACGGTACAGGCTCTGTCAACCAGGGAGTGTGCCCCACCTGCCAGGGAGCCGGCGCCATACCGAAGACCAAACGTCTTGACGTCAAGATTCCGGCCGGCGTCAAGGAAGGGTCGCGGATCCGCGTAAAGGGAGAAGGCAACCCCGGGACGGACGGAGGGTCGGCAGGAGACCTGTATCTCGTGGTCCACATGGTGCCGGACCCGCGTTTCCGCCGCGAAGGGCCGGATCTATACACGGAGGCCGATGTGCCCGTCACGACGCTGGTCCTGGGCGGCGAGGCTCGAGTGCAAACGCTCAACGGTCCGGTCACGCTGACCGTGCCGTCCGGGTCTCAAAACGGTCGGACGCTTCGGCTCCGCGGGCAGGGAATGCCTGACCTGCGCGGCTCGGGACAGGGCGATTTGTACGTCAAGCTCAGTGCGGTACTCCCCACGCACCTGAGTGAACGCCAGAAGACGCTGTTTGAAGAACTGGCGCAAGCGGGAGCGTGACGAGAGGACGGGCGATGGACAGAGGAAGACAGCGAGGGCGGCAACGGTACACGATCGGTGTCGCCGCCGACCTGGTCAACGTTCACCAGCAGACGCTGCGCCACTATGAAAGGCTCGGACTCATCGAACCCGAGCGCGGCCGGGGCGATATCCGCTATTTCTCGCCCCATGACATCGACCGCATCATGCAGATTCGCCGGCTGGTCGAGGAGCTGGGGGTCAATCTGGCGGGAGTCGAGGTGATCCTCAACATGCGCGAGCAGATGGAAGCCCTGCAGCGCGACATGCAGGAGATCGTTGAGCGAATGGCCGCCGAGCACGAGTCGGAGGTGCGGCGTCTGAAAGACATCATTATCAGGCTCCAGGGGCAGGAGGCCGAGGTCTCGTAACACCGGAGTCACGGAAAGGGACGTGCATGAATACACAGCGATTTACAGAGCGTGCCCAACAGGCGCTCGCCGCGGCGCAGGAACTGGCGGCGCAGCGGGGCAACTCGCAGGTTGAGGAAGAGCACCTGCTCCTCGCACTGCTGGACCAACCAGAGGGCTTGATCCCTATCATTCTGGAACGGCTTGGAGTGGATCCCGCGCGAGTACGTGCCGAGGATGAGACTCTTATTGGCCGGCTCGCGACCGTTTACGGTGGCGCATCACAACCGGCGATCTCTCCAGAACTACGGCAAACGCTCGTCCGCGCCCACGAAATTATGGCCAACATGGGGGACGAGTATGTGTCAGTTGAGCACTTGCTCCTGGCACTCGCCGACGAGAGCAACAACACGACAGTCGGCCGGATGCTCCGCGAGCTCGGCGTCACGAAGGACGCGATATTCCCTGTCCTCGCCACCATCCGGGGCGGGCAGCGCGTGACGGATCAGAATCCTGAAGGGAAATACCAGGCGCTAGAAAAATATGGCCGTGATCTGACCGAATTGGCGCGGCGCGACAAATTGGACCCGGTCATCGGGCGTGATGAGGAGATCCGGCGCGTCATTCAGGTCCTCTCGCGTCGAACCAAGAACAACCCCGTGCTGATCGGCGAGCCGGGCGTCGGCAAGACGGCGATCGTCGAGGGGCTGGCACTACGGATCGTGCACGAGGATGTGCCGGAGGGCCTGAAAGGTAAGCGAGTCGTGCAACTCGACCTCGGCGCGATGGTGGCGGGAGCCAAGTACCGCGGCGAGTTCGAAGAGAGGCTGAAGGCGGCTCTCAAGGAGATCACCGACGCGCAGGGCGAGATCATCGTCTTCATAGACGAATTGCACACCATCGTCGGCGCCGGCGCGGCCGAGGGAGCGATGGATGCGGGAAATATGCTCAAGCCCATGCTCGCGCGCGGTGAGCTGCGTATGGTCGGAGCCACCACCCTCGACGAGTATCGTAAACACATCGAGAAGGACGCGGCGCTCGAGCGTCGTTTTCAGCCGGTCTTGGTCCCGGAGCCGACCGTTGAGGATACGATCAGTATCTTGCGCGGCCTGAAAGAGCGCTACGAAGTTCACCACGGCGTCAAGATCACAGACCCGGCACTGGTCGCTGCTGCCGTCCTATCCAACCGATACATCTCGGATCGCTTCCTGCCCGACAAGGCAATTGACCTCGTGGATGAGTCCGCCAGCCGGCTGCGCATGGAAATCGACTCCATGCCCTATGAGATCGACGAACTCCAACGCCGGATGATGCAGCTTCAAATCGAGAGCGCGGCTCTCGAGAAGGAGGATAATCCGGCGTCCCGGGAGCGTCTGGAGCGGCTCCAGAAAGAAATCGCGGAGCTGCGCGGTAAGTCCGACGAATTGAAGGGGCAGTGGCAGGCCGAGAAGGACGCACTGCTCACGATCCGCCGGACGCGGGAGGACATTGAGCAGACGAAGCTGGACATCGAGCGTGCAGAGCGCATGACTGATCTCGGACGTGCCGCCGAGTTGCGCTACGGCAAGCTGGTGACGCTCGAGAGGCAATTGGCGGAACAGGAGAATCGCCTGTCCGAGATGCAGGCGCGCGGCAAGATGCTCAAGGAAGAGGTGACCGAAGACGACATCGCCGAGGTGGTATCAAAGTGGACCGGTGTGCCGGTCAGCCGCCTCATGGAGGGCGAGGTGCAGAAGCTGGTCAAGATGGAGGACCGCCTGCACCAGCGAGTGGTCGGTCAGCACGAGGCAGTGACGGCCGTGGCCAACGCCGTGCGCCGCGCCCGGGCCGGGTTGCAGGACCCAAATCGACCGTTGGGAAGCTTCCTCTTCCTCGGCCCGACCGGCGTTGGGAAGACCGAGTTGGCTCGCGCCCTCGCCGAGTTCCTGTTCGATAGCGAGCAGGCGCTCATCCGGCTCGACATGTCCGAATACATGGAAAAGCATACGGTCGCCCGCCTCATCGGAGCGCCGCCGGGTTACGTCGGGTATGAGGAGGGCGGACAGCTGACGGAGGCTGTGCGCCGACGCCCGTACTCCGTTATTCTGCTGGACGAAGTGGAGAAAGCCCATCCGGACGTGTTCAACGTCCTCTTACAACTGCTGGACGACGGGCGCCTAACCGACGGCCAGGGACGGGTCGTCGACTTCAAGAACACCGTCGTCATCATGACGTCGAACATCGGAAGCAGCATCATCCAGGACCTGGGCACCCGCGAGTACGAGAAGATGCGCAATGCCGTCACCGACGTCCTTCGCCAGCATTTCCGCCCTGAGTTCCTCAACCGGATTGACGAGGTGATCATCTTCGCGGGGCTGACGCAGGAGCAGATCAAAGACATAATCGACATCCAGTTGCAGTCGATTGTCAAGCGACTGAACGAGCGTCGGCTCACGATCCAATTAACGGACACCGCCAAGGAATTGCTGGCCGAGAAGGGTTGGGATCAGGCATACGGGGCCCGGCCGCTCAAGCGCGCCATCCAGCGCAGCATCCTCGATCCCCTGGCCCTCGAGGTGCTGGAAGGGCGCTTCCACGAGGGGGATCAGGTAGTGGTCGATCGCGACGGCACGGAGCTTGTGTTCAAGACCGGCAAGGAGGAGCCTGAGGTCGTCGCGGCGATCCCGTAGCCGGATGGTAGAATTTGGCGTCATTCCGCCGAAGTAGGACCATCCGTGCCAATCAGCCGCCACGAACTCGAGCACCTCTGCCGGCTTGCCCACATAGCGCTCGATGAGAGCGAGATGGTGGACATGCTCGGGCAGATTTCCACCGTTGTCGATCACGTGTCCCGTCTGCAAAGCGTCGACACGGAGGGTATTGAGCCGACCGCATACGCGGTGCCCATCGATAGCGTCGTCCGTGACGACGACACCGAGTTGTCGTGGCCCACGGAAGCAGTGCTGACCAACGCACCCCGCCGGTACGGCGATTTCTTCGAAGTCCAGAGCATCTTCGAGTGATAGACCTTACGTCGCTGACGCTGAGCGGGGCCCGGGGGCTCCTCGATCGGCGCGAGATAAGCTCGGTCGAACTCACGCAGGCGCATCTCGACCGCATCGACCGGCTCGAACCCCAGCTGAATGCGTACATCCGTGTCACCGGCGACATCGCGCTGGCGCAGGCCGTGCGAGCCGACGAGGCCATGCGGCGCGGTGAAGCAGGCGAACTGGCGGGAATCCCGATGGCGTTGAAAGATATCCTCTCCACGGTCGGGGTGCCCACCACGTGCGGGTCGCGAATACTGGAGAACTATGTGCCTCAGTACAACGCCACCGTCGTCGACCGCCTGGCTGCCTCCGGCGCCGTCGTGCTGGGCAAAACGAACATGGACGAATTCGCCATGGGCAGTTCAAACGAGAACAGCGCGTTCGGCCCGGTTCACAACCCCTGGTGTCTCGAGCGCGTGCCGGGTGGTTCGAGCGGCGGGTCGGCAACTGCGGTGGCGTCCAGCGAGGCTGTCTACGCGCTCGGGACCGACACAGGAGGATCCATTCGTCAGCCGGCCGCTCTGACCGGGACTGTCGGCCTCAAGCCAACGTACGGACGCGTGTCGCGCTACGGACTTGTGGCCTTTGCATCCTCACTCGACCAGATTGGCCCCATCACCCGCACCGTCGCGGATGCGGCCGCTGTCCTCGGGGTCATTGCCGGCCCGGACCCGCGAGACTCCACGGCGCTCAATGCGCCCGTGCCTGATTACTCCGCGGCTCTGACCGGTGATATCCGCGGGCTCCGCGTCGGCATTCCACGGGAGTATTTTGGCGACGGATTGGATTCGGAGGTTCGAGTCGTCGTCGAAAGGGCCATTGAGGTATTGCAGTCGCTCGGGGCCCGCGCGGTTCCGATTTCGCTGCCATCGTCCGAACACGCTCTCTCCACCTATTACGTCATTTCCCCGGCGGAGGCCATGGCCAATTTGGCCCGGTACGACGGCGTGCGCTACGGGCTCTCCCTTCCCGGCGACGACATCTGGAGTATGTACGCTCTCACCCGGGAAGCGGGTTTCGGAGCCGAAGTGAAGCGGCGCATCATCCTGGGCACCTATGTGTTGTCGGCGGGATACTACGATGCGTACTACCGGAAGGCGCAACAAGTGAGAACGCTGGTCCGGCGAGACTTCGACGCAGCCTTCGGCGAGGTCGACGTTATCGTGGGACCGACGACTCCTACACCTGCCTTCCCGATTGGAGCGAAGGTAGACGACCCGCTGCAAATGTATCTCAACGATGTCTACACGGTGCCGATCAATATGGCGGGAATCACGGCGGTGTCAGTTCCGGCCGGGCTGGCCTCCGGTCTCCCTGTTGGCGTCCAGATCATAGGACGTGCCCTGGATGAAGAGACCATCCTCCGAGTCGGGGACGCGTTCGAACGGGAGACCGGCCATAACCTGCTCCGTCCCCCGATGACGGCCGAGGTCTCGGCATGAACGGTCCGTACGTACCGGTTGTCGGACTCGAAGTGCATGCCCAACTTCTCACCGCGAGCAAGATGTTCTGCGGATGCTCGTCGCGCTACAGCGGAGCCCCTCCCGACACCCACTGCTGTGCCGTCTGTGCAGGGATGCCCGGGGCGCTACCCGTCGTGAATGCCCGCGCGGTAGAACTCGGTCTGCTCACCGCACTGGCCCTCCACTGCACCGTGCCGCGCGCCAGTAAGTTCGACCGCAAAAATTACTCGTATCCCGACCTTCCCAAGGGATACCAGATATCTCAGTACGATGATCCCATTGGCCGCGGCGGATTTCTCGACTATCGGATCGGGGACCGAGTGATTCGGTGGGGCATCACGCGCGTGCATCTTGAGGAAGACACGGGTAAGACGACGCATACGGACGTGGACGGCCGGGAAGTGAGTTTGGTCGACTACAACCGTTCTGGGGTTCCTCTGATGGAAATCGTGACCGATCCGGAAATGCGTATGCCGGAGGAAGCCCGTGAGTTTGTATCGGCGCTGCGGCAGGTCCTGATGTATCTGGGAGTCAACGACGGTGACCTTCAAGCAGGCAGCATGCGCGTCGACGTCAACATCTCGCTCACGGGACCGAACGGGGAGCGCAATCCGAAGGTCGAGGTCAAGAACCTCAATAGCCTGCGCGCGCTGGAGCGATCACTCGCGTATGAAATCGAACGGCAGGGGCGGCTTTTAGCCGGCGGAGAGACAGTTGAGCAGGAAACGCGCGGGTGGTCGGAGAAGGAGGAGAAGACCGTGCCGCAGCGCACCAAGGAGTACGCTCACGACTATCGGTACTTCCCCGAGCCGGACCTCCCGCCACTCGTGATCCGGCAGGCTGATCTGGATCGCCTCACCGGGACGATGCCCGAGATGCCCATGACTCGTTCCGGAAGGTTCGTCTCGCAATACGGCCTCACGCCATTTCACGCGCAGGTGCTCACCCGGGAACGCCCGCTGGCTGACTACTTCGAGCGGGCCGCGGCCGCCGACCGTTCCGTTCCTCCCAGGATCTACGCGAACTGGATCACCGGCGACTTGATGCGCCTCCTGGGGGAAGAGCAGCGCGCTGCCGAAGAGATTCCGATACCTCCCGAAAACCTGGCTGAGCTGCTCTCACTGATCGAAACAGGGGAAATCAGCGGCAGCGCGGGAAAACAGGTGCTGGACGAGATGTTCACTTCCGGCCAAGCTGCACATGCCATCGTTGAGCGGCGACAACTCCGGCAAGTGGCGGACTCTGCTGCCCTGGATACGCTGACAGACGAGGTGCTGGCCGCGAATCCCGGGATGGTGGATCAGTACCGCAAAGGTAAGACGAACGTTATCCAGGCTCTTGTCGGGCAGGCCATGAAGTCGAGCCAGGGCCGCGCCAATCCGCAGGTCGTACGCGACCTTCTCGAGCGCAAGCTGAACTGACGGTCGCGCTGCTCATTGTCGGCGTCTGCGGAAACCTCGTACACTGATGCGCGCGGGCGATTAGCTCAGTTGGTTAGAGCGCACGGTTCACATCCGTGAGGTCACTGGTTCGAGCCCAGTATCGCCCACCAACCCTGTTTACGGAACGGCGGTCGCAAACACCATCCGTTTATGGTCATAGCCGCTTCCGTCGAAGTGAAACACGCCGGTGCACGTAATGAGAAGAATTCCGCGCTGCTTCGTGTTCTGGTACATCCACTTCGTGGGCAACTGGTTGTTCCAGTAGACTGCCTGCCACTTCACGCTGAAGCGCACGATCCGGCCATCACGATACCGTACGTCGATGATGTCGCCCGGGTGGAGATTCTTGAGCAGGTAAAACACGGCGGGACAGCACGTGGAGTCGACATGGCCATAGATCTGGGCAAAGCCCGGCTGGCCGGGCTTGGGGCCCAGGTCATACCACGCCACGTCTCCCCACCTGTAGGGGGCGTGCGTGTCCTGCGGGCGGTTGAGGGCAAGGCTCTCGACCGGAGCATTAACGCCTATCGACGGAATAACGACCTGCTTGGGCCAGCCCGGCGGGACGAAGATCTTGGTTGGGTGAGCGGAGGTGGGAGAGAGGGATGCGGCGCCGAGAACGAGCGCCAGGGTGCATATGAGGACGCGGAAGGCGATAGACCGCAACACGTATTACTCCCAGGGAAAGATTGCGACCACATCCTAGCAGAAGATGAACGTTAGATGAAGACCCTTTTTTAGCGTCGCTGTGGTACACTTCCGTGGTGTAGCGGCTCAAACCACGGGGGCGTGGAGCACCATGGTGACCGTAGCTCAATAGGCAGAGCTCTGGATTGTGGCTCCAGTGGTTGTGGGTTCGAGCCCCATCGGTCACCCCAACTTGCCACGCACGATGAAGGGCCCCCCGGCGGGGCTCTTCACTTTTTTGCGCCCGACGGGGCGGAGGAGTTATCGACATGGAAGATTGGCAGGAGTGGCAGATCCGCGCGGAGCAGGTCGCGGCCGAACTCGGACAAGCCCTGGACGGTTTGGAAGCAGAGTACTTTGGTGAGGCGACGACGACGAACTTCCGGGCCTTCTGGCCGCGCTTCCGTGAATTGAAAGAGAACGTGCGAGTCGCGCCGGCCATCAAGCTGGAGGACAAGCTGGCCCTCGAACGCCGCTTACGGGGAATGGGCTCCCGTGCCTACAAAGCCCAGGAAGTGGCCTTCTCCTCATCCGCGGAGCGCCGGTCGACAATTGGCCCGCGCCTCGAAGCGATTCGAGAGGCGGTTGAGGGGGCATCGTCGCCCCGTGAGATACGGTCGCTGCGCCGCGAGCTGGGAGCGATCCGCAAAGACTTTGAAGCGGACGAGACTCTGGTGGCAGCCGACCGTCAGGGACTGTGGGACGAGTGGCGCCAAACAAACCAATTGGTCTGGGATCGTTTGAACGCACAGTGGGAAGCGAACGCGACCATCCTGCGCGATATTCTCACCGCCGCCCGCCAGGACCTTGAGCGCGGAAACGCGAACGGCGTCAGACAAAGCACCCGCCGCTTCTTCGAGGCGCTCCGGACGCACGAAGCAAAGCAGGAAACGATGACGGCGATGAAAGCTGAGGCCGACGAGCTGCGTCGCTCGGCGGATGAAATCGAGGAGAAGAAGGCCGCGGCCCGACAGACTTCCATGGCCGCGTCGATCCCGGCCACCCGGCCCGTCGAGTCATGGCGGTCCGACCTTGAAAAAGGACGTGAATCCGTGGCGCGGCTGACGCACGAAGCCTCTGAGCTGGAGCGCCGGATTGAGTCCGCTGATAGTATCCTCGAACAAGCGATGATCCGGGGTAACCTGGTGGAGAAGCGTCGCAAAATTGGGGAACTGGAGCGAGCGAACCGGGATCTGGAGCATCGCATCGAGCAGTCTGAGGACTCGCCCCTTATTCCCACGGCCTGAGCTGTAGCATCACTCCGGAAGAGAGACGGATAATGACCGAGCACGTCGGGACCGGCCAACTCGTAGATTGGATTGTCGGTCTCATGGGGCCCGAGACCGAGCCGTCTCCAACACGTGATTACTACTTGACCCTCCTTCGACAGGGACGGGGCGTGCCGGACGCGGTGCGAATCGCCGTGGATGACCTTCTCGAGGAGGTCCGCTCCGCCGTCGCGCGCGAGGAGCCGTACAACGCCCGTACCCACCGCAGCCGCCTGGCATTGCCCTCGTATGTTCCCATGGCGCCGCACCGACTGCCTCGTCCGGCGCTTGTGCGCCGAATCGTGCTGGAGCGCATCGGGAGCTATGGCCAGCCGGCCACCCGAAACCGGCCGCAAGGCACCTGAGGAGAGAGCATCCCGTGGATCTGAAAGAGGAACTCAGCCAGATGATCGCGCTGCCGCAAGTGCGGAGCGCGGACAGGGCCTACATGCAAAACATGCTGGGCCGGCTCAAGCGCGGGGAGCGTCTCTCGTATCAGGATCGCCGCAATCTCGAGGCCTACATTACGCGCTACTCAGCGCGCGGTTAATTCCTGTTCGACGCCGGCAAGCACGTCGGGAACGTCCCCAAAGCTCTCGGCAATCCGGAAACGGAGCCCTACCTCGGGAACGTCCTCCAACTCCATCTCCCAGGTTTCGGCATGCGGGACGAGGATTGCACCGAGCCCGGCTCCAAGAGCGGGATTAATGTCGGAGCGCGGGCTGTTCCCGATCATCCACGTCTTTTCGGGATCGAGATTATGGGCAGCAACGAGCGCGGCGTAGGTTTCCAGGTTCTTCTCCGCGACGACCTCAACCCCGGTGAAGTACGGCTCGAGACCCGAAATCTGCACCTTTCGCCGTTGTTCTTCGGGGTCGCCCTTCGTGACGAGAATGCAGCGGTATCGCCGGGACAGGGTCACGAGCGTTTCCTCAACGTCCGGCAACAGTTCCAGCGTCGCACGCTCGCCGATCGCTCGCGCCGCGTCCACGAGTCCCTCGAGAACAGGAACGTGGAGATGCGGGACGAGTGACGCGCAGGCTTCGCGGACGGAATGTGCAAAGGAGGCAGAGCCGTACCCGTGCCGTTGAAGGTTTCGGCGCTCGATCTGATTCAAGTGCCGACGAGCGTGATCGCTTTCAATGCCGTGTCCGGAGACGGCCTGGACGAAATCTTCGATGACCCGAAGGAAATAGATGTTGTTCTCCCACAAAGTGTCGTCAGCATCAATGAGGAGAGTCAGCGGTGGGTTGTCGTTCATTGGGTTCCGATTCTACCGCAGGCGGCTGCGGACCATGCGCTCCGTACAATGGGACAGCATGAAAGGTGAGTTGAGGAGGCGCTCGTTCGTTTGGGCGAGCGCGGTCTACGTCCTGCTGGGTGTCATCATCCTCGTGCGGGCGATCGTCGCGCACACCTATCCGCTCATCGTCCTGGCCCTGATCTTCGTCGCGCTCGGGCTGGTCAGGCTGCGGGACTACCGTTCGTGGAGGAACCGCACCTCGTGATCGTCGAGGGTTCCTCTGCCATCGGGATTCTGGTTGCGGCGGTTTATGCCACGGTGATCGGGTCCATCCTCTGGTGGATGTTGCATGTGCCGAGTGTGGGGGACATCGAGACCCACATCAGCCGCATCAAGCGCGAGGAAGAGCGCTTCGCTCATATAGTCGTTCCGGTCCAGGGCGAGGTGCTGTCGGAGCGGCTGATCGCTCTCGCCAGCCAGATGGCTCGCTACCGCGGGGCCACTCTGGACATCGTGTACGTCACGGAGGTACCGCTTACTTTGCCGTTGAGCGCGATGACGGAAGAGGAGTCGAGGCGGGCCGATCAGGCATTTGAGCTGGCGGCGCGGATCGCGGCCCGATACGACGTTCGAATCAACAAGCGCGTACAGAAGGCGCGGCAGGCGGGACCGGCCATCGTCCAGTATGCCCGGGAAAACAATGCAGACTTCGTACTCATGGCGGGTACGGCGACAAACGGCCGCAGGCCGAGCCACTATGCTCGCTCGGTGGAGTACGTCCTCGCCCATGCGCTATCCGAGGTCATCATCGATCGGCCCCCTCTCGAGGCGTAGTCGAGCGCGGACTTATCGTGAGGTAAGACATGCTGGACGAAAAGCGAGTGGCTCTGATCGGCGCAGGCGTTATGGCGGAGACGATCGCCGCCGGCCTCGTCCGTAGCAAACTTGTCTCGCCCGGCAACATCACGGTTTCGCACTACCGCCCGGAACGGCTTACCGAAATTCGCGCCGCCCTGCCCGTCCAGACCACAACAGACAACCGGCTGGCGTATGACGAGTCTGACATCGCACTGCTGTGTGTCCGGCCCCAGGCCATGGCGTCGCTCCTCTCTGAGCTGGATTCGCAGGTCATCCCGCAGAAGCTTCTGATCAGCATCGCGGCGGGTTTGCCCATCCGCTTCTATGACGCGCGGCTGGGGAGCCGGGTACCCTTCGTGCGTGCCATGCCGACGTTTTTCGGGCGCATCAAAGCAGGGACGACGGGGCTGTCATTGAACGCCGAAACGACCGCCGAGCACCTCGCGCTCGCGTCTCAGCTCTTTGCGACCATCTCCGAGAATGTCGTGGTTCTGCCCGAGCACGAAATCGATGCGTTCACCACGTTCGGTTCCACGACGACGGCCACGATCTACCTCCTGCTGGACGCGCTCATCACCGCCGGGTCGCTGGTCGGACTGCGGCATCAAGCATCACACACTCGAGCGATCGAGCAGGTGATCGCCGCTGCCCGCAATGTCGAAGCCTCCGACATCTCGCCGGCACAGCTCCTCGAAGAGATTTGCACCCCAGGCGGCGTGACTGTTGAAGGGGTCAAGGTCCTGGAGGAACGCGCGGCACGCGGAGCGGCCATAGACGCCATTCTGGCGGCTATGGAGCGCGCCAGAACTCTCGCCAAGGAGGCCGAAGCTTAACCGATCCGCCCCGAGAGGGAGGCCGCTTCTATCCGTCCATACTGCGTCCGGGAGCGCGCCCTGGCGGGGCGCGCCAGCCCGAAGGCAGCGCCGAGCGAGGCCAGACCGACGAGAAGGAGCGCCGCTGCCAGGGCGAGACGGGTTTTGGCTCCGAGCAAAGGATGTCGGACGTCTGCCCACCAGAAATTCAGCGAGTTGACGGGATAGTTGTCGGCTGGGCTCGACACATACGGGTCCGGCCGCCCGGCAAGATGGTAATGACGATCGCCGGTGTCCAGACGGACAACCTGATAGAGGTCGATGAATTGCCACGCCAACGGCGACTCGCTCGGAGCCCAGTAGTAGTGATATTCCTGCGGACCCCAGTGGAACGGGTGACCCGTCCACGTCGTCAGGTTAGCGGTTTGCTGGTCGACGACTTCCAGGTGATACCAGTACCTCCATTGCGTCACGGACACGGCTGCGATCTGGATTGCAAGACTGAGCAGGGCTAGAACGACGAAGGCAACTCGCAGCGATACGGAGCGATTGCTCCATTCCTCCAGGACCATGCCGAGCGGCAAGATCAGGTATGGAAGGGCGGCAAAGAGATAGCGGGGACCCCACGCAGGGTCACCGTGCCAGTAAAGTACTCCGGAGTAAAAGCCGAGCGGAAGGAGTACCAGAACCGCGAAGAGGAGGGCGAGAGACGGGCGCAGGCGGGTGAACCGGGGCGCCGCCCAGGGCAGCAGCAAGATCAAGGGCACATACCACAGGAGCCCCTTCCCCGGGCTGACCGTCAAGCCCCCGAGGCCCTGAACAATAGGCTCGCCGAACGTCGGCGTCCTGAGACCCATGTCAAACGGAGACCCAAAGCGGAGCCAGTTCCAGAGAGCGAGACCCGCTACGCCGGGGAAAACGCCGGCGGCGTAGATGAGCCAGTCGAGGGCGATGCCCGGCATGCGTCGGACCACACGCAGCAGCGCCGGGTACAGCGCAAGGACAGGAATGTAGAGCGCCGCATCGTAGCGCGTCAGGGCACCGAATCCCGCCATGAGTCCGGCAAGTACTATCCAACGTCGGTCGCGAAAGCCATCATCCACAAACCGCCAGACGGAATAGGCGCCGGCCAGCAGGAAGAGGTCCACCTGTGTCTGTTCCAGGGCGCTCTGTGCGTCCGGCCACGCAGCGCTCGCGAAGGCGAAGATGAAGGTGAGCAGGACGGCGCCGCGCGCCGAGTACCCAATAGCCCGAGCCATTGCATAGAACACGACCGCGAGGGCTGCGCCGAGCCAGAGATCGATGGATCGCGCCGCATACAGCGTCGCGATGTCATAGGGCAGGGCCAGATGGTGGGCAACCACACGCCCCGCGACATAAAGCGGGACCATCAAAAGAGCCTGTCCGGGCGCGTAATACCCGTAGAGGTGACCGCCGCGGCCCGGTACCATGCGCAGGTCATTCCACATGGGCTGTGCCACCCAGATGTGGTGCTGCTCGACAATGGCTTGCGTCGTCTGATAGCGGAGGTCCGTGTCGCCGTTGTGGCGGAGGTCGGCGGCTCCGGTCAGGAGATAGAGAGCGAGGACGCCGAGGCCAAGCAGTAGGGCCACGGCCACCGGGCGGAAGCCGGGGCGCATCAGACCGCACGCGCGACCACTTGCAGCCAGTTGCGGGGCAGGGTTTCTATCTGCAGCTCGTCGAACGCTTCCGCCACCGACCTTTTCAGAATCGGCGTTGCAACGTCGACAGGAATGCCGGGCAGGGCCCCGTTGGCGAACTCGGAGTACTGGCTAATGTCCTGCCAGCTCTCGCAGGTCATGTTCGCCACCTCAGTCTTCATCTCTTCGATCTGGAACCCGTTGCGCTCCAGCATGACCCGGTAATCCTCCGGGGTGAGCCAATTCATCGCTTCCACCCGATTGCGATCCGGCCGCAAACCCGTTTCTCGCTTGAGCATCTGGAGAGAGCGCAGCATCCACAACTTGTAGAAGCGCTCTGTGCCGGGCGCGTAGCACCCGTCATAGAAGGATGTGTTAAAGCCCAGGACACCCCCCGGATTCAGCGCCCGGTGCGCCTCCGCAACCACGGGTTCCTTCTGAGGCAGCAGGTGGATCGCGTTGCAGAACAGGATAATGTCGACCCCTGTCACGATATCGGAGAACGCCTGCGCCGTTCCCACGACGAAGGCTGCAGCGGAGCCCACGAGCTTCCGCGCCTTCTCGAGGGCCGCGGTCGACGGGTCGACACCGATAATCTCGACAGGTTCCCGCAATTGACGGACGCGGTCGGCAAGCAGTTGAGTCACCGCTCCAGTCCCGCACGCCAGGTCGAGTGCCCGCCGCACCGGCTCCTCGACCCGCTCCCGAATCTGGAGCGTTCTATCGACGAGGTGCTCATTGACGGCACGGTAAAAGTCGTGGCGCGCGAAAGCCTCGAACGTCTGGTCCGTCGTGCCGTTTGTCGCGTCCACTTCAGGAAAGCCTCCCCCGCCGTCTTGCACTAGAATACCAGAGCGATGGAGAAAACCGGCCGCATCGGCTCTGCCCTCGTGACCGGTGGATCGCGAGGAATCGGACGCGCCATCGCCCTCCGTCTCGCTCGCACCGGACGTGCGGTTGCCATTAACTACCGGGACTCGGCGGATCTCGCGGACGATGTTGCCTCGATAATTCGCGCCGCCGGGGGAACCGCTCTGACACTTCAGGCGGATGTGTCCGACCCAGAGTCGGCCTCCGCCCTGGTTTGCCGCGCCGAGGAGGCTCTGGGCCCGTTGGATGTCGTCGTCAGCAATGCGGGCATCACCCGTGACAGGCTGCTCATCCAGATGTCTGAAGCAGATTGGTCGGCGACCTGGATGACCGATCTTGTTGGAGCGCGCGCGCTCTGCCGGCGCGCCCTGTCGGCGATGTCCGCAAGGGGCCATGGGAGCATTATTGCTGTCAGCTCTGTTGTGGGCACGACGGGTAATCCGGGACAAGCGAACTACGCTGCCGCCAAAGCCGGCTTGCAAGGGCTCTCCCGCCAACTCGCAGTCGAGGCGGCACCCTCCGGCGTCACGGTGAATTGCGTGGTACCCGGGTTCTTCCCCACGGATGCCGTGGCACACCTGACCCCGGAGCAGAGAGACGCCTGGATTGGACGCGTGCCGATGGGACGTGAGGGGCCCGTCGACGACATAGCGGAGCTGGTGGCCTTCTTGTCGGGTGACGGTGCCCGCTACATTACCGGGCAGTGCATCGCCGTTGACGGAGGCTACCAGGCGAGCCTCGGGTTCGGCTTCGGCTCATAGTGAGTCGCCAGGTGGAATGACCGGGGCACAACTATTGCCTCGCAATAGGGCAGCAGACCCAGGAGGAATAGCTATGATCAGTTCCCAAGCCACGCTGGCCGTTCCCGTCTCGCCGAACGACCACACCGAAGGACCGGCAACCGCGCCGGTCACGCTACTGGAGTACGGAGATTACGAGTGTCCCTATTGCGGACAGGCGAACCAGGTTGTGCAGGCTGTGCAGCAGCAGGTCGGCGACGGCCTGCGTTACGCGTTCCGTAATTTCCCGCTGACCCAGATCCATCCCTACGCGTACGGCGCGGCACTTGCTGCCGAGGCAGCCGGAGCGCAAGGCAAGTTCTGGGAGATGCACAACCTGCTCTACGCTCATCAGAATGCACTCGGGATGCAGAATCTCATGCGGTACGCGGACCAGTTGGGGCTCGACATGGATAAGTTTCGCCGCGCCATGCACACGGACGAGTTCGCCGGTAAGATTCGGGCGGACATCGAGAGCGGACTCGAGAGCGGTGTACAGGGTACGCCGACGTTCTTCATCAACGGCCGCATGTACGAGGGACCGACCAGTCCGCAGGGGCTGATCCGGGCCATTCAGGAGGCGTCCCAGGCCCGGTGACGAGAGTCAGGGTCCAGCGCGCCGGATACCCTCAGGCGGCTCGTGTGAGTTAGCGAGTCTCGAGGCCCGTATCTCCAACAGCCAAAACCCCGCCGCCATCACCCCGGCGAGGACGATGAATGCGATGAGTTTGAGGAGCTTCAACAACAGAAGGTCAAGGGCCCCGAGCGCCACGCAGAGCAGGTAGAAAAGCAAGACGACTCGCCGATACCCGACTCCCAGCTCCAGCAGCCGGTGATACACGTGCTGCTTGTCTCCGGACAGGAAACTTCTGCCGTGCATGCTTCGACGGACGATGGCCCAGGCAACATCCAGCACGGGAATGATGAGCACCAGAAGGGCCGTTCCGAGCTTGGTCGCGCCGGTGATCGACAGGGCCCCCACGGCCAGACCGAGAAAGAGGGCTCCGGAGTCGCCCAGGAAAATCCGGGCCGGGCGCCAGTTGAAAGGAAGAAAGCCGATCAGCGCCCCGGCGAGCGCCAGCGGGAGGAAGAGATTTTCCTGGTGCGTCCCCGGGAGAAAGAATCGCCTCGGCTCCGAGGCCCAGATCGCGAGCAATAACGCGGCCAGAGCCACGACGCCGGAGGCAAGCCCGTCGAGCCCGTCCAGGAAGTTGATGGTGTTCATCATGCCCACGAGCCACACCAGCGTGAACAGCAGACCGACGGCGCCCGGAACGACGAGACCGGGCGCAGTTAGTCCCGCGGTCGGCAAACTGATTGTCCTGACGAAACCAACGCCCGCCAGTATGGCGACGCCCGCGACCACCGCCTGTCCGATGAGATGAACCAGGGGAGGCAGGCTGACCTTCTCATCAACCACGCCGACGATCACGGCGACCAGTCCGCCCACCAGAAGTCCCGTGACGGTTGGAGTCAGGGGAAGGGTGGCAACAGCGGCCACGGCGAACGCAATGTACACGGCGACACCGCCCAGCAAGGGCGTGGCCGTTTTGTGAATTTTCAGCCCGACAGGTCGATCAATGATGTTGAAGCGACCAGCCGCATAGATAGCGGCCGGCGTCACCAACAGGGCTACGACGATACCGATGGCAAGCGGTAGGTACCAGCCGGAACCCAGAGGAGCCTCCTCTACCCGATGCCGACGGCGGTTGGATCAGGAATGTATTGTCGAGCCTCGCCGATGTCCCCAGCGGGGCGGCCCACCTCGTGGTACATGACTCCGGGGGCGAAGGTCCGATCTCGCCACGCCCCGAAGTTGTCCACGATGATGGTTCCAGGGCGAATGAAGCCTTCCACCGGCTCCGTCAGGTACGGAGTGTGTGAGGTCACGAGGACGATCCCGTCGCACTCGGCTAGACCCTGCGGGAAGGACAGCCGCGTTACCCCACAGATGTCCTCGATCTCGTCGCTCGTGTAGTAGGGATCATGGGCCTGGAGCCGCGGGGTCTCTTTCAAACAGGCAACGGCATCGATCGCCGGTGAAAGCTTGTGCATTTTGGCGTCCGCCGTGTACGCCAGTCCGAGCACCGCTATCGAACGGCAGTCCTTCAACAAGTCGCGGAGTCGGTCCTCATAGAGGCGGCGGAAGTATCCGTCGTTAAATGCGACGGCCTCACGGACCGGAGCCAGGTAGCCGTTATCCGGACCGCCCTCGGCCAGGGCGTAGCGCGGCGCCAGAGGGATGCAGTGGCCGCCGATTCCCATCGAGGGATGATACCGAGGAATGTTCCACTTCGTTGACGCTAGCCCGAGGACGTGCGTCATGTCGTACTGGGGAAAGGCAAGTGCCAGGCTGTTGGCCAGCGCGAGCCCCTGAAATCGGAGCAGATTCTCGATGACCTTGGTAAACGCGGCGTGATAGGCGTCGCGAGCCGGGACGATTTGTCCACAGACGAGGCTATAGACCTCCGACAGAAAGCGCGTGGCCTCGTCAGTGCTGCCCCCCACGATGCGTGGCAATGTTTCCAGGGTATGGTCACGGCCGGAAAACCAGTCACGCCGGGGAGCGGCGCCAATCAGGACGTCGACGCCCGGGCGTAAGCCGGCCGCGTGCAGGGCGGGAAACACGATCGTGTCCAGCCAGCTTGGCTGGATCGTGCTCTCAATGCTGACGACGGGGATGAGGCCATCAAGATCGGTGGCGCGGATGACCTCACAGACTCGCGGCATGATGTCCTCGAGCGCGGCTGAACTCGGATCCGCGCCGCGTTCGGTGGGAACCGCGATGATGTGGAAGAGGACGCGCTGGTCAATCATCCGGCGCCAGTCTGTGGTGGCGATAACAGGGGCACCCGGGGACTCAAGGCGCTCGATGCCGGCGGTGTCGGTCGAGAGGAAGTGACCATCACGGATTTCCGAGACGCGCGTGTCGGCGATGTCGTAGCCGATACAGCGCACGCCCTGCTGGCAGAAGTGGTACATGGCACTGGCGCCGATATGTCCGCACCCCCAGACACCCAGCGCGACGCTGCCTTGCTGTAATCGCTCCACTGCCCTATCCACCATTAGCGATCCTCTCCGTTCCCACTCCCCGACCCGACATGACAAGCCATACGAACCGTGGTAAGGCTACCATACGCCGCGCTCTCCACGGCTGTCGGACCAGTCTCCACAACCACTCCAGTCCGTGGTCCTGCATCCACCGCGGGGCGCGCTTCGCTCTGCCGGCGATATAGTCAAAACTTCCGCCGACGCCGAGCGCGACGGTCACCCCGCTCGCTGCCATATTCTCGGCGATCCACATCTCTTGCCTGGGGGCTCCGAATGCCACCATCACGATATCGGCTCCGGAGTCTCGGATCCGACCCGTAATCGGCCCGGCAAGTCGTGGATCGGGAGAACCCGCTTCGGCTCCGACGACAAGCAGACCGGAATAGGCGTGGGTCAGGCGACGTCGAACCGCCTCGGCGACGCCGGGCTGCCCACCAAGAAGGTACAGGCGGTGGGAGTGCCGCGCTGCCTGCGCGCTGATCGTCCAGATCAGATCCGACCCGCCCACCCGGCGCCGGACGGACGCCCCCTGTCTCGCCAGAGCCCATATGACTCCCGCCCCATCGGGCGTTGCCAGGTCGGCGTCCTCAAGCACCTCCCGAAAGGCCGCATCGCGCTGTGCCCGCACCACGAACTCTGCATTCACGGTCACGATGCGGCAACGGGTACCGGAGGTCACTCGCCCCGCTATAAGGGCGAGCACTTCATCTTCATTGACGGCGTCGACGGCGACGCCGGCCACCCGATAGCGCTCAGTCGTCTCGTTGGGCATCGGCCAGAGCGACCGCCTCGGCGGCAACCCGCGCGGCCGGCACGAGGCTGAGGCATTCGCGGGTGGCGCACCCGTTCGGCAATCCGCGCTCGAAGCCGCGATAGAAACAAGGGCGGCACGGCAGGTCGGCAGCGACGACAGTGCCGGATAGCGGGCGCCAGGCCGCGTCGTTCGAGGGACCAAAAACGGTAACGACCGGGCATCCCACGGCGGCGGCGAGATGCGCGACTCCCCCGTCATTGGCGATCAACACGGCACAGCGCGCGAGTACCGCTGCCAGCTGCTCGATGCCGGTCTGCCCCACCAGATCCACGGCCGCGATGTCCAGTGCGTTCAGCACGGCGTCGGCTGCTTCGCGGTCGGCTCCTGTCCCGACTATGACCGGGATCGCGCCGAGCGAGCGAGCCGCGGTGTCGGCCGCCTCGGCGAACCGAGTAGGATCCCAGCGGCGGCCGGGCCCGTACCACCCGGTGCCGGGGTGAATAGCTATGAAACGGCCGGCCGGGAGAAGATCGGCCGCGACCCGGCGATCCGCGTCGGAGAACATGACTTCCAATCGGAGCGGTGCGTCGGCCCCGAGTAGATTCGAGACAGCCATGAAGTACTCTGCCTCGTGCCGTGCTCCAAAGCCGTCGTCCGGAACGGCGGATGTCAGGAACCAGCCGCGCCCATTGTCGATCCCGATTCGCTCCCTCGCCCCCGACGCGAGTGCCAGCGCCGCGAACTTGGCAGTTCCCCACCTCGTCACGAGGTGGTGATAGAGAACCACCGTGTCGGAGTTAAAACGGCGAATGCGGCGCCACAACTTCCAGAGGTATAGCCAGGCGCGCGGGGAACGCAGTGCCCCCGGGCTGTCGTACACATGTTTGTCGATGACGATTACGTCGTCGACAAGATCGAGCGGGCGAACGATCTGGGCAGGTATTTCCTTCGTCAGCAGCGTGATCTGCGCCCGCGGATAGTGGCACCGGAGTGCGCGCAGAGCGGGGATGGTAAGAAGAGTATCGCCCAGGTCGCCAAACAGCAGGATGAGGATTCGGTCGCGCATGCGCCCGAGTATAAGGGGACTAGCAGACGGGGTCGATGTCCCCCAGGATGCGGGCGAGAGCCTGGACGGCGAGCGCCTCGATCTCGGGATCTATGTCCGCCGGCCGGGTCACCAGGCGATGACGACCTGTCCGCGCTTCTTCCAGCACCAGTTGCACATGCCCGGCGCGGCGCGTCTCGCGAACGATGCGGAGGAGGCCCCGACGCACGCAGATCATCGTCCAGACGTAATGGAACAACTCGTTGGAGCGGACCCGGTCGCCGCGGACGTCGTCAAGGAGGGCGTCTATCCTGCCCACGGTCTCGGCCTGATCGAGGGTCATGCGTGCGTCCCTCCCGTCGGCATCATCAGATAGATAACTCCCAGCAAGATGAACATGCACGCCCACAACTCCACGGCAACCTCCCTCGGTACGTTCCAAAATCCACTCTAGGCCGGTGCCGGGGGTGCGACTACCGCCGCTGCGATCCCTCGAAACACTGTCGCGTCTTATGTCAAACGCGCCCCGGAGCGCCGGAACCGGCGGTATGAACTGCCCGACCCCGTGCGCTACCTCCACCTGTCCGCGCCGGCCATCCACGTCTTTGTCCGCACCTTCATCCACGGCAATAAAAAAGGCCGGCCCACCGGCCGGCCCTCAGGTGAAGGACTCAACGGAACAAGTCGGCGTTTTGATCAAAATACTCGGCGTTGAGGGCCGTGAACCGCTCCCACTTGATCGGTACTTCCTCCTCCGGAAAGATCGCATCGACCGGGCACTCCGGCACGCAGACACCGCAGTCGATGCACTCATCGGGATCGATGAAGTACATGTCGTCTTCCGGCCGGGTGTGAATGCACTCGACCGGGCAGACGTCGGCGCACGACCCGTCCTTCACCCCAACGCACGGCTCAGTGATGACGTAGGTCACATTCGTCTCCCCAGCGACCCCTCCGCGGGATCGTCTTGACAGTCGTTATCTCGCTCCATCATAGAAAAGTCCCCGCCACTGGAGCACCTCGGACTGATACTATGCGGCGATCCCATCTCAGCGAGCATCCATGTTGCGCTTCCGATCTCTCGCCAGCGGCAGTTCGGGGAATGCCTATCTTCTCCTCACCGACCAGGCGAGCATCCTCTTCGACGCGGGACTCCGCCTCCCCACGCTGACCAAATACCTGTCGCTCGAAGGCGTCGAAATCTCTCGGTTGGACGCAGTTCTGCTCACGCACGAGCACCGTGACCACTCTGCCGCCGTCGAGGATCTCGCCGCTCTCGGAGTGCCTGTCTGGGCCAATGAGCCGGTTCTACGCGCCTGTGGCGTCTCAGGAGGGGCCTCGGCCGTGCTTCCGGTGGGAGCCCCGACACGGTTCCGTGACGTCGTTGTCACCCCGTTTCCCGTGTCGCACGATGCGTCTTGTCCGGTGGGCTTTTTTGTCGAGGCTGACGGCCGGAGCCTTTGTATTGCGACGGACCTGGGCGAACCCAATGCCCAGCTCTGCGAGGCGGTGGAAGCATCGGATCTCGTGGTGTTGGAATCCAATCACGATCCTGACATGCTGCGCACGGGCCGCTATCCTCCGCACCTTCGGCGTCGGGTCGCCGGTCCGACCGGACACCTGTCCAATCGCCAGGCGGCATCGGTACTGGCCGACCACGTCCGGTGCGACGAAACGGAAGTATGGCTCGCTCATCTGAGTAAGCACAATAACACCCAGGCTCTTGCCCTCAAGACAGTATGTGGGTTCCTGCGAGCGGTTGGACTCGGCTCGCTCGGCGTCGCGGTGGCACAACGCGACCGGCCGTCCCTGACGTGGACAGGAGCCCGACGGCCCCAGCAGCTGTCGCTCTTCGGATGACGGTCCAGCGCGTCGCTGCTCGCACCATTCCGTTCACGGAATCCGTCATCCGTGAAATGACGAGGCTCATTGGCGAGACGCACCCCCACGATGGGATCAATCTTGCCCAGGGCTTCCCCGACTTTCCGGCCCCCTCCGCCGTGAAGGAAGCAGCCTGCGACGCAATCCGGGCCGACATCAATCAGTACGCCATTACCTGGGGCGCCAAATCCTTCCGCGACGCGATTGCCGCCAAGACCGCGACGTTTCTCGGACTCGATGTCGATCCTGAAACCGAGATCACGGTTACCTGTGGCGCGACGGAAGGAATGGTGGCCTCCATGCTCGCCACCGTGAACCCGGGCGACGAAGTCGTGATCTTCGAACCCTTCTACGAGAATTACGGCCCGGATTGCATCCTCGCCGGCGCTGTCCCGAGATTCGTCCCGCTGCAGGCGCCCGCCTGGACGTTTGATCCGGACCAATTGGCGGCCGCGTTCAGTGACCGTACGCGGGCGGTCGTGATCAATAGTCCAAACAATCCGACAGGAAAAATCTTCACTCGATCCGAGCTCGAAATGATCGGCCGGCTCTGTGAGCGCTACGACTGCGTCGTGTTCTCCGATGAGATTTACGAGCATCTGACCTACGACGGCGAGGAGTTCGTATCGCCGGCCGTGGTTGATGGATTGCGCGGCCGCACCGCCATCATCAATGGCCTGTCAAAGACGTATAGCGTGACAGGGTGGCGAGTTGGCTACATCATCGCGCCGCCCGACTTAACGACGGCCATTCGCAAGGTTCACGACTTTCTGACCGTGGGAGCGGCTGCTCCCCTACAGGAGGCAGGCACGGTCGCGCTTAACCTTCCGGCCTCCTACTTCGACCAGCTCCGCCGAGGCTACGAGGAACGGCGCGACCTGATGCTGCAGGGACTTCGTGACTCGGGCTTTGTCCCGTTCGTGCCGCGCGGGGCGTATTACATCATGAGCGACATCGCGTCGTTCGGCTTCCCCGACGATGTCACCTTCGCCCACGCCCTGACGGCGCAGCTCGGTGTCGCGGTCGTACCCGGCAGCAGCTTTTACAGTGATCCGGTTCGCGGACGGACGCAGGTTCGGTTCGCGTTCCCCAAGCGTCTCGAGACACTCAGGGACGCAATTGCACGATTACACGCCACCGGCGCGACTCTTATACTCCCGAACTGAGGCCGGCGCCGGAGCATACGGCTCCGCCCCGTATAATTCGAGGATATTGACGGGCAGAGTGTGCCCGAAGGAGATCTGATGACAACGAGCTTCATGGGTTCGCCGCAGTTGTACTTCACGTCGGAGTCTGTGACGGAAGGGCACCCGGACAAGATTTGTGATCAGATTTCAGACGCCGTGCTCGACGCAATTCTGGAGCAGGATCCGTACGGGCGGGTAGCGTGCGAGACCGCGATCACGACTGGCCTCATCTTGATCTTTGGGGAAGTCAGCACCAAGGCGACAGTTGATGCCGCCCGGATCGCCCGGGAGGTCGTCTCGGCGATTGGGTACGATCGGGCCAAATACGGATTCGACGCTCAAACGTGCGGCGTCCTGGTCTCTTTGAAGGAGCAATCTCCGGATATCGCGCAAGGCGTGGACCGCGCGCTGGAAGTGTCGGCGACGCAGAGCAGTATCGAGGAACTGGGCGCCGGCGATCAGGGCATGATGATTGGCTTCGCCTGCAACGAGACGCCGGAATATATGCCTCTGCCGATTGCGCTGTCTCACCGCATCGCGCGGCGTCTGTCTGAAGTGCGCCGTTCCGGACGTCTTGGCTATCTCCGACCTGACGGCAAGGCGCAGGTCACCGTGGAGTACCAGTTCGGCCGCCCGGTCAAAGTCTCCACCGTGCTGGTTTCGTCCCAGCACAGCGAGGATGTCACGCATGACCAGCTCGAGGGCGACATCATTGACTCTGTGATCACGCCGGTCATCCGTGAGTTCAACCCGGATCTTCTCGACGGTTCAACGCAATGCCTCGTCAATCCCACGGGCCGATTCGTTATCGGCGGACCCATGGGGGACGCCGGCCTGACCGGACGCAAGATCATCGTCGATACCTATGGCGGAATGGCCCGCCACGGAGGCGGAGCATTTTCGGGGAAAGATCCGACAAAGGTCGACCGATCGGCCGCGTATTACGCGAGATATGTCGCCAAGAATCTGGTCGCCGCCGGCGTGGCAGATCGGCTTGAAGTCCAGGTCGCGTATGCGATCGGCAAGGCGAGGCCGCTGTCAATCATGGTCGAAACCTTCGGCACGAGTGAGTACTCTGACCAGCAGATACTCGAATGGATCGACAAGGTGTTCGATTTCCGCCCCTCTGCCATCATCGATAACCTCGGCTTGCGGCGCCCGATCTATCGGGAGACGGCTCGTTACGGTCACTTCGGACGAGATGACATCGACGCGCCGTGGGAGTTCCTCGATAAGGTCGACGAGATTCGGCGACTGGTCGCGACCGAGCCGGCGCTCTCCGCATAGTCGTCGGGCGGCGCGGCCCGATTAGTCGGGGGCACGTCGTGCGCATCCGAGCTATCCTCTTTGCCAATGTGCGCTCCGGCAACGGGCGCCGTTGGCTGGATCCCATTGTTCAGGCGACGGCCGAGTTCGGCATTGAGCTGGTGTCCACTCACCTGCAGCTCGACGCAGACAGCATTGATAGAGCACTCGAGCTGGCGCGTACCCAGGACGTCAAGATCGTGCTTGTCGCAGGCGGCGACGGCACCGTTGGCCACGTCGTGGGCCGTGTTGCCGGTACTGACTTTACGGTCGGCGTGATACCGGCCGGAACGTCGAACGACTTCGCGCGGAGCCTCCTGATTCCGATTGATCCACGCGGAGCTCTGGACGTCGTGATAAGGGGGGTTGCCACGCGCGTGGACATCGGAGTCGCCGGGGAGCGGACCTTCGTGCACGCGGCCGTGCTGGGCCTGAGTACCCAATTCGTGCGCGCTGATGAGGCCTTACGATCGGTGCTGGGCCGGTTGTCGTATCCGGTTGCCGGCGTCTGGTCGTACTTGCATCGGCGCCGTTCGCACTTTACGCTCAAGACGACGGATCAAGTCCACCATTTCGATGCGTACGAAGTGGCGTTCGTCAACGCCCCGGTGTTTGCCGGCCCACTGGAGTTTGAAGTGGCGGAGGCCGAACTGGACAGCCGGCGCCTGAGCGTCGTCGTCGTCGAACGTCTCGGAATCCGGTCTCTTGTCCGGTATGTCCCGGCGATCCTCACCGGTCACCTCGGTAGGCTGCCCGGAATCCAGACTCTATCGATCGCCTGGGGCGAGATCGACAGCGTGCCGCCATTGGAGGTCACCGTTGACGGTGAAACGGCGGGCCCGACCCCCATGGTCTTGAAGGTGAGGCCCGCCGCGCTTCGTGTCTTCGTGCCTCAAACATTTGCCGAGCGCCACCATGAATCCCGTCGCCGACGCTGACCGCCACGTCTATCTCCTGGTCCACAACCGGCTTCGAGCCCGCTGGCTCGACCCCATCATGATCTGGGCGACGAAGGCCGGAACGAAGGGGACAGTGTGGACCGGGATCGCCGCCGGTTTACTGATCAATGACCGGGTGCACAGCCGGTGGGTCGCGCTCCTCATGCTGGTTGCCCTACTGGTGGCTCAGGGAACTATCAACCTCGTACTCAAACCGCTGTTCCGTCGCGCGCGCCCGTACGAAACTCCGGGACTGGCACGATTGCTCGTCGCCGCCCCCGGGCCACATTCATGGCCGTCGGCGCACGCCGGCTCATCCTTTGCTTCGGCCGTGGTACTGGCAATTGCGTATCCGCTGTGGGCGCCCGCCGCCCTCCTGCTCGCCTTGCTCGTGGCATACTCGCGGATCTATGTGGGCGTCCATTACCCGCTCGACGTTCTTGCCGGAATCATCATCGGCTCCCTCGCCGCGGGCGCCGTCCTGCTGCTCAGTAATCTCATCACGCCTCTTCTCCCGTTTCCCACCGGCTTCTAGCGTGGAAGTCACCATGCGCGGGATGGCGCGTGTCATCCACCCTTTTCCAGTTGCCGTCGTGGCGACGACTTCCACGGTTCTCCTCATCGCCGTCTCGCCACGCCCGCTCGCGGCAGGTTTCGTGGCACGAGCAGCGCTAGTCGTACTGCTCACGCAGATCCCGGTGGGCGCGCTCAACGATCTGATGGACCAGGGCTCGGATGCTGTCTTCCAGCGCGACAAGCCCATCCCCTCGGGTGAGATCTCGCCGGACGCGGCCCTGCTCATGACTCTCGGGTCGCTCGCGCTCCTGATTCCCGCCGCTTTGAGCTTCGGCGTCGCATCACTTGTCATCATTACCGTCGCAACGCTCGGCGGCCTTGCCTATGATCTCGGCCTCAAGCACTCCTCATTCAGCGTCGTCGGGTACGTGGTCGGGTTCCTGGGGTTGATGACGTGGATCTTCCATGTTGCCGGGTCTCTCGACATGCGGATCCTGTGGGCATATCCTGTCGCGTCGATTCTGGTCACGGCCGCTCATCTGGCGCAATCGTATCCGGACATAGAGTCCGATCGCGCGGCAGGGGCCGGAGGCCTGGCGGTGACTCTCGGGGTGGCCCGGACGCGTAGGGTCATTTTCTCGCTGTACGCCGCACTCGCCGTGCCACTGGGATTTCTCTGCCTGGTCCGCGCGCCGGTAGCGTTACTGCCGATCGCCGTCTCGGCGCTTCTCGCCTTGGCTGCCTCCAGGTGCAGTGCCACAAGCAGGGCTGCCCGCGTGGCGCTCTTCCATCGCATCGCCCCTGCTCTCGCTCTCCTCGCGCTTGCCGCCGTTCCGGCACTGCCGCGATAGTACAGTCCTGTACAATGGACCGACTACAGGGATAATTCGTGCCGACGTTCGACGAGATCTTCAAGCAAGCCAAACATCGAGTTCCGGAAGTGGACGTCGATGAAGCACAGACGCTGATACAGGAAGGCGTCCGTGCCGTCGATGTCCGCGAAAAAATCGAGTGGGACGAGGGTCACATCCCGGGAGCCTCGCATGTCCCGCGCGGCTACCTCGAACTGCGCATTGAGGGAGCGATTCCGGACAAATCGGAGCGCATACTGCTGTACTGCGCGGGCGGGACGAGATCCGTGCTTGCCGCGCGAACGCTACAGGAGATGGGATACGAGAACGTTCTCTCGATCTCCGGTGGTTTCACGGCCTGGAAGGACGCGGGAAAGCAGTTCATCGTCCCGCGCACTCTGACGTCCGAGCAGATGCACCGCTACTCGCGCCATGTGCTCATTCCCGAGGTTGGCGAAGAAGGGCAACTGAAGTTGCTTGACTCCCGCGTGCTGCTCGTCGGGGCAGGCGGCCTGGGTTCTCCGGCCGCCCTCTATCTGGCCGCGGCCGGCGTCGGCACCATCGGCATCGTGGATTCGGATGTCGTCGAAGAGAGCAATTTGCAGCGTCAGGTGCTGCACTCCACGGAAACCGTCGGCATGTCCAAGGTGGAGTCCGCCCGGCGCGCGATCGCTGCCCTCAATCCGGAGGTTTCCGTTGAGGGCCACGAAACGCGCCTCACCGCGGGCAATGCCCGCGATCTCATCAGCGCTTACGACATCGTCGTCGACGGGACGGACAATTTCGCGACACGCTACATGGTCAACGAGCTGTGCGTGGAACTCGGAAAGCCCAACGTCTCGGCCAGCATTCTCAGCTTTGACGGCCAGATCACGACTTTTCTGCCGGGCGAAGGGCCCTGTTACAAGTGTGTCTACCCTGAGCCGCCTCCCGCCTCGCTGGCGCCCACCTGAGGGGAGGCGGGTGTCCTGGGCGTGCTTCCCGGGATAATGGGCCTCCTGCAGGCGAACGAGGTCATGAAGCTCGTGCTCGGACTCGGCCAGACGCTGGCCGGCCGTCTTCTGATGTTCGACGCGCTGGATACCAGCTTCGTCGAACTGAAGCTGCGGCGTGATCCGAATTGTCCTGTCTGCGGGCATATCTCCGAGCGCCACCTTGCTGTCGCCGGAAAGGAGATGTCATGAGTAGCGTCCGGATTCCGCCCGTGCTGCGAGCGCAGACGGGCGGGACGCGCGAGGTCGAGGCGAACGGATCGACCGTCGGCGAGGTTCTACGGGAACTCGCGACGCAATATCCGTCCATGGAAAGCCAGCTCTTTGCCGACGGCGGACTGCAGCCGTACATCAACGTTTATGTCAATAACCAGGACATCCAGTATCTGAACAAACTGGACACGCCGGTCGGTCCGTCCGATACGATCATCCTCCTGCCGGCGATGGCAGGCGGCGCCTAGGTGGTCCTGTCCTCCCCACACGCGGTCGGCGCGAGTATCCTGGACGCGATCGGCGACACGCCGGTTGTAGAGCTGCGGCGCATCAACCCGTTCCCGGACGTTCGTTTGCTTGCCAAGCTGGAGGGCGCGAACCCGAGCGGAAGCGTCAAGGACCGTATTGCGGTGGCACTCGCCGACGAGTTTGAACGGCGCGCCGATTCATCCGACTACATATTGCTGGAACCAACCAGCGGAAACACCGGGATCGCGCTAGCGATGGTGGGCCGCGTGCGCGGCTATCGCGTGGTGGCGGTGATGCCCTCGAACGTCACTGCGGAGCGGAGGCGCCTGCTTGAGATTTTTGGCGCCGAGATTGTCGATTCTCCGGCCGACCGCGGGACAAACGGCGCGATCGAAGTCGCGCGCTCCCTCGATGAAGATCCCCGCTATTGGATCTTGAATCAGTATGGTAACAGCGCGAACCCGCTTGCCCACTACCGGGGGACGGGGCCGGAAATCTTGCGCGACGTGCCGGAGATCGATGTCTTCGTCGCGGGCCTGGGAACCGGGGGCACGCTGACCGGCGTGGGCCGGCGCCTCAAGGAGGCGAAGCCGGGCGTGCGGGTCGTAGCGGCCGAGCCGCTTCCGGGCGACCTGGTGCAGGGGCTGCGCTCGCTTGACGAAGGATTCGTCCCACCCATATTCGATCCGGCAATCCTCGACGCCAAGTACCTCGTTCCCAGTTCCGAGGCCGTGGTCATGATGCGTCGGTTGGCGTCTGAGGAAGGGATTTTTGCCGGCGTGTCATCGGGAGCCATTGTGGCCGCCGCCCTGCGGGACGCCGAGCACATGGAGAGTGGAACGGTCGTCGCGCTATTGCCCGACGGCGGCTGGAAGTATTTGAGCGGAGACTTGTGGAACGCGTCTCCGGACGTCCTCGACGAGAACCTGTCGGGTGCTTTCCTATGGTGATCGACAGGACTCTCTATGAGCGTATGGTCCGACAGCTCGTGGACGCCTTTCCAGACGAGGGCTGTGGCTTGATTTCGGTCAAAGACGGTATCGCGACCGACGTTTTTCCTATCGCCAACGTCTCGCAAAGCCCGGTTGTCTTCAAGATGGATCCGCAGCAGCAGCTGGATGCGCTGGAACGCATCGACGAGGAGGGCTGGGAACTCGGGGCCATCTACCACTCACATCCGCGCACCCGTGCCTACCCGTCACGCACGGATGTTGAGCTTGCCTTCTACCCGGACGCCCTGCAGATCATCGTGTCGCTCGCCGCTTACCCGCGTCCAGATGTGCACGCCTTCCGGATCGTCGCCGGGGAGGTGAGTGAGGAGCCTCTCGAGATCATTCCCGCGGCACCGGCCGGGGAGTAAGCCGGGTGGGGACCCTGCCCCACCCGGTCATGCTCACTCCGTGACAACCGTCTGGTTCTGCTCCCTCATGAACTGCTGCACATAGTTCGGACCGAGGGCGCTCTTGCCGGTGGACCCGCTGGCCTTCCACCCACCGAAAGACTGGACGCCCGGCCACGCGCCGGTGGTGGCGCCGCCTTTCCGATTCACGTAGATAACGCCGGCCTCGATCCGATCGAGGAACTCCTGCTGCTCCTCCGGATCCTCAGTGTAGATGCCCGCCGTGAGGCCGTACTCCGTCGAGTTTGAGAGCTCGATTGCCTCGTCCAACGATCTCACAGTCGCGACGGCCACGAGGGGGACGAAAAGCTCTTCGGCGAAGAACGGGTGATCGGCGGGGAGCCGCACGATCGTCGGTGCGCAGTAGTATCCGTACTGCAGTTCTCCCTCCGTCAAGGCATGGCCTCCCGTCAGGACTTCTCCATCCTGTCGTGATCGCTGGGCCGCATCCTTGAACTTGTTATAGGCACGCTCGTTGATAACGGGGCCCATGAAGACGTCGGGGCCCGTTGGATTCCCGACGACGAGTTCTTCGGTGCGCTCCACGACACGGCGCAGGAAGTCGGGAGCAATCCCCTCCTGGACATAGATGCGTGAGGCCGCGCTGCACTTTTGCCCCGCATACCCAAAAGCGGCCCGCACTGTGCCTTCCACGGCTTTGTCCAGGTCCGCGTGGTCCGTGACGATGACCGGGTTCTTGCCCCCCATCTCCGCGATGCAGGGACGGGGACGGTTGGCACTGAACTGGGCATAGATGTGGCAGCCCACCGCGCGCGAGCCGATGAACGCGATTCCCTCCACGTCCTCTTGCGCCGAAAGCGCTTCTCCCAGCGGGGCGCCGTACCCGGTGAGGAAGTTCAGGAGCCCTTCCGGAAGACCTGCGTCGACGAACGCCTGGTACACCAGGATTCCGGACATAGGGGTTTCGTGCGACGGCTTGAAGACCACGCCGTTGCCGCCGATCAGGGCCCCGGCAATCATGCCGGTGGCGAGAGCAATGGGGAAGTTGAACGGCGCGATCACGACGAAAACGCCGTAAGGCCGCATCACGCTCTTATTGACTTCCTGCGCGGATAGCTGCCCCATGGGACGCGTGAAGCCGTTGTTCTCTTCCATGTAGCGACCGTAGGTGTCGATGAGGTCCGCCGCTTCCTCGACCTCTCCCATCGCCTCGAGACGCGGTTTACCGGCCTCGAGGGACAGCCAGGCGGCGAGGTCGTACTTGCGCTCCCGGAAATTCGCCGCCGCCTTGGCCAGTACCTCCAGGCGCTGCTGCCATGGGGTGTTGCCCCATGCCCTCTGGGCTGATCTCGCCGCTTGCACGGCGCGGCGTGCCTCGTCCTCGCCCGCCTCTTGAAACGTGCCGAGGAGGGTGCGGGTGTCGTTCGGGCTGCGGTCCTCGAAGGTTCCCGTCCCCGGCGTTTCCGGTTTGCCCGCGATGTATATTGGATGCTCCCGCCCCAGTTGGGCCTCTACTCGACCGAGGGCCGCGTCGAAAGCGCGATTGAAGCGCTCCGCCTGCCCGACCGACATCGTCGTGTACGTTACTTTTTCCTCGGGCGCTGTGACCATGTTGACCTCCTGCGCCATTCCAGTCATGTCTCGCTTCATCCTACCGCGCTGGTACCTTGAGGCAACCCCGCACGAGGAGGGCGGAATGACGGAAGATTCCGAACCGATCGCGGCACTCGACGAGGCGCTTCGCCACAGCCGCGCAGGGCTGCGGGCCCTGGAAGCGGCGCGCCAGACCACTCACGAGACGGGTCATCTGTATGCCACACACGTCTACGTGGCGACTGTCGAGCTTGCGCACGCCATCGAAGTCGCCATGCGTCTCGCTCTACGCGAGCAGTGATCATGGCAGCTCTTTAAACAGGTACACCGCCACGTTCTGAAGCTTCACGTCGGTGTTCGTGTACAGATGATCGTGGAAGCCTGCGACGCGGTATCCGTGCTTCTGATAGAACCTGACGGCCGGATAGTTGTTGATCTGCGTTTCCACGGAGATGCCCCGCGCCTGAAACGCGGGGGCCTGCCGGTCGAGATACGCCAGGAGGTGAGATCCGATACCCCGGCCGCGAACCGCCTCCTGCACGCGGATGTCGACCAGCCAGAGCGTCTCGTTCCAGGTCATGGGCCGCCACGTCAAGAGGCCGAGAAGTTCGTCGCCGGCAAAGGCCCCCGCGAAGCGCAGGTCCTCCGGTGCTCCCGCGTCTTCATACGTGCCAATCCAGTCGTCCACGACGCCGTCGTCATAGAGCTTGCCGAACGGAATCTCAAGTTTCTCCTCACGGAGACGCCAGGACATCCTCGCCTCGTCTCGCTCCAGGCGAAACACACGGTCCGTCTCGTAGCTGCTCTGAATGGGGGGAGCACTCCGCACCTCGGCGAGATCGAGTGGCCGAACTGAGACCCGCGGGGAAGAAGCTCTAAAAGGCGTGGATGATCTCCGTGTGGAATTCGATAAGGGTTGCGTTCTCGCTGCCGCTCGTCAGGTAGTCCACGGCGTGAGCGACGACGGAATCGGCGTGGCGGGAATCGTTGCTGACGCAAGCCAGGCCGATCACCGCTCGCTGCCACTGATCCTGGGCGTCCACCTCGGCGATGGAGACCGCAAAGCGGTTTCTCACGCGGTCGGTGAGAGAGCGGACGACATGCCGCTTCTCTTTCAGGGAGTGCGCGTCGGGTATGTGGAACACCACGATGGCGGCGCCGATGACCATCTCAACCCTCCAGACGGGTTCCCACGAACGCGCGATTGCCGGCGGCGAATGAAGTCCCAGCCATCGGGCGGCCGCCCTCAGGCTGGACTTCCTCGAGCAGCAGCAGATTGTCGCCGGTTCCGACGGCGATACCCCCCGGCGCACGTACCACTTCTCCGGGGTCGGCGGCTCCCGGCACAACCGAGGCTCGCAACACCCGGAGTCGGCGGTCCCCCCAGAACGTATACGAGCCGGGCCAGGGATTGAACGCGCGAACCTGTCTGGCCAATGTCTCGGCGGGCAGTTCCCACTCCATGTGGCCGTCCGCTTTCGACAGCAGCCGCGAATACGTCGCGTTCGACTCGTCCTGCTCTCGCGGAACGAGCGTTCCGCGAAGCCACCCGGGCAGATGCTCAAGAAGAAGGTCAGCGCTTGCTTCCGCCAGCCTGTGTTCCAGCCGGCCCGCCGTCTCATCCTCGCCGACGCGCATCTCACGCTGCGCCAGGATTGGACCCGCATCCATACGACGCGTGACGACCATCAGGCTGGTCCCTGTCACCCGGTCACCCGAGAGAATCGCGCTCTGCACGGGAGATGGACCCCGATATCGGGGAAGGAGAGACGGGTGAAGGTTCAGCGACCGGCGCGGCGGAGCGTCGATGAGGGCGGCCGGCAGAATCTGGCCGTACGACGCGACGACAAGCACGTCGGGCTTGCCGGCCAGGATCTCGGCCACATGGTCGCGCGCTCGGACCGGCGTCAGAACGGGGATGTTCTCGGCGGATGCGAGAAGCTTGACGGGGCTCGACTGCTGCTTGCGGCCCCTCCCTGCCGGCCGGTCGGGCCTGGTCACAACTGCCGTCACGGCCGTAGGCTCAGCGAGTCCCGGGCCTCTTTCGATCAGGGCGCGCAGGATCGGGACCGAAAATGAATCGCTGCCCATGAAGACGGCACGCGCCACGCCCTCTACTGTCCCTGCAACGCCTTGCCCACCATGACGGTCTCCTCGACGAGGCGGTTTGCGTATCCCCACTCGTTGTCGTACCAGGCGAAAACCTTTGCAAGATCGCCATCCACGACCATGGTGAGCGTGAGGTCGACGATCGTGGACGACGGGTTGCCGACAAAGTCAGACGAGACCAGGGGTTCATCCGTGACGGTCAGGATGCCGGAATAGCGGTCGCTCGCCGCCGCCTGTCGGAAAGCGTCGTTGATTTCCTCAACCGAGGTGCGCCGGCTCAGCAGCACGCTGAGATCCGACAGCGAGACGTCAATCGTCGGCACCCGGAGGGAGACGCCATCAAACAGCCCCTTGAGTGCGGGCAGCGCCTGGGTCGCTGCGCGGGCGGCGCCCGTGCTGGTCGGAATTATGTTCATGGCAGCGGCCCGACCCCGCCGCCAGTCCTTATGCGGACCATCCACCAGACGCTGGTCTGCCGTGTAGGAGTGGACGGTCGTCATCAGCGCCTTCTTGACTCCGAAGACGTCATTGAGCACCCGCATCACCGGCGCGACGGAATTCGTGGTGCACGATGCGTTCGAAATGACGCTGTGCGCGTCCGCGTTGTACTCGTGCTCGTTCACGCTCAGGACGAAAGAGGCGGCGCCGGAGGCGGGCGCGGACACCACGACGGCTCGGGCTCCCGCTCGAATGTGGGCTTCGGCTTGTTCCTTCGAGGCGAACCGTCCCGTCGACTCGATGACGACGTCGACCTTCATCTTTCCCCAGGGCAGCTTTTCCGGCACCGATTCGGCGACGACCGGATATCGGCACTGGCCCACGACGAGCGTTTGCCCCTCGACCGACACCGGATTCGGATCAACGTGAAAGACGGTGTCGTACTTGAGCAAATAGGCCATGTTGTCCAGGTCGCCGAGCTCATTGATCGCCACGACTTCCAGATCGGGGGTCTGCGTGGCCACTTTGAAAGCTTGTCTACCGATGCGGCCGAAGCCGTTGATCGCGACGCGGGTAGCCATCCCTTCGGTCTCCTTCATCACGGGGGTGCTCGCTCACGCTACCATGTCCCGCTTCGAAACTGCTTTGGAGAGCCCGTGCTGAAACGCTGATAATCGCTTCCGTATGGGTCTGTTTCGGCGGCAACGAACGCCGCGCCTCTTTATCCTGGGTCTGGATGGGTCTCCCCTCCCACTGCTTCGGGCCCTCATGCAATCCGGCGACTTGCCGAACCTGGCCCGTCTCTTTGAAACGGGCTCGGCGGTGGAGATGGATTCATCGTTGCCGGACGTGTCAGCCGTGGCGTGGACGTCCGTCAACACCGGAATGAATCCGGCGAAGCACGGCATCTATGGCTTTGTGGATCGCAAGCCGGGAACTACCTCGCTCGAAGTCATGACGTCGAGGCACGTCCGGGCCAAAACCATTTGGGAGCTGACGAGTGAAACCGGCCGCCGGGCAGTCGCTATCAATGTGCCGCTCAGCTTCCCGCCCCAGCACATCAACGGCGTCGTCATATCCGACTTCCTCGCTCCGTCCCTTGATCGCGCGGTCTCGCCTCCGGACCTGCTGCCACACCTGAAGCAGCTGGACTATCGGATTGACACCGACCCCTGGGTCGCGCGCCAGTCACTCGATGCCTTTCTCGACGACTTCAGGATCACGGCGGAAAAGCGGGCCGATGCAGTGCTCTGGCTGATGGACCAGCAGGACTGGGATCTCTTCATGGTGGTCTTCATGGAGACGGACCGGCTCCATCACTTTATGTGGAATTACTACGCGGACGGCGACCCCACGTACGCCCCGAGATTCGTCGACGCCTACCGCCTGATGGACCGACTGGCCGGCCGGATTATCGAGCGTCTGCGTCCGGACGACGAGCTGATCGTCCTCTCCGATCACGGATTCACGTCGCTGCGGAAAGAGGTGTACCTCAACGCGTGGCTCGAGGCGGAGGGGTACCTCAAGTTCCAGCCCGATGGGGAACGTTCTCTCGCCGGCATGGACCCGCGGACGCGCGCCTATAGTTTGGATCCGGGACGAATTTATGTCAATCTAGAGAGTCGGAGCGCTGAGGGTAGCGTTCGGGATTCAGAGTTCGACGGGGTGCGGGCCGAGCTCCAGAAGAGGCTCGCTGGTCTGCGCGACCCGGAGACGGGCGACGCCATCGTAAAAGATGTCTATCGGGCAGATGACATTTACCAGGGCCCGTATCGCGCGATGGCTCCCGATCTGCTCGTTATGCCGCACGATGGCTACGACATAAAGGGATCATTCGAGTCCACGACGCTGACTGGGAGAGGGCCGCTGGTCGGAATGCATAAGTATGACAATGCCACGTTCTTTGTTCGCGGGCGTGGCATAACCGTCCCTCATGCATCGGTGCGAGACGTGCTTCCAACTGCGATGCGTCTGGCAGGCTTGCCCGACCCGGCCGATGTCGACGGCCGGATCATCATCGAGGGCTGACCGAAGTCACGAGAGTCAGGAGAGAGTCCATGCGCAAGGTTTACGTCGTCGGCTTTGACGGCGCGAGCTGGCGCTTCATCGAGCCGCTGTTGCAGCGGGGCGAGATGCCGAACTTCCAGCGACTGATTAACGAGGGGACGCACGGAAAACTCAAGTCGACCGTGCCTTTCCACAGCGCGCCGGCCTGGGTCAGCTTCATGACCGGCAAGAACTCGGGCAAGCACGGCATCTATATGTTCCAGGACTACGATGCCCTTAGCTATACCTACGTCGGGCGGACCGCGAACTCCCGGTATTACGCGGGGCAGACGCTGTTCGACGTGATCGGCGAGATGGGCGGGAGTGTGGCCGCCATTCGCGTCCCGATGTCCTTCCCCGCCTGGCCGGTGAACGGCATCATGATCTCGGGGTTCCCCACTCCCGGCGACACGCCCGAATCGTACTATCCGCCGGAGTTACTGCACGATCTGGGCGCCATCGGAGAAGCGGACCCACCGGACTTCCGCCTGCTCACGGTGGATGAACAGATCGAGACGCTCGAGCGACATATGGCGCGGATGGAGGGGGTCATCGGCCGGCTTATGGAAAAGCCGTACGACCTCTTCATGGTGGTGCACCGCGTGCCCGATCCCGTCCACCACTTTTTCATCGGATTCGTCGATCCCCGGACTCCGGTCTACAACGCGGACGACGCCCAACGCTACGGTGACGTGGTCAATCGGTTCTACCGCAGGATGGACTCCGTCCTGGGCGAAATGCTGCAGCGCATTGGGCCGGAAGACACGCTGTTCGTGATCTCTGACCACGGCGGCGCCATCACACCGCCGCGCCAGTTGAATCTCAACGTGTGGCTGGCGCAGCAAGGCCTCCTCACGCCGCAAAAGCAGGAACAGTCGCCGATGGAGCGGTTGTATGCATTGAATCAGCGGCTCCTCTCGGCGCGAGTGCGCTCCGCCTTGCGCCGCCGGGCGCCGAAGGCAGTGAAAGGGGAGCTGCGGGGCCTGTGGCAGGGTCTCCAGGGGATCGATTTCGCGAAGACTCGGGCGTACCACTTTCCCATGAAAAATCCGCCTCTCGCCGGGATCGTGATCAATGTCAAGGGCCGCCAGCCACAGGGCATCGTCGAGGAAACGGACTACGAGCCGCTGCGTGAGCAGCTCATCCACGACTTGCGTGAGCTACGCGATCCCAATACCGGGGAGCCCGTGGTCCGTGAGGTCTATCGCCGCGAGGATCTCTACCATGGGCCCTATGTCGAGCGCGCCCCGGACCTCGTCGTCTGGTGCCACGACATGTACAAGGAAGGTCCTCTCGCCGCGGGACCGGTCGTCGGGCAGGTTCCGTTCGATGAGCTGCAGCAGGTTCCGGGAAGCCATGACGAATGGGGCATCTTCCTGGCGAAAGGACCGGGTATCGCGGCGGGTAAGGAAATCGAGGGCGCGCAACTCATCGACGTGACGCCGACGGTGCTCCATGCCATGGAGCTGGCGGTTCCCGCCGACATGGACGGACGCGTTCTGACCGATATATTCACCGGCGAGCGCGAGATCGAATCCGTGGAGATCGAACTCGCCCGCAAGAGCGCCGAGAGCCATCTCTCGGAGGACGAAGAACAACTCATCAAAGACAAGCTCAAGGGTTGGGGGTACATGTGACCGTGGCGACGGAGACGATGACGGAGCAGAGGTTTGGAGCTGAGCCGCACGGCGGCACGTTGATCAACCGGCAAGTGATCGGGGCCGACGCGGAGCGGCTGGCGGATGAAGCGCGCGGCTTGCCCGCGCGGGAGTTGAACGCCCGGGAGCTCTCCGACCTCGAAATGATCGCCATCGGCGGCTTCAGCCCGCTCACCGGGTTCATGACCGAGCCTGATTACCGGCGTGTCGTCGACGAGATGCGCCTCGCCAATGGATTGCCGTGGACCATCCCCGTGACGCTGTCCCTGGATGAGGAGCAAGCATCGAGAGTGAACCCGGGCGACCGCCTTGCTCTGACGTACGCCGGGCAGCCGCTGGCTGTCCTGGACGTGGAGGACAAGTTTCGCCGGAATAAGGAACATGAAGCGCTTCAGGTCTACCGAACAACCGAGGAAGCGCATCCCGGAGTGGCCGCGCTGTACCGTGAAGGCGACATCCTCATCGGTGGGCCCGTCAGCGTCTTCGCGCTGCCTGAGTTACCTTTCCCTGAGTATCGGCTCCCACCTGTCGAAACCCGAGCAGCGTTCGCCGAACGCGGGTGGCGAACGGTCGTCGGGTTCCAGACACGCAACCCGGTGCACCGCGCGCATGAGTACCTGCAGAAGTGCGCCCTGGAAATCGTGGATGGATTGCTGCTTCATCCGTTGGTCGGCGAGACCAAATCGGACGATGTGCCCGCCGACATCCGCATGCGGGCCTATCGGGTCTTGCTCGACAATTACTACCCCCAGAACCGCGTGCTTCTCGCCGTCAATCCCGCCGCCATGCGCTACGGTGGTCCCCGAGAGGCGGTGTTCCATGCACTCATCCGCAAGAACTTCGGATGTACCCACTTCATCGTCGGCCGCGATCACGCGGGCGTCGGCAGCTACTACGGCCCCTACGATGCGCAGCACATCTTCAGCGAGTTCGAGCCGGGAGAGTTGGGAATCCAGCCTTTGTTCTTTGAGAACTCTTTCTTCTGCAATCGGTGCGGAAATATGGCAACGGACAAAACGTGTCCGCATCCGATAGAAGATCGCGTCGTTCTCAGCGGCACCAAGGTGCGCGAGATGTTGCGCTCGGGCGAGCAACCGCCGGCCACGTTCTCGCGTCCGGAAGTCGCGCAGGTCCTCGTCGAGGCCATGAAGGACCGGTAACGGAAGCCGGTCGCCCTCGGGGCGTCTCCTTCCGAGGGAGGGAGAGCATCAGCCGGCGCGCGGCTTACCTACCCTCGCGCCGCCGCTCTCTCCAATCGCGGAAGAGGGCCCAGGCAAAGGCGGGATTGCCCAGGAGGTAGCGGCGCCAGAGCTTGGTGGGCTCGATCAGGAGGCGGCAGAGCCACTCCAGCCCATGGTCCGTCAACAGACGCGGTCCCCGCCGAATCCGGCCGGCCACAAACTCAAAGAGCGCGCCGACCGCCCACACCACCGGAACCTGCAACTCGGCGCGGTGGGCGGCGATCCACCTCTCCTGGCGCGGTGTCCCCATGCCCACCAGCAGAATGTCGGGCCGGGCCTGGGTGATCGCGGCTAGCGTCTCGGCCCCCACCCGGTAGCCGGCGGCCGTTCCGACGATCCGCAGCTGCGGGTAGCGGTGCTGGAGGCGGGAGGCGGCTTCGGCGGCCGCGCCCTCGCCACCACCGAGGAGGAAGAGGGAGAAGTCCTGCTGGGCGCAGAGGGCGGCCAGATCCCAGATCCAATCGGCGCCGGTCATCCGCGCCGGCAACGGGGTCCCGAGGAGCCGAGCCGCCAGCTGCACTCCGGTGCCGTCACAGTAGACGAGATCGGCCGTGGACAGGATGCGAGCGTACGCCGGATCGTGGCGGGCCACGTTCAGGCAGTGGACGTTGACGTAGAGGACGGTGAGCCGGCGCCCCTGCTCAATCGTGGAGCGGACATGCGCCAGGAGATCGGGCAGACGCAGCGAATCGATCCTGATTCCCAGCACGCGGATCCGGTCGGTCGCCGGCGCGTCGCCGGCAGCAAGTGCGTGCACTCGTTAACTTTCTTTTACAGTCAATGAGATTACTCCCTGAACCAGGCTATCACCGTCTAACATAGGGGCGATTATGTCCGTCCAAACACAGGAGGCGGTCCGAGAGGAGCCAACGCAGGGGCTTATCTCGAAAGCGGCCGAGTTCGGCCACCGCCTCGTCGATATGCTCCCGTCCACTCATGGGGCGTTCTGGGTGCTGTTTGCCATGGCCACCCCGAAAGTCCTGGGGCCCATCTTCACCATTGGGCTACGCCGGTTCCTTGGACCGGGCGCGTCCGGACTCTTTGACGAGTCCATGGTGCCGTACAACTTTTTCGACAACTTCCGGAACTTCGGCACTGGTCCGGCCCTTGTCTTCGAGCGTCAGGTAAGCCGTCAGGTTGCGAACACGGCCTGGACGCTCAATATGATCTTTGCCGCGATCGTCACGGCTGCGCTCGAGATCCTGGCCCCACAGATAGCTCTCTTCTTTCATCACCCCGAGATCGTCGGCCTGCTTCGCATCCTGGCGATCGGGTATCTGTTTGCCTCCGCGGCCAGCGTGCACTCCTTCCTGCTGATGCGCGACCTGGACTTCCGCGCGCGCGCCGTGCCTCCTATCGGACAGGTCATCGTCGCCGGCGATCTCTCCGTGCTCTTCGCGGTGTGGGGCTTCGGCGTCGGCTCGCTGGTCGCACGTCAGCTGGCCTCCGTCATCATGGGCACGATCCTCCTGTGGGCCGTCTACCCGTACCGGCCGACTCTGGAGTTTGTTCCGAGAATCGCATGGCGTCTCTTCAAGTATGGCTTCTGGATCGGCGCGGGCCTCACCGTGCTGTACATGTCCCAGAACGTGGATGTGTTCATCGGCAGCCATGTAATCAGCGACGTCGCTGCCATTGGCTTCTACACGACCTCATGGAAGCTGGCCTTCATTGCGGCCAGCGTCTTCACCCTTGTCGCCAGCAGCATGGTCTTTCCGACCCTGAGCCGGCTGCGGGATGACATCGTCGCCCTGCGGGTGACGTTACTCGGCGCGATTCGACAACTGGGTCTCGTCATGTTCCCAGCCGCTGCTCTCCTCGCTGCCGTGGCTCCCGTGTTAATCGTCCCTATTCTCGGCACCAAGTTCGCCCGGTTTCAGGATCAGTACCTGGTCCTGACGTTGCTGGCCGTCTATGCCGGTAACCGAACGATGCTGTCGATCTTTTTCGAGGGCTACAAGTCGATCGGCAAGCCGTGGCTCGTGTGGGCGTACAACGCGGTCAAGCTCGCGATCATGGCGCCGGCGATGTATTTTGGCGCTCAGCACGGTATCCTCGGTCTGGCTCTCACGTATATTCCGATTCAGATCATCGAGTTCCCGGTGGCTCTCATCCTCGCGTGGCGGGTACTTGGGGTCTCGCCGGCGCAGGTCGCGCGCTCTGCTTCGGTGCCGGTGATCTCCACCCTCGTGATGGCCGGCGCCGTCGTCGCGGTCGAGCTCGCGCTGACGCGCGAAATGCAGCTCGGCGCGACTGTCACGCTTGGTCTCTGCCTGATCGTGGGGGCGCTCGTCTATGTCGGTTCGCTTCTCGTCCTCGACCGCCGCATCATCGTCGAAGCAAGGCGCACCCTCCTCAAGGGCTTCTAAACGAGTGCGGGCGGCCCGGCGCCTGATACTGGGCGCTATTGTGCTCGGCGCGCTTGCGTTTCGCGTCTGGGGCATCACCTGGGGCATGCACGATGTGACCATATCGACGCGCCCGCACCCGGACGAGTGGACCGTCTACTGGCTTTTCCAGTGGTTTGGTCATGACGCGCTTAACCCGTGCCCCAACGTGCGCACCTCGTGCTTCTTTGACTGGGGCGCCGCCTATCTCTACCTTGGCTATGCCGCGCGGCTGCTGCTCTCCCCCGTCTATGCCGTGGTGCCACACGCTCCATTTGGACACGCGGACCCAATCTTCATCCACAACGTGCTGGCCGGCCGCCTGACATCGGTCTTGGTCTCCACTCTCACGGTGCCGGTCGTGTACAACCTCGGCCGCCTCACAAGGGGGGCGGCGGTGGGTCTGATCGCGGCCGGCCTGACTGCGTCCTTTGCTTTGCTCATTCAGCTTGCCCACTTTGCCACGCCGGATTCGACCACCGTGTTTTTGCTCAGCGCGGCACTGCTCGCTCTGGTCTGGGCGGCCGACTCTCCCAGCATCCCCCGCTTTGCCATCGCCGGCATGTTGTCCGGCTTCGCCGCAGCCAGCGAGTTCCACATGGTGCTGCTGGCGATTCCGTTCGCCGTGGCGTATTGGCTCTCCGGGTGTCGTTCCGTCCGAACGCTGCTGATCGCGGCCGGGGCGGCAGCCGCCGCGTGGGTGATCACAAATCCCTATGCTCTCGTCGAGTTTCCGGCATTCTGGCAGGCAACGCTGCACACGCTGCGGATCAGAACCGTTGACAGCGGCGCGCAATATCAGGGCCGCTTCGCCCGCTACGGGCCCGCGTGGCAATACGTGGTGCGGTACGACCTCGGGTATGGGGTCGGCGCCGCCCTCGCCGCCTGGCTTGTGCTCGGGGCGGCCTGGGCATGCGTCTCACGGCGGCGGGCCGAGCTGATTTTGTTGGCCTGGGTGATCTCATACTTTGTGTTGATAACGGCCTCCCCCGCGAAATTCATGCGCTACAGCGCTCCCCTGCTCCCTGCCCTGGCCGTTCTGGCCGCGGTCTTTCTCGTCGACCTCATCGCCGCTCGGCGCCGAGCCCTCACCATCGTCGCGGCGACCGCGGCGGCAGGCTCCCTTCTCTACGGCCTGGCGTACGATGTGGCCTACGCTCAACTTTTCACCCACCCGGATACCCGTGTCGAGGCGGTCTCCTGGCTGCAGCATCATGCCGCCCGCGGCTCCTACATCAGTTTTGGCGAGCTTCCGGACGGACTGCTTAACCTGGCCTACTATGCCGGCGACGCGGGGTATCGCCCCTGTATCTCGGACTTTCTGGCGCAACGGCTGCGCGGTCAGGCAGACTATGCAGCGGTGGATAGCTATGAGTGGGAGGAACATCCACGGATCCCGAACGCGCGCGTCGATGCCTTTCTCAGCCGGCTGCCGCGCGCGCCCGGATACCGGAAGGTCGCCGAGTTCGAGACGAGGCCGGCCGTCCTGGGCATCCAGTTTCCCATCAATAACGCGCCGCACGATTGGCGCTACATGGACCACGTGATCGACCTGTACCGCCATCTGACTCCGGGCAGGACCGGCAGCGAGTGCTTTTCGTCCGTGGAAGCCGCCGTCCGCGTCCTGTACAGGGGGAATGCGTGAGAAGACTGCTTGCCGTGGCGTCGGGACTGGCGCTGCTGGTCTCCGCCGTCGCTCCGGTGTCACATTCCTCTCGTGCTCTGGCGAGGGGCGACGGCCGGTACGCCGTTATCATTGTTCTTGACGGTCAGACGCCGGCAGGGCTTGTCCCGTCGAGGATGCCGAACCTCCGCTTTCTTCTCAAACGCGGAATAACGTACCGGCAGGCGTTCGTCGGACAGCTCATTGCCATCACTCCAACATCCCACGCGACGATCGGAACCGGCGTGTTTCCGCGCCGCCATGGCGTTTTTGGATTCTGGTGGAAAGATGCGCGGACGAACACCGTGACGCGCCCGACGGACACCGACAAGGTCGATGCCGGCGCATTGGAGGCGGTGATGTCCGATCGACACGTCCCGTCTATTGCGGCTTCCGTCAAAGCCGCTTATCCGGGCGCGCGCATTGCGTCGGTAAGCGGACACAAGTGTTATGCGTCGGACGCGATGGGCACGGCGGCGGCCGACTACATTCTGTGCGCCATGATCTACCACGACCGCTGGGTGGCTCAGGCCATGGGCCGCCACCGCCCGCCGCCAGGCGCCGTCAACAATGCCCGCTGGGATGTGCCGATTCCGGCCCCCGGCTCGGGCTTCGCACCGCGCGTCGAGCAATGGCGCATGGGGGAAGAAAACGACTGGACCGTGCGATACGCACTCTGGACGTTCCACCGCGTTCACTACCCCCGAGTGCTGATGATCAACCTGCCGGAGACCGACGTCCTCGGGCACTTCGCGAACAATCCGACTCAGGTCACGGACTTCCTGATGCAGCGGTTTGACCGTGAGTTGGGGGAGATTATCAACGCCTATCGTCGGGCGCACATTTTCTCCCGCACCGACTTCGTCATCACCTCCGACCACGGGATGGACCGTATCCACTACCGGCTGCCGTTCTCCATCGTCGGGCAGTCCATGGACGAGGCTCATGCCACCAAAGTCGTCGTCGAGTCGGATACCGCGACCGCCATCGGGATCGCGCAGCCGAGCCGGGCCTGGCAGGTGGCGATGAACCTGGGACGGCTGGGCGGGGCAGCGGTCGACGCCACTTTGTACAAGGTCTACAGCCACCGGCAGTGGCATTATCTGCCGGCGGCGGTCCACCCTCCAGTCACACCCGCCCTGCTTCGCGCGTACATTGCCCTTGCCGACACGACCGCCGATCCGAACGGTCCCGACGTGCTGGCGATCTACGCCCCCCACGTGACGACGGGCGACCGCCCCAACGGCGCGTACCACTGGCTGGGCGGTCACCTCGGGCCGCAGTGGGAGGACCAGCATATCCCGCTGATCATCTCCGGTCCCGGCGTGCGGCGGGGGGCGACCTCGTCTTATCCGGCGCGCCTGGTCGACATCGCGCCGACGGTCGAGCACCTCCTGGGTGCCTCCTCGGCCGGCACTGACGGAGTGGTCCTCGAGGACGCGCTGAGCCACCCCGACAGGGCAGGAGAAACGATACAGAGGCGCCGGTCTGGGGAGCTGCTTCCGATCGTGCGTCTACTGCAAAAGCGCATGGCCGAGGGCGGGCCATCCTAGCGGAAGAGCCGCACCCTATTCTCCATCGTCAGGGCGCCGGAGCCGGAGAAAATTCTCCAGGTCGGCAATCAGATCGGGACCGGCCGGTGGCGGCGTGTCATCCCGGAATGCCTGCTCCAGCTCCTGCACATACGCCGCCGCTTCCGGATTCTGGCTGAGGGCGGCATCGACCTGGGTCTGAAACGCTCCTTGCTGGAGTTCCAGGGGGCCGACCGGGACCGGTGTGCCAAGGATGGTTTCGACGCGCCGCAGGAGCGCCAGGGCGACCCCTGGGTTGGGCGCCGCCGAGATGTAGTGCGGGACATTACCCCACAGGCTGATGGCCGGCTGCCCGGTTTCGCGCCAGAAATCGTGAAGAACTCCGACAATGCCGGTCGGCCCTTCGTAGCTCGACATTCGGATTCCCAGATCGCTCAGGCCCGGCAGGTCCCCCCCGCCAAGCACGAATCCGGTCAGCCTTGGCTCAATCGTGTGCGGCACGTCCGCCAGCAGGCCCCCGAGGGTGATGAGGGCGCGGACATTGAGCCGCTGCGCCAGATCGACGATCGCCCTCGCGAACGTCCGCCACCGCAATTGCGGTTCGACGCCGATCAGGAGAACGACGTCATGCGCTGCGCCCGTGACATGCCCGTAGAAGATGTTGGACGGCCAGTCAAGCGCTCGCATGCCGCTGGGCTCGATGCTGACGGTGGGGCGAGTTTCCGAAAAGTCGTAAAACTCCTCCGGATCGATCTCGGCGAACGGGTCGGCGTCCCATCCCTCCGCCAGTGTTTCCAGAGCGTGGGTCGCAACCTGGGCGGCATCATTCCAGCCGGCAAATGCGGCCAAAAAGTACGGACTCCGGAGCGCCGGGAACGACTCGATATGGAGGACGTCCTCGTCGGGCATGCGCCCCAGTATGCATGTTGCGTGCCTGTACCATGGAACCGAATGAGTGAGATTTTTGGGCGCGCCGGGGGCCCGCGAGAAGGAACGGCGCCGGCCGGCGAGATGCCGGAACGGGCCTCGCCGAACGCCGAGAGCGGGCGCTGGCTGCGCCGGCACCACGCCGGCGGCGTTTATGCTCTGACGACCGTCGCCGACGGCGGCTATCGGGCGGCCACTCTCACCGGCGTCTTGATGGCGTCTCTGGAGCCGCTGCTCTTTCTCGTGTCACTCGACCGCGACAGCCAGATTGAAGCCTGGGTCAGAGCGGCGGGCTATTTTGGACTGAGCCTTCTCACGGTCCGCCAGCAGTTTCTCGCCGATCAGTTCGCGGGTTTCGCGCCACTGGCGCCGAAAACCTTTCAGGGCATCGATCATGTGACGGCGGTGACCGGCGCTCCTCTGCTGACGGCCGCCATTGGATGGGCGGATTGCCGGGTCGAGGGCGAGATCGAGACAGGGGACCACACCGCGTTTCTGGCCCGAGCGGTCGAGGTGGGCCGGGGGGCGGGGGCCGACGACGAGCCTCTGATCTATTACCGAAGCCGCTATCCGCGCCTGCGTTAGCGCTCACTTGACCGTCACGCTCTTGGCGAGGTTGCGCGGTTTGTCGGGATCGCAGCCGCGGAGGATGGCGAGGTTGTATGCCAGAAGCTGAGCGGTCGCCGCGATCTCGAAGAGCGCTGTACTTTCTTTCCCGGCACGCAGCGTGAGATCAAATTCGGGCTCGTCGCAGGGCGAGACACCAATGGTGAAGGCGCCCCGGGCTCTGACTTCAGCCGCCGCCGCCAGCGCCTCCTTCCTGCCCGGCCCGTCGGGAGCGAGGATGATGCATGGCGTGCCGTTGGTGACGAGGGCGATGACACCGTGCTTCAACTCACCCGACGGGAATCCCTCGGCGTGAAGGTATGACACCTCCTTGATCTTCAACGCGGTCTCGAGCGCTGCCGGATAGCACTGACCGCGCCCCAGGATGAAGAGATGCTGGTCCTCGGCGATCCGCTCGGCAGCCCGGCGGATCGCTCGATCGGATGCCTCCTGCCGGAGGACGGTCTCGATCGCGTCGGCGGAGGCGGCGACGGCGGCGCGCGTTTCGCTCTCCCTACCTGCGGCGCAGCCCGCCGCAATCTGGAGAACAGCAAGCTTGCCGGTGTACGACTTCGTCGCCAGAACGCACTTTTCCGGGCCGCACGCCAGGTGCACGGAGACGTCGCACAACCGGTCCAGGGTTGACCCGGGAACATTGACGACGGAGGCAACGCGGGCACCGGCCGCGCGCGCGGCCCGCACGGCTTCCAGGACGTCAATCGTCTCCCCGCTCTGTGATAGCGCGACAACCAGGGTGTCCGCATCAAGGATCGGCTCCAGCGCCGGCATCTCCGAGGCCATGGCGACATGAGCGGCACGACCGGCGGCGGCGAGGTAGGCTCGGCCCGATAGCGCCGCGTGGTATGCGGTCCCGCAACCGGTGAGGACAATCTCTCGGGCCTGCTCGAATAGCTGACCCAGAGCTGCCGGGCCGGGATCGTGCGCGATCCGGCGCAACGCTTCCGGCTGCTCGTGGATCTCCTTCGTCATGTAGTCCCGATACCCGGCGAGCGTTCCCCGCTGCGCCTCGCACTCCACCCGATTCCGCGTGAGGGTCACGGGGAGCCCCGTCGCGATGTCAAATGCGGCTGCGCCGCGATCACCCAATGCAACCGCGTGGCCGTCCTCCAGGAACGCGACCTCGCGCGCGTGCGTCCCCAGGGCGGCCGGGTCCGACGACAGGTAGATGCCGTCATCACCCCATCCGACAGCCAGGGGAGAGCCGTTCTTTGCCGCCACTATCTGCCCGGTGCACACGTCGAGAACGGCGACGGCGCTGAGTCCCTGAACGTCTCTAATCACCGCCAGCAGCGCTGGTAGCAGGTCGACGTCGCCTGCTCTCTCCTCCAGCGAGTGCACCAGCACCTCCGTGTCGGTCTGCGAGCGGAAGCAGTGCCCCGAGCCAAGACGCGCCGCCAGCTCCCGGTGGTTCTCGACGATGCCGTTGTGAATAAGCGCGAAGCGTCCGGAACAATCCAGGTGCGGATGCGCGTTCGCGTCGGTCACCCCTCCATGCGTCGCCCAGCGCGTGTGCCCGAGCGCGGCGCGTCCGGCGGGGAGCGCCGCCGTCGCGCGGCTGATCGGGCCGACATGTTTTTCGACGGCGAGCCGCCCGCCGGTGTCGACCGCGATCCCCCACGAGTCGTAGCCGCGGTATTCCAACTCCCGCAGCGCTTCAAACACAACCGACGCCTCGCGCTGCCGCGACGAGACGAAACCAAAGATGCCGCACATTCCAAGCCCCCTGAGTGCAGGATCCGGTCGGCGTGGCCCTCACCCCGTGTGGCCCTCACCCCCTACCCCCTCTCCCACTGCGGTGGGCGAGGGGGAAGTCTGAGGGGATGATCGCCCCGGGACGATGCTCTGTAGCTATCGAGGCACGGCTTTTCCCAGCCTGTCTCGGTGTATACCTCCCCTCTCCCATCGCAATGGGAGAGGGGCCGGGGGTGAGGGCCACCCGCCGAATCCCGAATATAGTGATCGACGCCACGCCACGGGTGGCGTATGCAGTGTTTGCTATCCGGGGAATGGAAAGACTTGCACTCGAACGGTCTTTGTCTGGGCGTTGCCGTCCTGATTTGTTCCGTTCGTGACGATCGTGCCGACCGAGAGGTCACCCGCCGAATCGTTCGATAAACCTCTACCTCGTCACCCGCAACGCGGGCCCGGCGCTGTATGTTCGGTCCCCGGCCCTCCTTACCGGGGAGTTGTAGCACACAATGACTCAGGCCGCAAGATGCTACCGCTGTACCTCGGTTAGCCAGTTGCGGTTGTACGCGTTTATGGCCGGCTGAGTGCCGTCGCGCAGCGCGGCGAGGACGGCGTCGGCCGCGATGCCGACGAGCTCCGGCAGCGCGCGAAGCTCGCCCGGAGGAAATGGCGCGAGAACGTGAGAGGCGGCCTGCCCCCGCGGCCGGCTCACGCCGAGACGCAGTCGAGCAAAGTCCTCTGTGTGCAGCTCATGCATGATTGAGCGCAGTCCCTTCTGTCCGCCCGAGCTGCCGGAGGGGCGTAATCGGATGGTTCCGAAGGGAAGATCGATGTCGTCGCACACGATGAGCAGGCGATCGAGCGGAACCCTGTAGTAGTGCATCAGGAGTGAGACGGCGCGGCCGCTCTCATTCATGTAGGTGAGGGGCTGCGCCAGGAGGATGGGAATGCCGTCCAGCGTCACCCTGGCGACGTCCGCTTGCTGTCTGGAGGCTTTGAAGGCGGCGTTGCCGCGGCGCGCCAGCTCGTTGACGACCATGAAGCCGATGTTGTGCCGCGTCTTCTCGTAGCGTGGTCCCGGATTGCCGAGCCCGACCACGAGCCGCAAGTCCGCGGGGTCAGGGTCATGCCGTCGAAAGGGCCACATCACTCCACCTCCGCCAGGCGCGCCCACTCGCCGAGAGTCAGAGTCTCGGCGCGGCGATGCGGGTCGATACCGGCGGCGTCGAGCAGGTTGCGCGCCTCGTCCCGTGAGATGTACAGGCCGATGCCGAGGGCGTTCGTCAGCGTCTTGCGTCGGGTGCCGAAGCCGGCCCGAGCGAGCTGAAAGAAGCGCTGGTGACGGCCCCTGGGCACCGGCGGCTGTCGGGGAACGAGCCGCACAATGGCCGACTCGACCCTGGGGGGCGGGTAGAACGCGCCGGGGGGAACCCGCGATACGATCTCCGGCTGAGCATAGAACTGGACACTCACGCCGAGCAGGCTGAGATGCCCCGGCGCGGCGACCATCCGCTGGGCTACTTCGCGTTGCACCATCAGGACCATGACAGACGGCGTGCACGCCGACTCGAGATAGTGACGCAAGATGGGCCCTGTTATGTAGTACGGGATGTTGCCGAGGAGCTTGTAAGGAGTATCGAAGTGCTCGCACGGATCGAAGTCCAGCGCATTGCCGTGCCAGACAGTGACGCGAGGGTTTCCCGCGTAGTCCGCGGAGAGCGTATTCGCGAGCGCGTCATCGAGCTCGATGGCGATCAGCTTTGCCGCGGCTTTCACGATTTCAGCCGTCAACACGCCGGTGCCGGACCCGATCTCCAGTACCTGGTCGTTGGGTTGCAGGTCGGCGGCGTCCAGGATCTTCTGCAAAAACGTCCTGTCACGGAGGAAGTTCTGCCCCAGCCGCTTGCGCGGCCGCAAACCCTGCTCGCGCAGCCGGGCAGACGGCGAATCGTCGCGATCCGCCCCCCGCCTAGGCGGACGAGACTGACTTGAGGACACCTTGCACGGCGATCCGCTGCGTGTCGACCCAGTAGGGCGTGCAGCTGATGAGCGTGACGGCGGACGCCCTGGTGGGATCGAGAACCGCCACATCGCTGGGGCTGACAACCTGCCGGTCTGTCACCTGGTAGATGTACACGGCATGCTGCGTGACCAGGCGGATCTGATCGCCGACTTTCAGTTCGCCGAGTCGCTTGAACACCTCGCCCTTGATGTCGTCGTGCGCGGCGTATGCGCCATTTCCGGCGCTGCCGGGATTCGGGGTCGTGGACAGGTGCCCGACCGACCAGTCGGCCACGGACCATACCCCGTTCACGGGCGGCGTCTGCACAACCGGTGAATCCACGGCGATGGCGGGAATGACGATGCGCAGTGCCGGCTCGTGTCCGACGACGTGGGCGTTCTGGAGATTGCTGGGAAGCGCAACCTTCTGACGACGATTGAGTAGCTCCGCGATGCGCGCCGAGGTTCCCAGAGAGTCCCGGGGCGTGATCAGGTTCTGCTGCGCGTACGTGAAGCCCACGTAGCCCAGAATGACGACGCCCACGACCACAAGCAGGGCCCCGAGCGCGCTCACGCTCTTAGCGAACATTGTCTCTCACGCGGTCATTATCGCAGGCTGGTCAGGCTCGGTTTCGTAGATACCGAGCCAACTCGTTCAGCGCTCGTGCCCGGTGGCTAACCGTGTCTTTGCGCTCCGGCGCGACCTCACCGAAGGTGTGGCCGAAAGGGGGGTAGTAGAAAACCGGATCGTACCCGAAGCCGTTGTGGCCTCGCGCCTCCGGCGCTATGACGCCTTCCACGGTGCCTTCGAAGACGCGTTCGTCGCTCCCCTGTACCAGGGCGACCGCGGCAACGAAACGCGCCGACCGGGCGCCAGGGGGGGTGTTGGCGAGGCGGGACAGCAGAAGATTGGTCCGTGCGGCATCGTCGAGACCAGGGCCCCCGTACCGGGCGGAATAGATGCCGGGCTCTCCGCCCAGGGCGTCGACCACGATGCCGGAGTCATCGGCGAGTGCCGGCAGGCCGGAGCCGGCAGCAAAGGCCCGCGCCTTGAGAAGAGCGTTCTCCGCGAACGTCGTGCCGGTCTCTTCCACTGCGACGCTCAGCCCAAGATCGTCGGGCGTGATGACCTCTATTCCCAGGGGGAGAAGTATCCGCCGAAACTCCCGGATCTTGTGCGGATTGTTGGTCGCGGCGATCAGCCGCACAGGGCGCCCGATAATGGGACGTGGAAAGAGCCGCGACTAGACACCTGTACCTGCACGTTCCATTCTGCCCGACCAAATGCTCGTACTGCGCCTTTGTGACACACGTGGGCAGCCTGAAGCTCGCGGACCGCTATATTGACGCCGTCTGCCGGGAAATGGATCGAGCGGCCGCACTGAGGCCGTGCGGTCCCCTGGACACGGTCTACATCGGCGGCGGCACGCCAAGCATGCTCGAACCTGCACAGATCGAACGTCTGCTGCGGCGCAGCCGGGAGCTGTGGGGATGGGCGGCCGACGCCGAGATCTCGCTGGAGGCGCACCCGGCGACCGTGGATGAGGCGCGCTTGCATGGGTACCGCGCAGCGGGGGTGACGAGGCTCAGCATGGGAGCCGAGAGCATGCGCCATGGAGAACTGGCGGAACTGGGACGCAGCCACGGACCGGAAACGGTGCTCCGCGTTCTCGGCGCGGCCCGGCGCGCCGGCTTTAAGTCGGTGGGAGTCGACCTGATGTACGGGCTCCCCGGCCAGTCTGTCGAGAGCTGGCGCCGGGGCCTGGGGTCCCTACTGGAGGCGCGGCCTGATCACATCTCTCTCTACCCTTTGTCGATTGAGCCGCGCACTGTCTTTGCGCACCGGGAGCGCCGGGGATTGCTCACGTTACCACCGGACGGCGACGTCGCGGCGATGTACGATCGGGCCTGCCGGCTCCTGAGATCCTCGGGATATGAGCATTATGAGATCGCCAACTGGTCCCTCCCCGGGCGCCGGTGTCGGCACAACCTTGCGTACTGGCACAATCACGAGTTCTTCGCCGCCGGCGTGGGTGCGCACGCTTATCTGCATCCGCACCGCACGGTGAATCTCTCGGGAACCAGGCGGTACATCGAACGAATCGAGGCGGGCGAGAGTCCGGTCGCGGAACGGGAGACTCTCGACGTGCCGGCCGCACTCGGTGAAACGGTCGTACTGGGGCTCAGGCTCCTGCAGGAAGGCCTCGATCTGGCCGACGTGCGCGATCGCTTCGGCGCCGCCGCGAGCAGCGCGGTACGGGAAGCCGCCCTCCCGCTCATCGCACGCGGCCTCCTCGTGTCCAGGGACGAGCGCCTGATACTTCCCGAGCGACTCGGTCTCCTCGGCAACGAGGTGTGGCAGCGCTTCGTCGGGTTGAACGTCCCTCCGGCACCCGCTCAAGTGGCGTGAACCGGCGCTCTACCGCCGGCTTTTGGGGCCCGACCGCAACGCGGACTGAGGTAGCTGTTAGGGCGCGTGCCGGCCGGGCGGCGGGCGGCCCCGCGGGCGAGCGGCATCACGGAGCGTGATGCGGTCGTGCCGACTCCAGCCCTCGGCGAGGGCCGCCGGCGCGTCCCCTTGACATGTGTTACGACACGTGAATTTGACTCCGGCGCGCCTCTCCGGTAAGGTAGCCATAGCGTGCTGTGCCCCATCTCATGCTGCAGCGAGCGCGGAAAACCCACCCGGTTGGGTTCACCGTGCCATGGGGAAGGAGACGTCGCATGAGAGCCCTATTCTGTGCTGTTCTCTTGCTGCTGGCTTTGCCGGTGCCTGCCCTTGCCGGCCACGCAGCAAGCTCCCTTCATCTCAGTAGCGTTTCCGTCGTCGGTGGACGAGTCGAGACCCTGACGGTGCGGGCTTTCGGTCTGTCCGGAGAGCCACTTCGTCATGCCCAGATCCTCGCCGCGTTCCGCTTCTCAGCGCGGCACACCTACCACCGGTCCGGGTGGACCAATAGCCGCGGGATCGGCGCCGTCAGCATTGTCACCCCGCGGGTGTCCCGCTCGACCCATGCTCAAGTCTCCGTTGTCGTTCACAGCGGGTACCTCAGCATCCCGCTCAGCGCGAATCTGACCGTTCTGCCGTCGGCGCCGCCCAACGGGACCCCGACTCCCGGGCCCAGTCCCACGTCGACTGCGACGCCCGTCGCAACGGCGGGAGTCTCACTTGTCGCCGTGGCCGCGCCTCCCACGGTGACGGCGCCCAACCCAATCTGGATCGCCGCCCATGTGCAGGACGCCGGCGGATCCAACTTATCGGGAGTCACCGTGACCGCGACGGCGGCCGTGGCCGGTGCCGATCAGACGGCGGCATCGCCGACAAATGCCGCGGGCATCGCCATGCTGAGGTTTGACACATCCGCCTTGCCGACATCGGCCACCGTCTCGGTGTCGGTCGGGGTTTCATGGAAAGGCAATCACGTGACGGGCACGGTAGCAGTGCCGGTGACCGTGTTGCCTCCGCCCGCCACAACCCCGACTCCCCCGACCGCGGTGCCAACCGATACGCCCATGCCGACTAGCACCGCTGCTCCGGCCACCCCGGTACTCCCCACCGCGCCCACGCTCCCCACGGACACGGCGACACCGGTAGCCACGAGCACACCGCTGCCCACCGACACGCCCCTGCCGACGGCGACGCTACTGCCGACGTCCACCGCCGTGCCGACCTCCACCCCGATTCCCAATTGTCCCGCGGATCAGACCGCCTGCCTGCAGCAGATGGTCAACATCCTCAATCAGGATCGCGCGGCCTACGCAGCCCAATACGGCGTGAGTCTGCAACCGCTCTCCCTCAATACGGTCCAGTCGAACGGCACCGGTAGTTGCGTCGGATCGATCGGGCACTCCATCGCCATGCAGCAGAGCGGCAGCATCTGGCATCAAAATGCCAACTACCCCGCGGCGTCCTGGCCCAACAATGTATGCGTGTACTGGCGCTCGGCGGGGGAGAACGTCGGAATGACCAGCGGCGGCGAGCTACAAGCGATGCAGATGCTTGATCAACAGATGATGGGAGAGCAGCATGACCCGGCGTTCTGCTCCCAGTACAACGATCACGCCTGCAACATTGTCAGCAGCAAGTACGCCTCGGTCGGCATTGGCCTCGATTACGTCAACGGCGCCCTGTGGCTCACCGAGGATTTCGTCGGGTAACCCAGTCGGGTCCTACACCGGCACCAGTAGATCGGACACCAGCTGCGCCGCCATCTCGTAGCGTCCAAAGGACGGCATGACATAGATGCCGGCGACGAGGTGACCGCAGTCGTCGATCATCTCCTTCGCCAGTGCCAGTCCCTCCGGTATGCCCTCCGCGCCGGCCCGCTCCATGCGGACGAGAGCCTCCTCGGTGAGGCGGACGCCCGGCAGCTCGTTGTGAATGAAGAGCGCGTGTCGGTAATTCTGCAGAGGAAGGATGCCCATCAGAATCGGGACGTCGCACGGCCCGATCCGGGAAAGGACGCTCTCGAAGAGCTCAGCGTCATACACGGGCTGTGTCATGACGAAGTGCGCTCCGGCGTCCAGCTTGCGAGCGAAGCGGTCCAGTTCGTACTCCAGATCGTCTGTCGTCGGATTGAGCGCACAGCCGATCAGGAAATTGGTCGGCGTTCCGATCGAATTGCCGCCGGTATCGACTCCCTGATTAAGCTGACTGATCACCCTGATCAACCCGATGGAGTCGATGTCGTACACCGCTTTGGCGTGCGCGTAATCGCCCAGGCTGGGCGGGTCGCCGGTGAGGGCGAGCACGTTTCGGACGCCCAGGGCATGGGCGCCGATCAAATCGGATTGGATCGCCATGAGATTGCGGTCGCGCGTCGTGAAGTGGAGTATCGAGTCGATCGCTGCCTCTTGACGCACCAGGACCGCGGTCGCCACCGCTCCCATCCGGACGCGTGCCATGGCGCTGTCCACCACGTTGACGGCGTCCGCGCCCGCGTCCCGAAGCAAACAGGCGCCGGCCACCGCTTTGGCGGGGTTCGCGCCGCGCGGCGGCCGGATCTCCACGCTGATGACGCGCTGCCGTCCCAGCTTCCCGCGGAAAGATGACTCCTCGGCGGCCGGCTCATGGAGCGGCTCCGGTTCCGGGGGTAGTGCAACTTCGATGACCGCGGTCCGCCGCTCGCCCTCGCTGAGGGCACGTTTTAAGGCGTATGTGTGAGACGGCGTCGTGCCGCAGCATCCGCCGACGATGACGGCTCCCAGGTCCACCATGCGCCGTCCGTAGTCCGCCACATACTCGGGGGAGGACAGATAGATAAGCCGGCCGTCGACCCGGTTGGGGAATCCCGCGTTGGGCATGGCCGAGACGCACGGAGCGCCGGCCGCCAGGAGTCCTTCCACCACGTCGAGGAGCATGCTCGGCCCCACGCTGCAATTGGCGCCGACCACGTCGGCGCCGAGCGCCGTCAGCCGGTCGGCCACCTGCTGCGGGGTGTAGCCGCGCGGCGTGCAGAGGTCCTCGCCAAACGTCATTTCGGCGATGATGGGAACGTCAGCGACGGAGCGAGCCGCTTCGATGGCGAGCTCGATCTCGTCGAGATCGCTGAACGTCTCCAGCACAAGCAGATCCACGCCGCCCTCGAGCAGCGCGGCAATCTGTTCCTCGAAAGCCTCACGCACGTCGGATGGCTCGGCGTTTCCGTACGGGAGCAGGGTGCGGGCGGTGGGACCGACGGAACCGGCAACGAATACCGATTCGCCGCAGATCTCCCGGGCGCCGCGAGCCAGGCGCGCCGCCTTGCGATTGATGTCCCCGACGCGGTCGTCCAACCCATGGGCCGCCAGCCGAAAACGGTTCGCACCGAAAGTATTGGTCTCGATGATCTCGGCGCCGGCCTGAATGTACTCGCGGTGGATCGCTTCAATGAGCTCCGGGCGCTCGATCGACTGCCAGTCGAAGCACTCGTCGTAGGCAATGCCGCGACCATAGATCTGGGTGCCCATGGCTCCATCGGCCACGATGGGCCGGCCCGAAGCGAGGCGCGAGCGGAAAGGATGATTCATAGTCCGCCGATTCTAACGAACGGCCGGTCACGATGCGCCTAGCAAACGCTTCCACCATGCCGGCCGCCGGCGACGCGAATCTTCCAGCAGCTTGATCTCGTTCTCGCGCTCTTCCAGTTTGCTCTCGAGCCATCCGTTACGGGTCGCCAGAGTGATCGCGCCATCCTGCAGAGTGGCGTACCGTTGCTCCAGAGCGCGCAGCTGCTCTTCCAGCAGGGCGGCACGGCCGGCCTGCTCCGCCAGCCGCGCCTGCTCGCTGAGGACCGCGGAGAGGTCGAGGGAGGGTCCGGACGCGGCGGGCGGGCTGCCCTGGCCGGCGAGGTTGTCGTCTACGTCGGGAGGCTGCGTCTTCGCAGGACCGGCCGTCTCCCTGTCGGACAGCCTGACCCAATACTTCCCACCCGCCAGCCGCGACGGCAGTGAGCCGTCCTTGATGCGGCGCCGAATGGTGAGATCAGACTTCCCGAGCGCTCTCGCTGCCTGCTGAATAGTCAGCCAGCCCTCTGACTGATCAAGTTCATTCTGTGTACTCATCCCTCGGCGGTGACCCCCTGTGATTAAGCAGCCGACTATACCATCGGTCATAGGAGGTGAGCGCGGTGGCCCTCACCCCCTAACCCCCTCGCCCACCGCAGTGCTGGCTTCACGACAGTTTTACCGGAGCTCGCGCCTCGGGGAGGAGGCGGAGGCAGACGGGGATAGGTTGATCGTTGGCGAGAAGGCGGTCAAGATAGCGC
>Ga0070739_10000520_pt1 | contig 73436 bp, 70 predicted proteins | sample Coa_R1_7_FD_66445 | JGI IMG/M metagenome (GOLD analysis project Ga0070739, IMG submission 66445) | Surface soil microbial communities from Centralia Pennsylvania, which are recovering from an underground coalmine fire - Coalmine... | ecosystem: Environmental > Terrestrial > Soil > Unclassified ...
ACGGTGCTGTTGTAGGCGCTGGGATTGGCCTGATAGTTGCTCAGGCCATAAAAAGCAAGCTGGGTGACCGTTCCCGTTGGGCTGCTGGCATGGGTACGCATATAGACCGTGCCGCCGGCGCCCGGATAGTAGAGCTTCTCGCCGCCGGCCAGGCTGGGACCGTAGCTGGGAGTCCAGTTATGCGGAGGCAGGCTATAGTCGGTGGAAAGCGTGTAAATCAGGGCGCCCGTGCTATGGCTGTGCGCTTCGACCTGGAATCCATCTGCAGCGCCGGTCTTGACGGGAACGATGATGACGCCATATATGGTCGACAGCGGGGAGCCATAATGGACCAACAGTTCCGAGCCGCTATATTGCGGGTTTTGGTCTACCGCCGTCTGCCAGTGGATGTTGGCGAGCGACTGGCTGGCGACCGTAGATTTGGCCGAATGCTGGTCATCCCGCGCAAAACCACGCCAGACAGGGTAGGTCGTCGTTCCCTGAGTATTGTCCGGATTTATGCCCGCATGCTGGGCACGTCCGATTGCGGGAAGCAACAGAGCGCCGAACACCGCCAGGGCAGCGGTCACGCGCAGCGGAGAGAAACGATTCTGGGAAGAAAAAGACTGCATAGTGTTATCCTTTCAGACATGGGGACGCCTCCGGCAGACGGAAGCTGCCTGGAGGCGTCACAATATAGTGCTATGGACGACAAACGAATACCCAATTCGACGGTCGCGTGGAAACGGTATTTCCACCAGTTTTACCCCGACCGTCGGAACTCAGTACTTGAACTGCGCCTTGAAAGCCTCGATCGCTTTGCGGAGCGCAGCCTCCGTGTCGTCGTCCACATCCTTGGTGCGGCTGATCTTCTCCATGATGTCCGGATAGTTTTCCGCCATGAAGGGATGGAACTCCTCCTCGAATTTGCGGATCTGATTGACGGGGATATCGTCCAGATAGCCGTTGTACCCGGCGAAGATGATGACCACCTGCTGGGCGACCGGCATCGGCTTGAACTGCGGCTGCTTCAACAGCTCTACCAGGCGGGCGCCGCGCTCCAACTGATCGCGCGTGGCCTTATCTAAGTCCGAGGCGAACTGCGAGAAGGCCTGCACTTCGCGGTACTGGGCCAGATCCAGGCGCATCCGGCCCGCGACCTTCTTCATAGCGTTGACCTGCGCCGAGCGTCCGACGCGCGAGACCGAGATACCGGCGTTGATGGCCGGGCGCACGCCGGAGTAGAACAGATCCGGCTCCAGGAAGATCTGCCCGTCTGTGATCGAGATGACGTTGGTCGGGATGTAGGCCGACACGTCCGAAGCCAGCGTCTCGATGATCGGCAGCGCCGTCAGGCTGCCGCCCGTGCCCGGCACTTTGCGAATCTCCAGGTCGGCGGCGTTCGGCAACTGGCCCAGCGTCTCTTTGGCGTGCTTCTGTCCCTCGCCGCCTTCATAGATTTTTCCGTCCACGCCCTGCATGGTCGCGCCATCCGCAGTCTTGGGCACGATGATATAGTCTTCCCGGACCTTGGCGGCGCGCTCCAGCAGGCGGCTGTGCAGATAGAAGACGTCGCCGGGATAGGCTTCGCGCCCCGGCGGCCGGCGCAGGAGCAGCGAGACCTGGCGATAGGCCACCGCATGCTTGGACAGATCGTCGTAGATGACCAGCGCGTGCTTGCCCTGATCACGGAAATACTCGCCCAGCGTGCAGCCGGTGTAGGGCGCGATATACTGCATCGGAGCCGGATCGGAGGCCGTGGCGGAGACGATGATCGTGTAGTCCATGGCGCCCTGCTCTTCGAGCGCCAGACGCACGCTGTTGACCGTAGTCGCCTTCTGGCCGACAGCCACGTAGATGCAGACGACGTCGCCCCCCTTCTGGTTGATGATCGTGTCGAGGGCGATGGCGGTCTTGCCGATCCCGCGGTCGCCAATGATCAGCTCGCGCTGCCCGCGCCCGATGGGCACCAGGGCATCGATAGCCTTGAGGCCGGTCTGCAGCGGCTCCTTGACCGGCTGGCGGTCGACGACTCCGGGAGCACGCGCCTCGATGTAGGCGGTTTTGTCGGTAACGATGGGGCCTTTGCCGTCCAGCGGGTCGCCGACGGCGCTGACAACGCGGCCCAGCATCGCCTCGCCGACCGGGACCTCGATGATCTTGCCGGTGCGCCGCACGGTCGTGCCTTCAAAGATCTGCTCGTCCGGCCCCAGAATGATGGCGCCGACGTTGTCCTCTTCCAGGTTGAGGGCGATGGCGCGAATGACGGCGTTGTTCTCGTCGGTGATCGGGTTGCCCTTCTCGTCGACGAACTCCAGCAGCTCGGAGACCATGCAGTCCTGCAGGCCATAGATGCGCGCGATGCCGTCGCCGACCTGCAGCACGGTGCCGACGCCGACCTCTTCGATCTCGCGATTATAGGATTCGAGCTCGCGCTCTAAGATAGGGATGATCTCTTCCGGTCGAATGGCCATATGCGTTGCCTTCTCTCTGCGCGCCAGCATGGAATGGAAAGCCGGCGCGGTGGGGTCATTTTATTTGATAACGGGACAATTTCCCATTGATCGTCAGCGATCCTGTCGAAAGCTGCTGGGCGACGAGGCCGACCCCTGCCGCAAACCAGTAGTCATTGAGAAGGCTGAGACTGGGCTGTCCAGGCGGGTTCAGCGTAAGATCCGAGTGAATGTGCATGCAGCGGAAGGTCCCGGCAGGCGTCTTGATCGACTCAGGGCCGCTGACACGGATGGTCGCCGAGCCGGCAAGGACGTGACTCATAATACTGACCGATCCCTTCCACGTCCACTGCTGACCGGCTTTCAGCGGAGTCCGGATTTGAGGAAAGGGCGGTGTGACCTGACCGCCTCCATTCGGACCGGATTTCGCCCGCAGCAGCGCGTCCGGCCGGATGAGATAGGTCTCCATCTGTAGGGTCTGGCCGTTGACCTTCCAATCGATCTGCGCCTGGGAGCTGCTGGCCTGCGTGACTGTGGCGACCTCGGTGAACGTCCTCCCGTTTGCCGTACAGCTATACGTCCAGGAGTTTCCCTTATGAAGCGGGTAGTAACGGATCGCGCCGCTCTTTTGTGCGTCCGCTGCAGGCCCGCTCGACAGCAGGGCGGCCAGAATCACTCCCGTCGCGATGCCGCTGACGGTTGCTTGTATACGACTCATCTTTACTCCACGCTCCCATCGCCTTGCCTCCCCCTTGTGGAAGAGGGGTTTACGCTTCTTGCAGCAATTGTTCCCGCAGGCGCTCCAGGGTCCCACGGACACTGCCGTCGATCAGCGTATCCTGCATGCGCACGACCACGCCCCCCAGGATCGCCGGATCGACATGGACGGTCAGATCGACGCTCTCCCCGGTCCGCTCTTCCAGGCTGCGGATGAGCGCAGCCTTCTCCTCCGTCGTCGGCGCGACCGCAAAGATCGCCTCGGCGCGCACCAGATGGCGCGCGGCATCGGCCAGCCGGCGCACTTCCCGCTGCACGCCCTCCAGAATTGACTCGCGCTGCTTGTCTACCAGCAGGCGCAGAAAGGTGAGCGTCAGCGGATCGAACGACTCGCCGAGCACGTCGCCGAGGATACGGTTCTTGCGATCGGGGGGCAGCAGCGGGCTCTCCCAGACCTTCTGCAGCACTGGCGTGAGCCGCATCAGATCGATGACGGCGTTCAGGTCGCGCTCGATGGCTTCGAGCTTGCCCTGCTTCTGGGCGATATCGAAAAGGGCCATCGCGTAGCGGCTGGCCGCGCGGACATCGACGGCGGTCATCCTTCTGCCCTCCGGGGACCTGGAGAAGGAGGCGGCGCAGAGGAGGAGGCTGCGTGGCCGTTGCCACTCGCCCCGGCGCGCGAAATAAAGTCGCGGATCAACTGCCGCTGCACGGCCTCATTGGATTGGGTGCGCGCGGCCTCGCTGGCGGCGTCCATGGTGATCTGAACGATCTGCCGGCGCAGTTGGATGCGCGCCCGTTGGCGCTCCCGGGCGATCTCTTCCTCCGTGCGGCGACGCAGGGCCGTGGCGGACTGCTGAGCTTCCGCGATGATCTCGGCGTGAGCCGTATCGGCCTCCCGCACAGCGGCGTCGATATGCGCGCGGGCCTCCTCCTCGATGCGCGTCAGGCGCGTCGCATAATCGTTGCGCACCTGCTGCGCCTCTTCCAGCGCCCGTTGCACCTGGTTGTGCGCCTCCTCGATGCGGCTCGCCCGCTCCCCGAGCATGGTCCGGAAATAGGGCAGGCTCAGGTAAGGCACATTCACCTTGCCGAGGATCCAGAGCAGGACCAGGAACCCGACGACCAGCGCCAAGAAGGCTTTCGCGTCCTCGATCACGAAGGGGAAAGTCAGATTTCCTTCCAGTATCAGGAATAGGTGTCCACCCAAGAAGGGTTCTCCCTGCCCTCATTGAACCTCACCCTCCCCTCACCTTACGAAGGAGAGGGGAGATGAGGTCGCGAGGGCTATTATGCTGCGCCCGGCCCGCCGGTGGCGCTTGCAGCCACTCTCTCTTCGATAGAGCGGCGCAGCGCGTTGGGATCGACCGAGGAACCGAGCGCCTTGCTGGTGGTCATCATCGCCAGGTTGACGATCTGGCTGCGCAGCGATTCCAGGGCCTCTACCCGGTCCCGCTCCATATCCGCGACGCCCTGCCGGATAGCCGCCTCGGACTGGCTGCGCGCCTCGGCGAGAAGCCGCTCGCGCTCCGCCTGCGCCTCTTTGATGGCTGCCTGGATGTGGGAGCGCGCCTCCGCTTCGATCTGAGCCATGCGGGCCAGATAGTCGGAGCGCAGTGTCTCCATCTCGTGCCGGGTCGCTTCGACGGTGTGATAGACGTCCGCGATGTTCTGATCCCGCGCACGCAGGTGCGCCAGGACCGGATCCCAGAAGATCTTGCTCATCACGATCCAGAGAAGGATGAACAGGACGATCTGGAACACGAAGACGGACAGGCTGAAACCCAGATTATGTAAGATCGGGCCCATAGAATGTACTCAGGAAAAGGGTCGGGCCTCCTGGCATGAAGCCGGAAGCGCCGTTCCCGTGCTGGAAGCTTAGGGAGCCGTTCCCGGCGCGCCCGCGGCCGGCGCTCCGGAGCTGGCGCGCACGGCGCTGAGCATATCGGTGGTCGCTGGCATGCGTCCGTACATCAGGAAGAAGACGAGCAGCGAGAAGATGACCAGGGACTCGATGAAGGCCAGAGCCAGGATCATGCCCGTCTGCAGGCGTCCCGCCATCTCCGGCTGGCGGGCCATGCCCTCCAGCGCCGAGGCCGCCGCGCGCCCCTGTCCCAACGCCGCCGACAGGACCGCGACGGGAACGCCGAAACCGAGCGCGAAGGCCAGAGCCATGAAATAGACCATTGCTTACATCCTTTCTGTATCCACGTGATTAGAGTTCGGATTGCTTTGTGTTGCAAACGTCGGGCCTGCCTTCCAGGCTGGAGAACGCAGGCCGGAACCGCTAATGTCCGGCAGTATGTCCGTGCGCCGGCTCGATATGCTCGCCCTGCTCCCCGGTATCGTGGTGAGTCATAAGCGAGATGTAGATGCACGTCAGAATGGCGAAGACCATCGCCTGCACGACATCGGTCAGCACGGCCAGGAACAGGACCGGAAACTGGATCGGGATCCACATCGTCGCCACGCTGGCCGCGCCCAGCCCGGCCAGGACGAAGATGATGACATCCTCTCCGAAGATGTTACCGAAAAGACGCACGGCGAGCGTGAACGGCTTGATGATCTCGGAGATGATCTCGACCGGCATGATGAGAAAATATTTGATGACGAAGCCCATAACGCCGGGTATCGGCGGGCCGGCAAAGTGGCCGGCATATCCCAGCAGCCCATTCGCGCGAATACCCTGGTATTGCACGTAGACGAACACGACCACGCCCAGCGCGAAGGTGATCGTCAAATTGGTCGTAGGCGCGTGAAAGCCGGGTATCAGGCCGATCAGGTTCGAGAGCAGGATAAAAAGGAATAGGGTGCCGACCAGCGGCGTGTACTTCTCCCCGCCCTCCCCGATGATGCCGACCGTGAACGTGTTGAGCGCCTCGACGACGAACTCGACGAAGTTGGAGAAGCCTTTCGGCACGGCGGCCAGCCGCTTCTTGCCGACGAGAGCGAAGATCAGCATAAGGAGCGCGACCAGGATCGCGTTGGAAAACAGCAATCCGGCATCCGGGATTTCGCCGGCTTGGTGCGCCTCGCCCTTCCCGGCCGTCTGGGTCGCATTCTCCCCACCCGGAACACGCGCCGGATTGCCCTCGGTCGGATTGTCTTGAGCGATCTGGATCGGTATCTTCGATTGGAAATCGTGCGTTTGCGGCATCTGGCCCCCACCCCCGGCCCCTCCCCTGGAATTGGGGAGGGGAGAAAACCTCACCCCTGTCCAATCGCCATCGGTGCGGGGTAACGGCCCCGCACCCCTCCTCTCTCCTTCGTAAGCAGAGGAGAGATTTGATGGAGGGGCGCTGCTTGCTGCGCCCTGAAGGGTCTTAGCCCGCTTTGGCGGGCTTCGTGTGTCAGCACGGGGTTTTAATCCCGTGTGTCATCATGCTGCCTATCGTTTTCAGCGTGATGACGATGGGCGTGAGCGCGATACCGAACATGGCGGCCATCGGCTCGACGCCGTGAATCTGGGTCAGCGCGTACAGCCCGGCTCCATAGAACGGCAGCTTCAGCGCCAAAGCGAGCATCAGCCTTCTGCGGGCGCGGCGCGTAGCGCCCGGCTGTATCCCGCGCGGCACGATGATCATCAGGCTCGCGAAGCTGAACAGGGAGAGCGCACTGCCGATCAGAAATCCCCACGCCCAACTGCTGCGCAAGGCACAGAACAGCAGCAGAGTCCCCAGCGCGGCCAACAGGGCGCTCGTCTTCAGCACCCGTAAGTTGATGTCTCCCTCAAGCATCCGTCTGACCCTTAGAATTCGCCTCAGAGTATTGTGACACAGAAGGGCTGCGCTTCCGACACCGGCAGCCCATTTTGTTGCTACTGCGATAGGCGGTTCATAATGTTGATCAGCGAGATCGTGCCCACCACCAGCCCGACGAGTACGCCGATGAATGCGATCCAGTAGGTCTCATGACGCAGCGCCCGATCGAGATAGTAACCGCCCACCGAAAGAATGATGATCGGCATGATGAACGAGCTGGCTGCCGTAGTCGCCAGCGCCAGTTTGTTGTAGCTGCCTGGCTCGACGGCGCCCGGCCGAGGCTTGCTGGGATGCTCCGGCAGCCTGGGCGCGAAATGCGGCACCTCCGGCACTTCGGGCGCACGCGGCGCCGGGGGAAACCGCGCCTCCAGCGCGTCTTCCTCTTCTTCCTCGTCCCGCTCGCGCTCCTCGTCACTCATCATGCCGCCCCTGCAGAGAGTTGCCAGTTCCTGGTCGCTAGTTGCTAGTGAAAAGCGGCTTGCTGGAATGCCGCCTACGCCAGCCATAGGCGAGGAAAAACTAGCGTCTAGTAACTGCTCACTGCTCGATCAGGCGCGCGTGCAGCAGCCGCACTGCGCGCTCCACCTCGCTGTCCGGGATCAGACAGGAGATCGACATCTCCGAATCGGTGGTCTGATAGACGGCGATTCCCGCCGAGAGCAGCGTCTCGAAGATGCGGGCGACTACGCCGGCCACCCGCCGGTGCGAAGAGGCGATCACGGACACCTGCGTGCAGTTCTCGATCGCGCTGGCAGGCACATCCACCACGCGCACGCGGCTCTCGATGGTCCGCAGCAGCGGACGCTGCACGCTGTAGGCCAGATCCAGCCCCTGCGAAAACTTGAAGATGTAGAAGTTCGCCAGCTTGCCCTCCGCATCGGGCCGCTCCAGATCGACCGGCACCACCATGCCGTCGAGCAGGTCGCGGGCGATCGGGTAGCGGTCGCGCGGCACCGCAAACGAGAGCGACGTCGGGCTGAAAGTGACCAGGGAGACCGGGATGCCCGCGTGCGCCATCATGCGGTACACTTCGCGCTGAACGTCCGACTTGTGCGCGGCGTTCTCGATCTCCAGCCGGATATAGACGATCTTGCCGGTATGCGTGATGCCCGTCAGGCGGCGGTGCAACGCCGCGCCACCGTTTCCGATACGCGTGCCGGGCGCATCGGAAAACGTCGACTTGACCCACAGCGGGATCCCGTAGTCCATGGCGATCTCGGCAGCGCGCGGGTGGACGACCTTTGCGCCCTGATGCGCGATCTCGGCGACCTCTTCGTAGGTGCAGACATCGAGCGTGCGCGCGTCCGGCACGATGTCCGGATCGGCCGTCTTCACGCCGTCCACGTCCGTATAGATCTCGACGGCATCCGCCTTCAGCGCCACGCCGAGCGCCGAGGCGGTCGTGTCGCTGCCGCCGCGTCCCAGCGTCGTGATGGCTCCATGCTCGTACTCGTCGTTCGGCTCGGTGATCCCCTGGAAACCGCAGACGACCGGGATATAGCCCTGATCGAGCAGGCGGTGAATATAGTTCGGGCGAATCTCCTGGATGCGCGCGTTGCCGAACTCCTCGTCCGTCACGATGCCCGCCTGCCCTCCGGAGAGCGCGATGGCCTTGGCGCCGAGCGTTACCAGCGTATGGGCGAAGACGACGGTGGAGATGATCTCTCCACAGCCCATCATCATATCCATCTCGCGCGGCGCGGGCGGCACCTGCGGATCGACGTCACGGAGGACTTTGACCAGGGTGTCGGTCGCATAAGGCGCGCCCTCGCGTCCGATCGCGGAGACGACGACAACCGGCTTTAGCCCTGCCTCCTGGGTCTGGATCACCTTGCGGGCGGCGAGCAGCCGATGTTCCTGCGAGTCGACGGAGGTACCGCCGAACTTCTGCACGACGATCGTCATGCCGCCTCCTCCGCTTCCAGCCGGCGCTCGCAGACCCCATCCTTATCCAGATGGAAGGCGCGGCAGAGCGCCTCGACGGCCGCCGAAACGTGCCTCGTTTCGACCAGGCACTGCACCGAATTATGCGCGTCGCTAGTCTCTAAAAGCGGCACGCCCACGGAAGAGAGCGCGTCGGCGATGGTGACCATGATCCCGGACACATCCTGAAGCAGGGTAGCGCAGACGACGATGACCGCCAGGTCGCGCCGCGTGCTCGCGCGCAGGCCTGCACCGGCGAGCGTCTGCTCGGTCCGAACGGTATCGGCGCCGGAACAGGCCAGGGTGATAACGCTGCTGTGCAGCTTGATGAGAAAGACCGGTATATCGCTTTCGGCCAGCACGGAGAAGACGTGCAGGATATGATCGCTGCGCGTGCCGTCGTCGCCTACCGAGACCACCGCCTGCGCTACATCCCGCATGACTTGAATCGCGTAGACGCCGCGCTCGCGCTCGAAAGATACCTTTCGTTCTTTGTCTTCAGGCGCTGGAACCGTCATCTTGGCCTTGCCTGGTAAAGATTTTGCACAGGATCCGAAGACTTTGTGCAATATTTCGCAAATAGTATAGCATAGGGTGAAAAGGCGAGTCAACGCCCTCAAAAAGCGGGTGCCGGCCTTCGTGCTTTTGCAACCATTCCCCGTTGCGTATCGTACAAAGCCTGGCAGGAGGTTATGGCAATAACGGGAAATTCCGCCCCGTCCGATGGCGCCATAGCTTTGCAACACCGGCGGCCTGAGGAGGCGTTTCAGGAGGATGTCATCGCGATGCAGTCATCCGGTCCGGAGGTAGTCCATATCGTGCTCTTTCGCTGGACAGCGGAGGCGACTCCGGAGGCCGTATCGCGCGTTATGGAAGCCTTGCGCGGCCTGCGCGGACAGATTCCCGGCATCCTGGACTTGGCCTGCGGCGAAAACTTCTCTTCCCGGGCGCAGGGATACACGCATGGCCTGGTCGTGCGTTTTACGGATCGGGCCGCGCTGGAAGTTTATGGCCCCCATCCGATCCACCGCCGCGTCGTCGAAGAGCTGATCCGGCCCCTTGCCGCCGACACCCTGGCGATGGATTTTGAGGAGACGTGAGATCATGCGGATCGCGCCGCCTTATCCCTCTTTAGAAGAGATGATGAGCCTCATCGGCGAGGCCGGCCAGCGGCTGGCCGAAATCGAGGCGAGCGAGGGCGCGGCCGGCAATATCTCCGTCTACCTGGGCTGGGAGATAGATCCCGCGCCGCATTTTCCGAACTCCGAGCCCTACACGCTGCCCACGGCAGTGCCGGAGTTGGCGGGCCAGAGCTTCCTGGTGACCGGGTCGGGACGGCGGCTGCGCGAGATCATCCATGCGCCGGAGGCCAATCTCGGCTTCTTGCGTGTCGGCGAAGACGGCAAGATGGCGACCCTCTACACCGCGCCCAGCCGCCTGTTCGAGAAGCTGACCAGCGAGTTCAACTCGCATCTGGCGGTCCACCGCGACCAGATCGCTCGCGACGACCTGAACTTCCACGCCATTATCCACGCCCAGCCGCTGCATCTGGTCTATCTAAGCCACGTCAATCGGTATCAGGACACGATCTATCTGAGCCGCCACGTGCTGCGCTGGCAGCCGGAGATGATCGTGCATATCCCGGAGGGCATCGGCTTCGTGACGTTCATGCTGCCTGGTTCTCGCGAGCTGATGCTAGCGACGATCCGGATGATGCGCGAGCATCGAATCGTCGTCTGGGGCAAGCATGGGGTGATCGTCCGCTCGGACACTTCCGTAAAGAAAGCCTGCGACCTGATCGAATATGCGGAGACCGGCGCCCGTTACGAGAACCTGAACTTATCCAATCATGGCCTTGCGGAAGGGTTGACGCCGCAGGAAATCCGGCTCATCTGCGATTCGCTCGGCGTCGAGCAACGACTCTTTTAGAAAGAACGACTTTCATGCATGTCCTCGTCGTCGGTGGCTCCGGCTATGTCGGTAAGCTCGTCCTTCCAGAAATAGCACGGCATCATGACCTTCATATCTTCGATCTGCGTCCGCCTCCCGAATCGATCCCTGTCAGCGGTCACACGATCGGCGATGTGGGCGATGCCGAAGCCTTACACCGTGCTGCCCAGGGCAAGGACATCCTGCTCTATATGGCGATGGGCACTTTTGCCTATGAAAGTACGGTCGGCATCCTCTCCGGCTTCGATGTCAACGTCAAAGGAGTCTATCTGGCGCTGCACGCCGCCCATGAGGCCGGCATCGAGCATGCTGTCTATACCAGCAGCATGTCCGTCTACGATGGCCCGCTGGAGGCGCGCTACTTTCACGATGAGGAGATGCCGCCCGATTCGATCCACATTTACGGATTTACCAAGCGGCTCGGCGAGGAAGCCTGCCGGACCGCCGCCCGCCGATGGGGTATGAGCATCAATGCCCTGCGCCTCTGCCTGCCCACGCCCCGCGACCAATGGCTGGAGCGGACCCGCGAGGGCGTTCCTACTATCGCCACCACAGATGACGACGTGGCCCGTGCGATCCTGGCTGCCCTCGACTATCGCGGCCCGGGATTTCAGGCATTCATGATCAGTGGCGACTACGAGCAGAAGATCATGAACATGTCCAAAGCGCGCCGCATCCTCGGCTGGGAGCCCCTGGCAAGACCGAAAAGCTGAACGAAATTCCCCCTCTCCTTCCGAAGGAGAGGGGATAGGCGCAGCCGCGGGGGGGGTGAGGTCTGAGTGAGATCAGGGTAGAGTTTCGACAGTTACTTTGTCGTTGGTATAGATGCAAACTTCAGAGGCAATACGCATAGCCTCGGTAGCGATCTCCGGCGCGCTCATCTGCGTATTCCGCACGAGCGCCTTGGCGGCGGAGGCCGCAAACATTCCACCGGAGCCGATGGCCGCCACGCCATCATCCGGCTCGACCACGTTGCCGTCACCAGATAGAATGTAGAGGTGCTCTCCGTCGGTGACGATCATCATAGCTTCCAGCCGGCGCATCATGCGGTCGGTACGCCACTCCTTCGCGAAGTCGATGGCAGCACGGGTGATGTTGCCTCCGGCGCTCTCCAGCTTGCTCTCGAACTTATCCGCCAGTGCCTGCGCGTCCGCCACCGACCCGGCAAAGCCGGCCAGGATCTTGTTGTGGTAGAGGCGGCGCACCTTGCGGGCCGTGTGTTTGAGGACCGTGTGTTCCAGCGTTACCTGACCGTCTCCCGCCAGCGCGACGGCGCTCTCGCGCTTGACAGCCACAATGGTCGTGGAGTGGATTTTAGGATGTATAGATTGCTCTGACGATGTCATAGCCAGAGCATACCTCAAAACCGCTTTTTGTGAGACAATAATGGCAGCGTCTTCTCCTACTCTGCGCCTATGTCATGCCAGGAGGACCTTGACGAATGCCACATAAGCCCCAAAAACAGCCCGATATGCCGCCTAATTTTCCGCAGCATGAGTTTCCGCAGCCGTACGCGCGCCTGCTCACCCTGGGCGAAGAGGCCGTTCTGGCCGATTATGATGAGATCGCTGCCGAGCTGCAGAAAGGGGATGTGCGTGCCGCAGCGGCCCAACTGGTGGAAATGGCGCTGGATAAGACGTACTATGAATACGAAGGGGAGGATGACTCGCGCAGTTGGACGCGCCTGCATGCTCTCATGGTGTTAAGGCGCCTGGGAGAAGCAGCCCAGGTCGCCATCGAGCCGCTGCTGCCGCTGCTCGGCGACGAGGACGACTGGCTGCGTGAGGAGATGCCTTATGTTTACGCGGAGATGGGAGCGCCGGCTATCGAGCCACTCACACGCACCCTGCTGAATCCGGAAACGGGAACCTACACCCGCTCCGGAGCGGGCGACAGCCTGCAGGAGATGGCCGAAGCGCATCCAGAATTGCGTGACCAGATCGTGCCCATCCTGGAACAGGCGCTGATGGCAGAAAAAAGAGAGCCGGAGCTGGCGGGCTTTCTCGTCTGCAACCTGATGGACCTGGGCTCCCGCGAGTCGCTGCCCCTGATCGAACAGGCGTTTCAGGAAGGGCGCGTGGACGAGGACATCATCGATATGTCCGATGTCGAGGATCATTTCGAGCGCTTGGAGCAGGGACCGCTCCCTGGAGGCGCCCTGTTTCCCAACTGGATGGACGAGACTGAGGAAGAAGACCCGGAAGAGGAGATCGCTGCCGCTCATGGCATGAGCCGTGAAGAGAACGTCCCCTACGTCGCTCCGTATAAGGTAGGACGCAACGACCCCTGCCCGTGCGGCAGCGGCAAGAAGTATAAGAAATGCTGTGGCGCTGGAAAGTAAAAAAGACCGAGGCCGGCCAGGAACCGCAGAGGCCGGCAATATCCCAGGAACATAAATCGCGCTGGCGGAGTATTCCAACTGGAATCGGCTCCCGACGGTCGCAAGCCCCTGCTGCGGTCCGCGATAAGCGGGAGCGGCAAGGGAAGAAGATGGCGCGGCGGCTGGCGTATTTCCTGTTCTGTCTTGGGATAGGCTTGATCGTGCTGGGTCTTGCGCTGGCTATCGGGATTGTGATGCTGCCCGGCTCGTCGGAGGCATGGATCGTTATCGCCATAGCAGCGCCCCCGGCCTGCGTGGGCCTGTGTCTGTGTCAGGTGGCACGGGAGCGGGCCTGGGAAGCGCGAGCGACCTGGCTGCGCCGGTCGGAGGGGCAGATTTCTCCTCTTGCCGAGAGCCTGATCCCGCAGCTTTACGGCGAGTTTTCCCTCTACATCATTGAGGCGGCGGAGCGACTGGGCGAGGAGCGCGACGAGACGGCGGTTCCCGCGCTGCTTTGTGTTCTGGAGCGCTGCGTAGAGGTCCGGCGGCCCGGCTGGGAGGATATCGCCGGGGCGCTGATTGGCGCGCTGGCAACGATCGGCGACCGGCGCGCGCTGCCGGTGCTGTATCGGCTGGATAGCTTCCAGGAAGTCGGCCTTACCCCCGCCATTCGCCAGGCCCTGGCCGCCATTGAGCCGCAGGCCAGCCTTCTGCGTCCCCTTACCGGCCCTTCGCCGGACACGCTGCTCCGCCCGGCCCCGAACGACTCTGCCACGGAGGAACCCCAACTGCTCCTGCGTCCCCTGGATTCCCAATCGCGGTAATTTTTATGGAGTGGTAGTCTCCTCGGAGCGGCGCTTGATGGCGTCCATTGTAGCCTGGAGGTTATCGGTCATCTTCTTCTTGATGAGGTTTTTGACCATCGGACCGATGAGCGGCACATTGTAGTCGTAGTCCACGACCGAGTCGAAGCGTGTCCGGTTCTCCCCCACTGCCGTGAATTGCCAGGAGCCGTCCATTCGGTCCATGTCACCCTGCAGCATGTGGAAGTCATCGCGGTGGGTGACGTCGTTCCAGAGGTCTTCCTGCGTCCACTTGACCGTCATGTTGAACTCGCGGATCAGGCCGACCCAGGTGGTCACCGTGCGGGAGCCGTCCGGACTGCGCTCCTGAACGGTCAGCGACTGCAAATCCGGCATGAACTGGGGGAATGCCTCCACGTCTTTGGCGATTCGGTAGACGTGCTCGATGGGCGCGTCGATCTGGACTGATTGCTCGATCCGTGGCATGTCTACCGGCTCCCTTCGCGCCAGGCCAGCTCCGCCGCGCCGAGGATTCCCGCGTCGTCGCCAAGCTGCGCGCGAACGATCTGCGCCGAGGCCAGGATGGATCCGATGGCGCAGGCGCGGGCCGTACGGATCGCCGCCTGGAAGAGCGTTTCGGAGCGAGAGATGTTGCCGCCGATCACGACGACCTCCGGATTGAAGACGTTGACCATGTTGGCGATTCCGATGCCCACGTAGTGGCCCGTCTCCTCCATGATTTCGATGGCCAGGGGGTCGCCCGCCTGCGCTGCTTCGTCGATCAGCGCCGGCGTGAGGATCTGCTGGAGGGTATCGGTGGTCGTGACATGCTCCCAAAGCGAGGTCGGGCGGCCTGATTCCATCTTCAGCGCCGCGCGCTCGGCGATGGCATCCCGCCCGGCCAGGGTTTCCAACTGCCCATGCGGCCCCTGGGCGCTGCCACCCACGCCAGCTGCGATGATGATGTGGCCGACCTCCGCCGCCCCACCCGTTGCGCCGCGCAGCACCTCGCCTTCGACGACGATGCCGCCGCCGATGCCGGTGCCCAGCGTGAACATGACCAGATGCCGCTTGCCTCGTCCGGCCCCGTACCGGAACTCGCCCAGGGCGGCCACATTGGCATCGTTATCCATCACCATTGCCAGCCCCAGCTCTTTTTCGACCAGATCGCGCAGCGGTATGTTCTTATAGGGAACGAACCGATCGCCTTCGTAGTCGCCAAAGTTGGGCGCCCAGCGGATCATACCGCCCGGCACATCGATATGTCCCGGCACGGCGATGCCGACCGCCCCGACCTCGTCCAGGGACACCTTCGCCTGGGAGGCCGCGCTACGCACTACCTCGCCGATCCGCCCCACCGTCCGCGCCACGCCGGACTTGGCGTCCGAGGAGGTCTGAGCGCGGCCCAGCAGCTTCTCGTTTCTGTCCACGACGGCGGCGCGCACGTTCGTGCCGCCCAGATCGACGCCCACGACGTAGGGCGCATTCGGTTTCGCTTGTACGCGGGAGTTGTTCACGCAGAATTCCTCCGAAGAATAGACTTCTCACTGCCTGCCAAGTATATTCCAGGGTACGCGGTTTGTCAAGGAGAAGGAAACTTGCAAGGCATTCCGAAATCTAGGGACGCAACGGCAACGCGCCAGATTCGTAAAGCTTATTTGAAACCGACTTCATACGCGAGAGGGAGAAGATGGCACAGAACACACAGCTATGGAAAGACCTCGCCACGCAACTGCGCGCCGACAGCATTCGCGCCACGACCGCCGCAGGATCCGGACACCCCACGTCCAGCATGTCCGCCGCCGACCTGATGGCCGTCCTGTTGGCCGATCATCTTCACTACGATTTCAACGACCCGCACAACCTGCGCAACGACCGCCTCATCTTCTCCAAAGGCCATGCTTCTCCCCTGCTCTACGCGCTCTATAAGGCGGGCGGAGCCATCACGGACGAGGAGTTGATGACCCTGCGTAAGTTCGGCAGCCGCCTGGAGGGCCATCCGGTTCCGGAGCCCAACGGCGTGCCCTGGGTGGATGTCGCCACCGGCTCGCTTGGGCAGGGGTTGCCGACCGGCGTGGGCATGGCGCTGAGCGCCAAACGGCTGGACAACCTGCCGTTCAAGGTCTGGGTGCTTTTGGGCGACAGCGAGATGGCGGAGGGCAGCGTCTGGGAGGCATTCGAGCTAGGCGGCTACTACGAGCTTTCTAATCTCATCGCCATCCTGGACATGAACCGCCTGGGCCAGCGCGGGCCGACCATGCTGCAATGGCACGGCGAGGTCTATGTGGAGCGCGCTCGCGCCTTCGGCTGGCGCGCTCTCGCCATCGACGGCCACGACCTGGACGCCATCGACACCGCCTACCGGGAAGCGGAGACCGCCGAGCGGCCCACCCTGATTGTCGCGAAGACGAAAAAAGGAGCGGGCGTCTCCTTCCTGGCCGACATGGAGGGCTGGCATGGAAAAGCCCTGCCGGCGGAGGAGGTGCCGAAAGCCCTCGCAGAGCTGGGCAATCCGCCCGGCAACCTGGTCGTTCGTCCGCAGCCGCCGCGCGACGGCGTTATTCCCGAACACGGTACTCCTGGCCGCTACGAGCCGCCGCAGTATATCGTCGGCGCCAAAGTCGCCACGCGGGAAGCCTATGGCGATGCGCTCCAGGCGCTGGGGACCGTCAACGCCAGCGTCGTCGCGCTCGACGGCGAGGTGAGCAACTCCACCTTTTCGGATAAGTTCAAGAAGGCGTTCCCGGAGCGCTTCTTCGAGATGTTCATTGCCGAGCAGCAGTTGGTCAGCGCGACGGTGGGCATGCAGGTGATGCAGAAAATCCCCTTCGCCTCCACCTTCGCCGCCTTCTTCAGCCGCGCCTACGATCAGATCCGTATGGCCGCCATCTCCCGCGCCAACATCCGCCTGACCGGATCGCACGCGGGCGTCTCCATCGGCGAGGACGGCCCTTCACAAATGGCTCTGGAGGACCTGGCGATGATACGCGCCGTGAACGGCAGCACGGTCCTCTACCCTTCCTGCGCGACGACTACCGCGCATCTGGTCGGGCAGATGGAAACGCGCAAAGGCATCGTCTACATGCGCACGACCCGCGAGAAGACGCCGGTCCTCTATGGCCCGAACGAGAGTTTTCCCATCGGCGGCAGCAAGGTGCTGCGCCGCTCGGACAACGACGCCGCAGCCGTCATCGCGGCGGGCATCACGCTGCACGAAGCTCTCAAAGCCTACGATCTGCTTCAGGGCGAGGGCATTGCCATCCGCGTCATCGATCTCTACTCGGTCAAACCGATCGATGCGGAAACCCTCCGCACGGCGGCGCGGGAGTGCCATAGCCAGTTGATTACAGTCGAAGACCACTGGCCGGAAGGCGGCATCGGCGACGCTGTACTGGAGGTGTTCTCCGGACCGGACGGCCAGGTCCCCCACGTAACGCGCCTGGCCGTGCGCGATATGCCCACCTCCGGCAAGCCCGAAGAGCTGTTGGGCGCCGCCGGCATCAGCGCCAAACACATCGTCGAGGCCGTCAAAGCCACACGGAAATAACCCCTGCCCCTCTCCCACAAGGCGAGAGCGGAGATTCTGTAGGGGCGCTGCTCGCTGCGCCCTGCTAACTAACGTTCTTTCCTTTTCTTGAGAAGGGATGAGGGCTTATCCGACCTCTTGCAGCAGGTGGAGCGCCGTTTCCGTGATCATGCCTGCCGCCTCGGGACCGACGCGGCAGGCATGTGTGACTTCGTAGCCGCCTTCCGCGTAGGCAGCCGGAATGGGCACATAGCCGATAGCGCCGTTGGTGTAGCCGACAAAGCAGGTCTGCGGCAGCGGGGAGCGGCGCTTGACTTCCATTCCCGTTTCGGTAAAGATTTCGCCGGGCGCCGTTGCCAGCGCCACATCACCCAGCCGGAGAGCGTTCAGTTGTGCCGGGACTGTTGGTAACGGTTGGCCGGTGTTCAGGCTTTCCAGCATCTTTTCGGCGCGGCTCAGGCGGCTTTCTGCCCAGTAGAGGCTGCCTTCCGAAGCGTTTTCCGCACGCAGGCGGTCTAACGTTTCCCGGAGTTCGGCGACGGATCGTTCTCCGTCTTCTCTGGAGTTCACCCCCATAGCAGGCAGGTCCAGATGCGTAGAGGCCGCGGCAAGTCCTTCTGCGGGTACGGTTTCTGTACTTTCAAAGAGCGTTACTACTTCACCGCCCAGCATCGCGCCCAGTCGGCGGGCCGGCTCGAAGGAGTGGCGCATCTCGATAGGGTTGATGTTTCCGGCAGCGCCTTGAAGAAACAGGCAGGTAGCTCCGGTGATTGATTCAACCAGCGCACGCATGGAGCCGATATAGTCTGGAGAGAGCTGGCGCATGGTATGGGCGGCGCTGACGGGATGGCAGGCGACATTGATCAGCGCGGCGAGAGGAGCGCCCTCGGCGGTGTCCAGGCGTGCCAGGCGCACCGAACGGTCGCAGGGGCCTTCCGGGTTCTGACCGAGCACGATCTGTCCATCAGGCCGCCGCTCCCGACGATTAACGCCGATCGAAGTACTGCCTTCCGTGAAACCGATCCGGACCGGCTGCTTCTTTGCCAGCGCCGCCTGCGCAGTCCCCGCCAGCAGGAACTTCAAGTTTTCCACATACGCTGCCACATCGGCAGGCAGGTCCGTTTCGTAAGCGCCGGTGGCCGGGCCATAGTGCGTGTGGGAGGCGCACAGCAGCACGTGCGTTTCCGGCGCCTGTGTACTCCGGGCGATCTCGGCGCGGACTTCGGCGGCCAGCCGCTCGCTCACCCCTATTAGATCGAGGGTGATCAGAAAGACCTGCTTCCCACCCGATTCGAGGGCCAGCGTCGTGGCAAGCAGGTCTTCTTGCACGCCTTCCGCCGGTCCACGTCCGGCAAACCCCACCATCGGAATGCCGACCGGCGGCGTAACGACCGCCCGGGCGACGCCTGCGAGAAGACCTTCCATCCTTCCTCCTTTCGGTCTCGCTTCATTTAACCACCCAGATGGCTCTTCCTTACTTCTGCAACCAGTCGAATCCTTCTTCTCGTGTTGAAGAGTTGGGCAGAAGAGGAAACTGCTAGCGTTATGCCGAACGGAGAGACATTATGATGTCGCTTCTGCTTTTAATTCTTGGCCTGACGGTCTGCCTGACCGCGAACGCTCCGGTTAGCCGGGCAATGAATTACCCGTCTGAGGGTCCTTCGGACAACCGCCCTGCGGGCGAAAAGACTTTTTCATCCGTACACCGTGGCATGGAACCTTCGGATTCACTTTTCGGGCGTAGCGTAGAGGTAGATCCGCAGTTTGCTTACTATCGGGGCCGCTCGCCGGAGAGTATCGCCGCCGAGATACGCGCCAACGGCTACCAGATCGTGCGCTATATCCTGACCGCCGACAGCAACGTAGACCCTAAGCTGATCTCCGCGTTCCATAAAGAGCATATCGGCGTCTGGTACCTCACCTTTACCGACGGGACCTACAGCCAGAAAGACCTGCCCGCCGGCTGGGAGGCATGGAAGATGGTGACCCGCGCGGATATGGAAGGCAAGCCTACCGGCGTAGACTACACTTTTCTCTGCCTGAACAATCCCGATTACCGGGCGTGGAAGAAGCGACAGATCACTTCCGTCTTAACAAATCATCCCTTCGGCGGGATCGACCTGATTGAGCCGCACTGGCCCGATGTTCCCGGCCCGGAGAGCCCCACTTATGGCTGCTTCTGCCCGCACTGCGCGGCGGCGTTTATGAAGATGTTTCCGGAGGAGACGGCGCTGCCGGACATCCTGCACCCCGATTCGCCACTCTCTCCGCAGCAGAATCCGGCCCTCTGGCAAAAGTGGCTGCAGTTCCGTAAGGCCAGCCTCACCGATTTTCTGAACGATCTTGTCAACGGCAAGGACGGCATCCGCGCGGTGGCTTCGCATGCTAAAGTGTGTGTCTGGACGCTGGCGCTGGCGGGGCCGGATGGCCTGCGGCACGTGCTGGAGGACAACGGCGAGGATGCGGCGGAGATCGCCCGCGTGGTCAAACCGGATCTGTCTGGCTTCCAGACGCATTGGCCGGACTGGTCCCGGCCCGATCTGCCGCCCAACTATGTCGATGCATATCGGCCCTTCTTTGCCCAGGTTCACGCCGTCGCGCCGAATATGCCGCTGCTGGTCCAGGCGGATACCGGCTCGCTCCCAAATATGCGGCGCAACGGAGCCTGGATCGCGGCCTTCGAGCAGGAATGCCGGCGGCTCGGCATCGCGGATACGATCCTCTACGAATACTTCATCGGAGCGGACATGTATACTGTCCCGCCGCGCATCGCCGCCGTCCGGAAGCGCGGGCGGCGAATCGAGCTGGTATTTACCAAACGTCTGGATCCTGTCTCCGCCGGCAACATTCGCAACTACACGCTGAGTTCAGGCCGGATCGTCCAAATCCGTACAGATGGCAACCTGGCACTGCTCAACGTAGCCGGCGTACGTTCCGGCGCTGCCTGCACCCTGACCGTCCAGAACATCAAAGACGATCCCACCCGTCGCCTCTACCACGACAAGCCCGCCACCATGTCAAAACGCCAGACCGTCCGGTTCACGTATTGATCTTTCGGACAGGTTATGTACGGCCACAATCCAATTATTATGATTTCGACTTCGGACGGTCTCGATACCTGTTCCTACTCGGCCGTAAAGCATCCAAACGAACGTAAAGATAGAAGATTATAAATTGACAGCGTAGGGTACCTGCCGTACAATGTAACCGTGAAGTCGTGGTGAAGCGTCGGGTAGACGTTCGACAGTTCAAGAAAGAAGCGAAGCTATAGTATAGCCCAAGAAGAAGACAAGATATGCCATCTTATGTTTGGCCATTGTTGCTTCGCTTATGCTCCGTGCTGTCATCTGACGATTTATTATACGGCATGGAGCGGCAAAAAGTATGGACCAGGGAAGCAACCAGTCTTGTGGGAGTAAATCAGGCGTGCATAATAATTTTTGCGAAACGCTGCTAACAGTAGTATAATAATGTGTATGTAGGCAATGATGATTCGCGTGGCGATTTACCCTCTCTATCGCCGCGTGGAGCTAAGTCCGAGGACGAAGATGACGACCGTATTCCTGGCGCTTATGGTAATCGGCTTGACCGGACTGGTGATGATGGCGATTCCGGGATTCAGCCGGCACGGACACGGCGTCGGAGCGCATGGCGCTGGCCATGTTGGGCACGGGACCGGTCATGCCGGGCATGGAGGCGCCCATGTTGGACATGGCCACGGAGCCGGACACGTAACACATGGTGCCGCACCCTCTCATGGAACGCAGGCCGCGCCACACGGCAAAGGGGTAACATCAAATGACGGCCGCGTGGGCGGGACGCGGTGGATTCCGCCCCTCTACGCGGTTTTCAGCCTCCTGGCGCTCTATGGCGCTTTCGGTTACTGCCTCATCGCCCTCGCGCCCACACTGCCCATCACATGGGCGTCGCTGATCGCCCTCGCGCCCGCTCTGCTCCTCGTGCGGTTCGGCGTAGTCCCCTTCTGGAACTTCCTGTTCCAGTTCCAGGGCAAGCCGGACTCGCCGCTGGAAGAGCTGGTTCTGGCCGAGGCCGAAGCGGTGACGCCTTTCCGCAACGGGAAAGGTATCGTTGCGGTCGTGCGGGATGGGCGGCAGGTGCAGTTCAGCGCCCGGCTGCTCGAAGCGCAGGTGGCCATGCCCGTGCGTGTCGGCGACAGACTGCGCGTCGAAGAAGTGGATGCCGCCAACGAGCGGGTCGTCGTTTCTTTGCACTAAATTATTACCGGGCCGTGAATGACCCGTCTTTAAGGCCGCTACGCGGCCATGCGTAGCGAGCCGGTGCTTGCACCGTGCCTCGCGAAGAACCGCCCTCATGGGCGGACTTTAAGCGGATGGGAGTTTGCCTCTCCCACAAGGGGCGATGGGGAGCGCTTTTGTAAGGGCGCTGCTTGCTGCGCCCTAAACTTTCCCTCCCCAGTAACAAGGGAGGGAATGAGGTGTGGGGGCCTATGCGAGTAGCGCCCCCAAGGAGAGTTCTATGCCACCTGTACTATGGATCGTTATCGGCGCAGTCGTCGCCGTCTTTATTCTCCTCGGGGTCATCGTGCCGGCCTTTCTGCGCAGCGTAGACGCCGGCGAGATCCTGCTGGTCAACTGGTGGAAAGGCGGCGGGCTGCGCATCTTCCGTGGCCCGACCAAAGCGCTGGTGGTGCCGATCTTTACCCAGACGCGCACCATTCCCGCCCAGGCCATCAACGTAGACATCGAGATCACCGACCAGACGGCCGACGTGGATGCCAACGGCCGGCCCGCGCCCGTCAAGGTCACGGTCCGCGCGTCCGCCATCGTCAGCGTCGGGGAAGACGACGCGATGATCTACACGGCCGCCAACAAATTCTTCTCCAAGCCGCCGATGGAGCAGCTCTCGACGCTGACCGACGTACTCTCTTCCGCCGGCCGCCGCGCCATCAACCTGCTCCGGCACGATCAGTTGTTCAATGCACGCTCCGGTCCGACGCCGGCATCCACGGCCCTGGTCGCGCCGGGAGCGCCCACCGGCGATGCGCTGGCCCGCGGCGAGGACGACGAGCTGGCCGTCATCATCAAGGACGCCTGCTCCCGCGAACTTCGGGACCTGGGGCTTTCGTTCAACAGCCTCAACATTAAAGCCGTCTTGAGCGAAGTCGCGGAGGCCCGGCGGCGGGAATCGGCGGCCCGCGCCAAAGCCAGCGCCGACGTGGTGCAGGCGCAGGAGGAGCAGCGTGCCCGCATCGCCCAACTCGAAGCGCAGCAGAAGATCAACGACCAGGAGCGCGCACTGAACATGCAGATCGCCGCCAACGGCGCCTCCATCGCCCGCGCGGAAGCGGAAAAGCAGGCGGCGGTCCAGGAGCAGCGCAAAGCGGAATTGGCGGCGAACCAGATCACGCAGGCCCAGGCCGATGCCGAGCAGAACGTCATCCAACAGGAGGCGGAAGGCCGCGCCCAGGCAGCGCGCATCCGCGCTATCGCCGAAGCCGAGGCCGATGCTATCCGCAAGAAAGCCGAAGCCCTGATGGCGTCCGGGCAAGCCTATCTCGACCTGCGCCGGCTGGAGCTGGCTCCGGAGCTGACCCGCCAGATCGCAGGCGCGCTCGCCAACGGCCAGTTCGTCAACATCGGCACCACGGGCGCGGACGGCCATAGCGCCGCTGCGTCTGGATCGGATGATGTCCTGCGGGTCGTGCAGACCTTGCTGGCCGCGCAGGTGCTCACCGGCGGCAACGGCCTCGCCTCTCGGCGTAATAGCGACAGCCTGCCGTCCGCCACGACCGAGCCGGACGTAGCGTTCGTCCGGCCGCAAGCCCGACCGACCGCGCCACCACCGGTAGTGCCTTCCATCCCGGCGCAGAAACCGACGTCTGGCAAAGGCTAAGCCGTTCTTTCTCTTGCCAGCAAGCAAGGCGGCGAGCGGAATCTTTCCTTCGCCGCCTTGTCGTATGTTAGCCGTAATTTTTTCGATCTAACCGGCGCGCTCTACAGCCGTCCTCTCGTATCCTTATAAGGAAGCAGGCCGGGCCGATAGACGACCCGGCAGCAAAAGCAACCGCCCTGCCGGACGGAACAGCCTTATCAAGCTAGATGCGTCCTTACGGACGCTCGTTTTTAATGCCGGGTCGTTTATCGGCCCGGCTCGCCAGGGCAGTTATATGCATCCGTTAATAGGTCTGACAATCCAAGAACTGGAAACGCTCGTTCAGGAGGCCGGGCAGCCGGCCTACCGGGGCCGGCAGGTGGCGACCTGGATCTACCGGCGCGGCGCTGAGGACTTCGACGCTATGACGGACCTGCCGCGCGACCTGCGCGCGCGCTTGGCCGAGAACTATACCGTCGGCTTGCCGCGTGTGGCCCACCGGGACGCCGCTCCGGATGAAACGGTCAAGTATTTGCTCGCCTTTGCGGATGGCCAGCAGGTCGAAAGCGTCTATCTGCCTTACTCCGACCGTGTCTCCGTCTGCCTGTCGTCTCAGGTGGGCTGCCCGGCCGGATGCACCTTCTGCGCGACGGCGCAGGGCGGACTGGCGCGCAATCTGACGGCGGACGAGATCGTGGGCCAACTGCTTCGCATGCAGGCGGAGAGCGCGCGGCGCATCTCCCATGCGGTCTACATGGGCATGGGTGAGCCGCTCTGGAACTACGAGGCGGTCGTCAAGAGCCTGCGGCTGCTGGGCCATGAGGTCGGCCTCTCGCTGCGGAACCTGACCGTCTCCACGGTCGGCGTCGTGCCGGGCATTCGCGCCCTGGCCGGCGAGGACCTGCCCATCACGCTGGCCCTGTCGCTGCACGCGCCGGACGACGCGCTGCGCGCCCAGCTCATTCCCACCGCTCGCAAGTGGAAGCTGGAGGAGATCCTGGACGCCTGCGCGGAGTACGTGCAGAAGACGCATCGGAATCTGACCTTCGAATACCTGCTCCTCGGCGGCGTCAACGATCGCCCGGAGCAGGCCCGCGCGCTGGCCGCGCTGCTGCAGGCGAAGCGGCTTCCCGGCAACGTGAACTTGATCCCGTTCAACTATGTGGAGACGCCACAGGGCTATCGACGCCCGGAGCGCGAGAGCGTTCGTCGCTTCCGAGAAGAGCTGGAGAAGGCCGGGCGCGTCACCACGCAGCGCATGACCCGTGGTCACGCCATCTCCGCGGCCTGCGGCCAGCTCCGCCGAACGATCGGATCGAGAACGCCCGCGCGTTTGCAGGGCCAGAGGCGCGATGGAATGAATGCCTTCGTGGAGACGACGCAATGAAGTCCTTCGCTTTTATGTGCCAGGCCTTGAAAGACCCGCCTGCGGAGCCCCTTCCCCGCTGTCCTTTGGACAACCGTCCTACCGGATGGAAAAATCTGGCAGCAAACCATGTGCGCAGCATACCCGGCGCGCAGCGCCTCACCGCGAAGGAATTCGTTCCATCGGCCCGGCGCGCAGCACCTCACCGCGAAGGAATTTATTCCATCGCCAAAGGAGTTTGCCTGCTCGCGCTCAGCCTTGTCCTGGCCGGCGGATGCACGCCGAAGAAGCCCCCTGTCGTGACGAACAACAACCCCCAGACACCTCAAGACACACAGGCCGACCTGCCCGGCAAGATCACCGGGACCGGATTCCACATTCCCATCACCAGGCGGGACCCCAAAAACCCCAACGGGCCGCCGATCCCGATACTGACCGCCGATGCACAGTCCGGCACCCTTCAGAATGAGGGCGACAATCCGGCCACCTTTCTGGAAGGAGTACGCGCTCGCCTCTTTCGGAACGGCAAACCGGCCGCTGATCTGTTCGCTCCGCAGATGACCTACGACCGGAGTAAGAAAACGGTGATCGCCACCGGCGGTGTCAAGCTCGTGTCGCTGCCAACCCCCTCCCAGACGACGGTGACCGCTGATCAGATGACCTGGGACACCAGCACCAGCCATATCGTCGCGGTCGGTCACGCTTTCGCGACCACTCACCAGAACGGCACGGACATTCAGCAGAGCGGCGGACGCATCACCATCGACATGGCCAGGAAGCCCTATGAGATAACTATCGGGGATTAGTGGTAGAATAGCGACAGGACTTTTGACGCAAGACGGCTTTTTCCTGAGGGAAGGACGAGCATGAACCATTTCTCTGGTCCACGGAAGAACCTGTACGCGCATCTTGGCATCAGCTTGATCGTCCTGGCGTCGGTGCCGGCGCTCGGAGCGCCGCCGCGCCCCCAGCCTCCAAAACCCTCCCAAAGTGCCTCGCCCTCCTCGGCAAAGAAAACACCACCGCCGGCCCAGAAGCCCCAGTCCAAAGTGACCGTTATCAACGGGGTCCAGATTTCCGGCTACAATACGATTCACATTACCCTGGGCTCCCGCTACCAGTTGTCCGGCCCGAATACGCAGATCCTGGTGACGAACAAGCCGGCGCACGCGACCCTGCGGTTTCATGCCGACCTGGTCGAATCGAGCGATAATATGGTCACCGTGAACATGAGCGGGCACATCCGGTACACCATTTCGCGCACGCCCCCCGGCGGCGCGGCGCAGACGATTCAGGGCACGGCGAGCCACGGAATCTACTACAGCAAGGCGAAGCGGTTCGAGATGACCGGCGGCGTGGACGCGACGATCACCGATTCGTCGATTCTGAGTGGTCCCGGTACCGTCCGCGCCGAGCGCGTTATCATGGATATGGCCTCTACGCCCTTCACCTATACGCTGAGCGGAGGCGACGGCACAGATACGGTTCGCTTACCCCTCCGCGAGCAGGCGGCCGGCAGCGCGGGGACGTTCCGGGGCGGCGGCACGGTCGATCTGCACGGCTTCGCAACCGGCACGCTTCAGATGGGCCGGAGCGCGGAGTTTTCTGGCCCGGATACCACCATCGACTACGCCAATCCCGCCGAGCGAACGACGGCGCACCTGCAGGCGCACCGGGTCGGGGCGGCCTTCGGCGGCGCGCCCGCCGTTCTGCAAAGCCTGGAGGCAAATGGCGACGTCCGCTTCAACGCCGAGCGTGGGTCGCCTACCGGCGGCGCGCCTCAGACGATCCACGGCCACAGCGGATACGCCCTCTACCCGCTGCAGGACCAGCAGTTGACGCTGTCGGGCGGCGTGGACGCGCTTCTGACCAGCCCGCAGGACCTGCAGGGTCCCGCACGCATTGCGGGGGAGCGCGTCTCCGCTCGCCTGGCGACACCCGCGCGCTATGAGATCGCCGGCTCGCCTTCCAGCACGCTTCTGGAGTTTACGCCGCGCCGGCGCCCCGCGCCCGCCTCATCCTCCGCCGGCACGACCGCCGCGCAGACGTTCGCCATCGGCACCGTGACCATTACCGGATTCGACCGAGGCGCCTTCGAGCCGGGAAGAACGGCCGATATCACCGGTCCCCGGACCAGCTTCGCGACCGCCGATAAGCAGGCCGGCACCTCGGCCCACCTGCAGGCCAGCCACGTCGTCGCGACTTTCGCGCCGGACCAGACCATCGGGAACGCGGTCGCCAGCGGCAACGTCCATTATCAGGTCGAGAGGCCGGCAGCCACCGGCGGCGGCCACCAGAGGGTGGACGGGACCGCGCAGCGGCTGACACTGACCAATACCCAAGACACACGCCAGATCGTGGTGCAGGGTCCCCTGCATGCCGAGATCGTCGATCCCGTGCATCTGGCTGCGCCGGGCCATATCACCGGCCAGGCGGGCGACCGCCTGACCCTGGACCTGGCTTCCAAGGTCAGCCAGTTCGATATCGATAGCCCAAACCAGACGGCGACCATCGATTTCGTGCCGCGCCAGACGAGCGCGCCGGCCTCCCAGCCGGTGGCGCCCGCGCGCTTACAAGAGCATCGCAGCCCGACGCGGACCGACGTCAAACCTGGCAAGTGAGATCCAATCCTTGGAACTATGCGCGGAAAACCTGGTGAAGATCTATCGCCAGCGCAAAGTCGTCGATAACATCAGCCTGGAGATGAAACAGGGCCAGATCGTGGGCCTGCTGGGCCCTAATGGCGCCGGCAAGACCACGACCTTCTACATGATCGTCGGCCTGGTCAAGCCGGACGGCGGCTGCGTCAAGCTCGACGGCGAGGACATCACCCGCCACCCTATGTACCAGCGGGCGCGGCAGGGCATCGGCTACCTGCCGCAGGAGCCTTCGGTCTTCCGTAATATGACCGTCGAGCAGAACCTGATGCTGGTGCTGGAGATGCGCGACCTGACGCGCAAGCAGCGCAAAGAGAAGACCGATGAGCTGCTGGAGGAGCTGCACATTACGCGCGTTCGCGACCGCGAGGGCCGGCTGCTCTCTGGTGGCGAGCGGCGGCGCGTGGAGATCGCCCGCGCGCTGGCAGCCGAGCCTAAGTTTATTCTGCTGGACGAGCCGTTCACGGGCGTAGACCCGAAAGCCATTGAGGATATCGAGAATATCATCAAGCGGCTCACGGAAGAGCGCGGCATCGGCATCCTGATCACCGACCATAACGTCGAGGTCATGATCCGCATTACCCAGCGCGCCTACGTCATTGCGGATGGCCAGAAGCGTTTTGCCGGTCCCTCCGATCACCTTCTGGACGATCCGGAGGTTCGCGCCAGCTACCTGGGCGAGCGATTCGGAATGTACCGCGATCTGGCCCGCGAAGCGGCTGAGGCCGAATTGCGGCGCATCACCGGCGAATGGGACGAAGAGGCAGGAGACGGAAAGTAATGCGCCTGGTCGATAGACTCGTCCTCAAAGACCTGATCGGCCCGTTCATCAACGGCCTGATGATGTTCCTACTCCTGGTGTTCGCCGCCGGCTACCTGTTCAAGGCGACGGACCTGCTCGTGCAGGGCGTTCCGCTCTGGACCGTCATTAAGCTGATCGCCTTCAACCTGCCGAGCGTGCTCACGGATACCTTCCCGATGGCCACGCTGCTGGCCGGACTGCTGGCCTTCGGACGGCTGTCGGGCGACCATGAGGCGGTCGCGCTGTTCGCGGCGGGCATCAGCTTTCCGCGCATCATCCGCGCGGTCCTCTATATGGGCATTGTCGTCAGTATCGCCGCTTTTTTGTGGAATGACTGGATCGTTCCTCCGGCCACGACGGCTTTTTGGGACCTGCAGCAGGAAGCGGTCAAACATCTGTTGAAATCTGATAAGCCGCTCTACTATCCGGTCATGAGTCCGGATGGAAAAATGCTCGAAGAAAACGTCAGTATCGCTGGAGGATACGACGCGAAGACCCAGACCCTGCGCAAGGTCACCATCACCCGCTTCAGCACGGATCCGCGGTGGACCGGGCAGCCGCAACTGACCCTCTACTGCGACACAGCGCGTCCCCAAGGCGGCAGCGCGCTGCAGATGGCGCAGAACGGGCTTAACTGGACGTATTACAACGGCTACGTTACGAACTATAATCACGACAGCGCCACCGGCCTGGTCGATACCATGACAAGCTCGTTCCAGATGATACGGACCTCTCCACGGACCGCCTCCGTCGGCAAGACGTTCGACGAAGTGATCAATATGGATGTCCAGGACGATTCGGGCCGCATGAACTTCATCCAGCTTCAGCGGCAGATCCAGAAGCTGCGGGCGGCGGGCCGGATCAGCGAGGCGCGCGGGAAAGAAGTAGACCTCTACGGTAAGCTCGCCCTGCCCCTGGCTAGTCTGATCTTCGGGGTTCTGGGCGCGGCGCTGGGCGTGAATACGCAGCGCGGCGGAAGCAAGTCGGTCGGTTTCGGCATGGCGATCTTCGTCGTCTTCCTGTACTGGGTCTTCTACCACGCAATGTTCGTGGTGGGCAAAAACGGTGGGCTGCCCCCGCCGCTGGCCAGTTTCCTGGCCGATATCACCGGCGCCATCGTCGCCCTTGTTCTGACCCTGCGGGCTTCTCGCTAAGTCCCCGCCGCGTCCGGCTGAGGTCGATTCAGGAGTCGGTTCGCTTGTATTGCAAGGCAAATATGATGGAGTGATGCGCGATGATCTGGACACTTCTCGCCTTACTGTCTCTGATCACACTGGGCGGGTTTATATCCTACTATGGGGACTTGCAGGGCAGACGCTGGGGAAAAAAGCGTGTCTCGTGGTTCGGTCTGCGTCCCAAGCACACGGCTATTCTGATCACCAGCCTGACAGGCGCCTTCGTCGCCCTGTTGAGTGTCGCCACCCTGCTTATGATTTCGCCGGCCGTGCGCGATATCGTCCTGCGCGGCGAGACCGCCATTCGCGAAAATAAACAGCTCAATGCCCGCCTGATTCGACAGGCCCTTTATAACAACGGGATAGTAACGGAAAAACAGAACCAACTTGCATTGGCTAATGAACAGCTTTCTGCGACCAGAGCCGACTTGGCCAATAACCAAACTCGGTTGAAACTGGTCGATGCAAAACTGAAGACGGTACAGGACAACTATATCCGCGTCTGCCAGGATCAAACCCGGACGAAACAGGATGAAGCCAGAGCAAGGCAGGAAGTCGCCAGGCTTTCCGCTTTGAAAGCTCAGTTGGAACGATCCATAGCCCAGGACAAAGTTCAGTTTCGCAAAGAGGAACAGCTTAATGCACGTGCTGCCTATCTCAATAAGGACCTTGCCGACCAGAATATCGAGTATGCGCGCCAGAGTGCAGGTCTCGAAAAGAGCAACACGAAGCTACAGACCGAAAACGAACAACTGGCTTCGCGAAATGCCGATCTGCACCAAGAACACGACCAGCTCATGGCCCAAAACACCGCGCAGAAATCTGCATTGGAGGCGCAATATAAAGCCTATCAGGATCTGGATGCAAAGGTCAGCGAGCTGACCGCGAAGCGGGACGATCTTTACCGCCAACTGGCAAATACCGGGCAGAGCTATATGGAGCTGCGGCACGCGAAGATGACGCTGCCGGCAGGCGCGGAGCTAGCACGCTGCACCATCGACGCGCACCTGCGGCCGGAAGCGGTACGGCGGGACCTTAAGAATCTGCTCGATGAGGCCAGCACCACGGCGTTGCGGTATCAGGCGGCTCCCGGTGATAACGGACGCGCGGTCATGATCGTACCTAAGCGAGTCGTTACACCAACGGGCGAGGAGGATGCCGGAGAGGATGCCAGCCTGAAGGCCCTGACGGAGGACCTGGCCGGCAGCGATACGCCGGTGGTCGTGCACGCCAATTCTGTCACGAACGCCGTGGAGGGCGAGCAGGTGCTCGTGGAGTTGATTCCGCAGGTTCTTCACCATGAGATCATCTTCGATAAAGGCGCTGTCATCGCGACGCGCCGCCTCGACGCCCGCCAGCCTCTCGCGCGCGTTGTAGACGATATTCTGCAGTTCCTGCAGCAGGATGTCAAGAATGCCGCCATCCGATCGGGCATGATCCCCCGCGTGGATCCGGATACCGGCAAGGAAGAGGTCGGAATCATCGGGCCGAGAGAACTGGTGACCCTGACCGAGCAGGTGCTGCGCAAGGGGGGCCTGATCGAAATCTCCGCAGTCGCGAAAGCGCCTATTTCTGCTGCCGACTCCCTGCGCCTCTCGACGGAACAGACCGATCGGGAGAATATGGAAGTGCGCATCACCCACGCGCATGGTGGACGGTAGGACAGTCTGAATCACGGATAGCCCGGATGACACCGATGGCACGGATAAAGTCTCTCCTATCCGCCTCCCTCCGTCTCATCCATAACAGGAGAACTACCGAGACTCCATGTCCCTCCGTGTCATCGGTGTCATCCGTGATTCAGAAACGGTGTCCTCTGTGATCGGGAAGAGTAACGCTCTGGCAAGCGGGGGGGACACCACCGTTCTGGCGATCGATCCGGGCCGCGCTAAGTGCGGGGTCGCCGTCGTGCGGCGTGACGGGCAGGTCCTCTTCCGCGCCATCGTTGCAGTGGAAGAGATCGTGGAGGAGACGCAGCGTCTCATTGCGGATTATAGCCCTTGTGCCCTGATCGTCGGGGGCGGAACGGGCTCTCGTCCGGTTTTGCAAGCTCTGCGCGCGGCAGAGATGTCGGTCGCCATGGAGCGTGTAGACGAGGCGCACACCTCCGAAGCTGCCCGCGCGCGCTTTGTGGCGGAGAACCCGGCACCCGGATGGCAGCGACTTCTTCCGCGCAGTCTGCGCACTCCCTGGCGCCTCTACGACGACTACGTCGCCATCATCCTCGCCGAGCGCTACTGGCAAAAACAAAATTCCCCCTCTCCTTCTCAAGGAGAGGGGGCCAGAGGGTGAGACCTCACCCTTTCAGGCCGGCGACGCGATCCTCCGGGCTGACGATCTCGGTGATGCGGATGCCGAAGTTGTCCTCAATCACCACTACCTCACCCTTAGCTACCAACCGTCCGTTGACCAGCAGGTCCACCGGCTCTCCGGCCACCTTGTCCAACTCCACGATCGAGCCGGAGGCCAGCGCCAGCACGTCCTTAATGAGCATCCGGACGCGGCCCAACTCCACCGTAACCTCCAGCGGAATATCCAGGATCAGCTCTAGACCCCGCGGCAGCGTGGTGTCCAGAGTCTCCCGCGCCCAATCGGCAAAAGGGGTCGTACCGCCCCGGTGGCCGCCTTCCTCCGCCAGTCGTCCTCCGCCTCGGCCCGATCGCGGCCCGGCGCCCGGCTCGATCAAACTGCCGGTCAGCACGGGGGTGACGTCGGTATCGGGAAGGGGGATCCGCTCGATCCGCTCCTCCTCCCAATCCCCGGCCGGCGCGATCGCTGCCGCCAGCGCCTGGGCATACTCCGGCGTGAACAGAAACGTGATCTCCGTATCTAAAGTGTCCGGCAGATTGAGCATCAGCCGGGCCTGCACGGCGCTGTCGCTCTGCGCGAAGACGGGCGGCAGCGTGATGGGACTGAGATGCGTCTCGCTGGATTCGAGCCCGATGGCATCGCCGGTCAGGCTCGCCAGCGCGGTCGCGAAGCTCTGGGCGATTCGCGTCATCGCCGCCGACAGCTTCTCGACCTGCTCCTGCATCAGCCGGTAGAGCGGCGCAGAGTCGTTACGTCCCTCGATCAGGTTCGCGAAGACGCAGGCCGCCCGCTCCGAAAACACCAGCAGGCACTCGATGGGCAGCGGCCGGTTGAGCGAGAAGATCGTATAGAGCACGCTCTCATTCCGATCCCGTATCTCCGCCGTCGATACCGCACAGACGTCCGGCATCTCCAGCGCTCCCTCGTGGTGGATGACCTCCGCCAGAGCCTGGGATAGATGCGGGCGCAGATTGGCCAGCAGATCGTTTAAGGCATAGATCTCTTTAGGCGACAGCTCTGGCATGATTTTCCTCCGAAACCCGGGTAATATGCACGGCCAGCTTCTTGCCGCGCGTACCCGGCTTGCCGTGAAACTTGATTTGCTGGCCGATGCGGACAGCGATCTCCTCGTGCTGGCCCCCGTCCAGCCGCACGATGTCGCCCACCTGCAGGCGCATCAGGTCGTCTAGAGAGAGGGCTGCCGTACCGAGCTGCGCGACACAGGTAACGTAGGTGTTCTCCAACCCACGGGCCAGCACGGCGGCGCACCCGCCCGCATTGGCTTTGGCATTGCCGGCGGACCACTTCTGGGCACTGAACTTGGCGGTGATGGGCTTGAGCAGCGTGTAGGGCATGCACAGACTCATCTTGCCGCTCAAGTCCCCCACCTTGACCTCGAACCGGATAGAGATGACGATATCGTTGGGCGGGGCGATCTGAACGAACTGCCCCTGCGTCTCCATCAATTCTCGCGTCGGCGTAAAGGCGTAGATGCCTTCCCAGGCCGTGCGCAGTTCTTTTAAGGCGCGGTTGACGATACTTTCGGCCAGCGCCCGCTCAATGTCGGTCAGGACGGTGGACTTTTTGACCATGCTGCCAGGCCCGCCCAACAGGCGGTCGATCATCGCCAGGGTGACGTTGAAATCGATCTCCAGGATCGCCTGCCCTGCCAGCGGCGGCATGCTGAACAGATTGATGAGGCTGCTCGTCAGCGGGCGCATGTACTCATCGTAGCGCATCTGCTGAACGGAGAGCAGGTCCACATGGACCGGCACGCGCATATACGCCGACAGCGACGAGGCGAACATGCGCGCGAAGGTCTCATGCAGCATCTGCAGGGTGCGAAGCTGGTCTTTGGCCAGCTTATCCGGCCGGCGGAAATCATAAGCCTCGTAGGAGGCGACTCGAATGGGCGCAGGCAGCGGCGCGGCGACGGGAGGCTCGGCCGGTGTCACAACGGGGGGTGGCTCCGGAGCCGCCTTCTCCGCAGACACGTCCGGAGGACGCTCCGCATCGTCGGAAGGGGCCGGGGCGCCGGTCAGCGAGGCCAGAAGCGCTTCTATTTCAGCCTGGGAAAGGATTTCAGCCAAGGCGATTCCTCATCATAAGAGGTGGCATTAAAGCAAGCATGCCTCCTGACGGATTTTCGGCGCGCCCTGCGTGTTTCTTCAGGCTCATTTGGACCTCACCCCTCTCCGATCGCCATCGTCGACTCAAAGGTTCGATAACGGCCCGGCAGCCCTCGCTCGCCTTAGCAAGGAGAGGGAACATAGGATCATGCCAGCGGCACGACACGGCGCACGACCGGTCCCGTGCCTCGATCCCCATCGCGAGTCAATACTTCTATGGCCGGAACGCCGAGACGCAGGAGGTAATCCCGTGCCTCCGCGATGCCCGCGCCGACGTCCGCAGGGCGATGGCTGTCATCCCCAAAGCAGAACGGAACTCCCATCGCCTGGGCGCGCTCCACCTGCCAGGGCGCCGGATAGGGCTCGCCCAGTCCTTTGCGCCAGCCGGCCGTGTTCAGGTCCAAAATAGCCCCGGCGGCGCGAACCGCCTCCAGGGCATTTTCCGCCGCTGCGCGGACAGGCGGCGTGACCAGCGCCGAGGCATCGAAGCCGGCGGCACGTACGTTCTTCTTAACCAGATCCAGGTGCCCGACCACGTCCGGGCGCAGCGCCTCGACCATCTGCGCCACCCGCTCGTAATAGCATATCGCCAGGGCTTCCGGGCCTCCGCACGCCTCCACTGCGCGCGCATAGTTCTCCGGCCGCCCGTCGATCTGAATCTCATCCACGTAATGCACCGATCCGACGAAGTAATCGAAGGCCGGAGAGCCGTCCGCAAGCGTCTGCGCGCGATAGGCCCGCATCTGCTGGACATAGTCTGCTTCCGGGACCACCTCCGCTTCAAACCCGCGTAACACGATGAGGCGGCCGGTGAAGTCTCGTGCGAGGCCTTGAATCGCGGTGGTGTAGCGGGCGAAATCGGCCTGGATCTTCGCCACGTCCCAGCCGCGCTCCTGCTCTTCACTGTAGAGGAAGCGCTCCGCGTTGCGGGGTACGTGCTCGCTCACGCCAAAGGTATGGTAGCCGGTCGACACGGCCGCCTCAAGCATCTCACGCAAGGTCGCCTCCGCATGATCGCAAAACTCCCCGCTGTGTCCCCCGTGCAACGACACACGCCATGGCATGGGTACGGCGCTTTCGTCTATCATCGTTCTCCTGGCCTCCTCTCGTCCTGTTTCCCGTCACATGTCTCCTTCCTTCCCGTTTTCAGGGTGAGGCAACAGGGATGAGACCGGCGGGAACTTCTGGAAACAGTGTACCGTCTTCCGTGCAGCAAAATCTGGTTGCTGGCAAGGGTGTTTATGGAAACCTGATAATACGATTGGGGGCGAAAGGGAAGACCAATGTCTGGCGAAAAGCAACACAATGTTTTGGATAACGGCTTATGCAACACGACCGGCAGAGTGCATGGAGCCGGGTGTGGCTGCGGCTATACGGAAAAGTTTCTCGCCGAGCCGGCCGCAGCCTATATCGAATCACGACGGCACTTTTTACGCCGCCTGCTCGTGGGGGGGCTGAGCGTGGCCGCGCTGCCTCTGCTGGAGCCGCACGCCGAGGCGGACATCTTTACGCCCAGTGTTAGCGATCAAAAAAAGGCGGGCGACCAGGCGGCAGCGCAGGTCATGCAGCAATATCCTGTCGTTAACGACTCCCGAGCAAGCCGTTTGAATCAAGTGGGCAGACGGCTGGTGAACGCGCTCAGCTCCCGAGATCGCGGTCCCTGGAACTATCGCTTCCACGTCATCCATAGCAGCGACATCAACGCGTTTGCCCTACCGGGCGGCAACGTCTTCATGTTCACCGGCCTGATGGACCGGATCACCTCGGATGACGAGCTCGCGGCCGTGACCGGGCATGAAATGACCCACGTCCGTAAGCAGCACTGGGCCAAAGCGGTTGCCAATGAGACCAAGCGGCAGTTAGGCTTATCGCTGGTCCTCGGCCTGACCCATGCGAACGGAGCCTGGCGGACGGTGGCCGGCGGCGTCGACTCACTCCTCTATCTACGTTATTCGCGCCAGGAAGAGGATGAGGCGGACGCGGGCGGCCTGCAGGATATGGTCCAGGCCGGCTACGATCCGCACGGCATGCTGGATCTGTTCCACATGCTGCTCAATGCCACCCATGGCGGCAGTCCACCCGAGTTCCTGAGTGACCACCCGCTCACCCAGGAGCGTATTACCCGCACGCAGCAGCGCATCGCCAACCTGCATAACCAGGGCTGAGGGACGTCGTTTTGGATTGACAGGGAGAGAGGGCGCGTGTCATACTCAGAATCGGATGCTTGCGGGGCGCATTTGCGCCCCGGAGCACCGTACCGAGTCATGACATGAAACGTTCTGCCCTCCTCATACTGGCCTTCACCGTCTTTCTGGATTTCCTCGGCCTCACCCTCATTATCCCGCTGCTGCCGGTCTATATCACCCACTACGGCGGCAATTCGTGGATCGGGGGCTTGCTGACGGGCAGCTTCGCGGCGATGCAGTTTCTCTTCGCTCCGATCTGGGGCCATGCCTCCGACCGCTACGGCCGCCGCCCGCTGATCCTGATGAGCCTGATCGGCTCGGCGATCACCTACTTCTTCTTCGGCGCCGCCGGCAGCCTCACCGTGCTGTTCCTCGCGCGTATCGGCGCCGGAATCCTCACGGCGGCCAGTCTCCCGACCGCCCAGGCCTACGTGGCCGACGTCACGCCGCCGGAGAAGCGCGCCGGCGGCATGGCGCTGCTGGGTGCCTGCATCGGGCTGGGATTTGCCTTCGGGCCGATCGTGGGCGGCAAGCTCAGCCAGTACTCGCTCTTCGGCGGCCCGCCCATCGCCACGCCTGCCTACGTCGCCGCCGCCCTCGCTCTTCTCAACTTCGTCTGGGCCTTCTTCATGCTGCCGGAAACTCACACGGACCGGCAGCCTACCCAGGAGAAGCGGACGGCGCTGGATACGTTCTCAACCATCGTCTGTGCCCTGCGCGCCCCGACCGTCGGCGAGCAGTTGACGGTCTATGCCTTCGGGTATTTCGCCTTCATGGCCGTGGAGGCGTCGCTGACCTGGCTGGTCGTCCTGCGCTTCGATCCGGTCCTGACGAAGATGGCCGCGCACGCCTGGCAGTCCTACGCACACTTGAGCTTCGCGCAACTGCCCCAGGAAGTGCGCAAAGCGCTGCCGGCCGGCATCTCGTGGCCGGCATACGCGCATCTGCCGTTTACGGCCATCGCTCCTGCTCTCGTGAGGATGCTCAAAGAGAAGGCCTCCGCGCAGGTCACCAGCTTTGTCATGATGATCGTCGGCCTCACATTGCTGGTGACGCAGGGTCTCATCATGCGGGGACTGTCCCGGCGGGTCGGGGAGCACCAGATGGTGATGTTCGGGTCGCTGCTCCTAACGGTCTGTCTGGTCGGCCTGGCGATCACCTCCAGCCTGACCGTCATCTATATCATCAGCGCCGGCATCGCCGTCGGCAACGGCCTGATGATGCCCGCTCTGAGCGCCCTGATTACCCACTCCGCCGGGCCGCAGGAGCGCGGCGTGCTCAGCGGCGCCCAGCAGGGCCTCGCCAGTCTCTCGCGCGCCACCGCCCCACCCCTCAACAACTTCCTCATCGGCCTGCCGCACGGCACCGGCATTCCCTTCTTCATCTCCGCCATCCTGATGGGGGTCTCCTTCGTGCTCAGCCTGCGCTTGCGCCCGCTGCCGCACCGCGCGGATGCCTCCCCGCCTTCAGAATCGGAGGTCCAGCCGGGCGATAGCACGGTCTCTAGCGGCGAACCGGCAGCCGATCTTCCCTCTCCACCGGTCGAAGCGAGGCGTGAATAGCAGCCCTGTTCCCTATTTTGCGTCAAAACCCGGCAAAAATACGAGAAAAAAGGAACAAATTTCGTCAGTAGATCGTCAGGTGGGAGAAAGGGAGAGAAATGCCTCTTCGCTGTCGCTCTCGCTTTCGGGCGGCTTGCCCCCGGCGGCGCTGCCCTGCATCGCGGAATCGCCTTGTTCCGCACGAGACGATTCTTCGCGTCTAGTAGGTATAGACTAACGGTGGTTTCAGCTCAGGCCGCCATACACAGTCAGGAGAGGATAGGCTATGGCACGTACCAAAATGATGGACAATCGGATTTCCTCACGAGGGGAGACGAGCGATCACACCGGACGCGGCTGGCACGGAGATCCCGAAGGCCATGCCCAGGCGGGCCGGAAGGGAGGCCGCAAAGTCTCCCAGGACCGCCAGCACATGGCTGAGATCGGCCGCAAAGGCGGCACCAAGGTCTCTCAGAACCGCCAGCACATGGCTGAGATCGGCCGCAAGGGCGGCTCCAAAGTGGCTCAGGATCGGCAGCACATGGCGGAAATCGGCAAGAAAGGCGGCGAGAGCAAATAGCTTGATACCGCTTTTTCCCATGAGTTAGGCCCGGCAAACCGATTTTGCCGGGCCTGTCTTTTTGCCCCCTCAGACGGCGTTTCACAAAACCGGCGCATCGGGTATACTGGCAGACGCAAGAGATGCTGCAACGGGAGGAAGGGACGCCGGCATGGCGATTCTCGGTTTCAGGCTGGAGGAGATCGCTCGGCTACTGGCGCTGCTGGAAGCGCATAGCCTGGACGAGATCGTCCTGGAGGAGGAAGGCCGCTCTCTGCGCATCAAGGCGGCGCGTCCGGAGCGGGCGGGCGGTCCGGCTTTATCCGAAGCGCCCCCTGTCGCACCCAGGACACGGCGCACGGTGGCCGCTGCCAGCGTTGAAACCCTCCCGGAGACCGAGATTTCCGCCGATCAGGTCGCGCTCTCCTCCCCGATGATGGGCTTGTTCTATCGGGCCGATAAGCCGGGCGCGCCGCCGCTCATTGAGGTGGGCGATCGGGTCGCCGTCGGGCAGGCCATCGGCATCATCGAGGCCATGAAGGTCTTCTCGGAGATTCCCGCCGAGCATGCCGGGACGGTGCTCTCCATCCTCGCGCAGGACGGCCAACTGGTGCAGGCGGGAGAGCCGCTCATGATCCTGCGTCGAGAATGAAATGGAAACGAACGGAAACGTCCCCACAGAGGCTCCGGCTGAGCCGGAGGCGCCGCTGACAGAGCTGCCGGAGGTCGATCCTGCCGAGTTCGAGCTGCGCCATCTGGATCCCAGGCAGACGCGCATCTTCCGCGTGGCCGGCGTGACGCGCATGACTCTGGAAGGAGACCGCTCCTGGGTCAAGATTTCCGTGGCGCGCGCGTTTCCACTTTCCGATCCGGACCACTATATCGGCGTCTTAGATGGCGCCGGCAAAGACGTTGGCCTGCTGCAGGATCCCAGCCAGCTCGACCACGAGTCGCGCCGCATTCTCGAAGAGGAACTGGAGAAGCGCTACTTCGTGCCGGTCGTGGAGCGCGTGCTCTCCGTCAAGGAGGAGTTCGGCACTGTCTACTGGCGCGTGGAGACGGACCGAGGCGAGAAGGAGATCGTCGTGCGCAACATGCGCGACAATATCCAGGAGCTCTCCTCATCCCGTCTGATCATCACGGACGTGGACGGCAACCGCTTCGAGTTTCCAGACTATACCAAGCTCGACAACAAAAGCATCGGCATCATCATGCGCCATCTCTAACGATCTTATTCCTCAGGAGGGGAAATAATGGAGGCACGCTTCGATTACGTTTTGGTCGGCGGCGGCCTGGCCTGCGTATGGGCAGCCCAATCCATCCGCGAGCGCGACAAACAGGGTACTATCCTCATCCTCGGCGGCGAGCCGCATCCACCCTACGACCGCCCGCCGCTTTCCAAAGACTACCTCACCGACGACGAGAAGGTCCCGGATGACGTCTACAGCAAATTCGACGACTTCTACCCCAAAAACCAGATCGAGCTGCATACGAAGACGCGGGTGACCCGGCTGGATCGGAACGCGCGCACGGTCACCCTGGCAGATGGAAAGACCATCGGCTACGAAAAGCTGCTGCTGGCGACCGGAGCCAGTCCCCGTCCGCTCGGCGTGCCGGGCAGCAACCGTCCCGGCGTCTTTCTGCTGCGCACCATCGAGGATTCGGAGGCTATCCGCCAGGCCATGCAGCAGAGCAAGCGCGTGGTAGTCGTCGGCGCAGGCTACATCGGTATGGAGGTAGCGGCCGATGCGCGGACGCGCGGCCTGGAGGTGGATGTCATCGAGCCGCAGGCCTATCCCTGGGCCAAATTCGCCGATGAGACGCTGGGACGTTTCATGCAGCGTTACTACGAGGGCAAAGGCGTCCGGTTTGCGTTCGGCGACGAGGTGACACGAATCGACGGCGATGGCGAGAACGGGCCGGTCAAGCAGGCGGTCACGAAGAGCGGCCGGCAGATCCCCGCCGATATGGTGGTCGCTGGCGTGGGAATCCACCAGAATACCGAGCTGGCCGAGGCGGCCGGGCTGGAAGTGGATGCGAAGGAAGGCGTCAAAGTCAACGAGTTCCTCCAGACTTCCGATCCGCATATCTGGGCGGCGGGGGATATCGCCTTTTTCAAAGACATCGCCCTCGACAAGGAGTGGCACGCCGAGCATTTCCTGAACGCCAAATGGCAGGGTCAGGCGGTCGGCGCCGTCATGGCCGGGAGCGACCAGCCTTACAATCAGGTGCCCTACTTCTTCTCGGACGAGTTTGACATCCATATGATTCTGCGCGGCGACCCGCAGGGCGGCAAGAACACCGTCATTGCCGGCGACCTGGAGGGCGCCGAGTTCGTCCAGCTCTACTCCGACGACACGGGCCGCCTGACGATGGGAATTGCCATCAGCCACGACGAGAAAAAGCTCGACCCCCTCTCCGACACATTGGAGCGCCTGATCCGGGCCAAGGTGAATATCAAAGGCCGTGAAGCGGAGATTCAGAAGCCGGGGTTTGATATCAATACGCTGTAGCCCACCCCCTGTCCCCCTCCCTGGTTCGCTCGCTACGCTCGCAGGGAGGGGGAACCCTATTGGAAGGTTGAAACTGTTTTGACGCACATAACAGAATGACCACTCGTTTGCTCAATCCGATTTCGGATCGGCGGACTTAATACGGGTCATGACGGCTTTAGCATTACCCTTAGCACCACACCACTTACATTCCAAACGATCCTCACCAATTAACTTCAGCGAGAGTGTTCCGCTCCCCCAACTTGTAGCGCCTTCATACAGGCATTCGTCGAGGACTACGTAACCGTCCTTCTCATGTGGGTTAGTCAATTTTCCTTTCGTTAGTCCAGTTGTTCGATATTGTTTCATCTGGTATATGGTGTCACCTCCATCCGCATTCAAACCAATCACACCGGGATAGGGCTTCTTGAGGGTGGAATCAAATGTGACTTCGCCCTGCCAAAGACCTAGAAAACCCAGATATTGAGTTGGTATCCGCATCTCAGTTCCCCCATTGTTAGATGAAGTCGATACAGCCTATTCCATATGCTCAAGTCAGTAATTACCAATAGAAAGCCAGCACTTTCTTCCGAAAGCTACTCATAACTGAATGTCCTGAATGCAGAGGTACAAGAAAAGAGTTGTGTTCCCCTCCCTGGTTCGCTCGCTACGCTCGCAGGGAAGGGGCTAGGGGGTGGGCTACACCGCGCGGATCTGGTTGACCTCGGTCTGAATCTTGACGAGGTTGGCGTAGACGCCGTCCAGGGCCATCAACTCGTCGTGCGTTCCAAGCTCGACCATCTTGCCCTCCTTCATCACGACCAGGCGGCTGGCGTGGCGCAGAGTGCTGAGCCGGTGCGCGATGGCGAAAGTCGTGCGGTTCTGGATCAGGCGGGCGATGGCCTCCTGAATCTGCTTCTCCGTCTCCGTATCTACGCTGGCGGTCGCCTCGTCGAGGATAAGGATCTTAGGATCGTGCAGGATGGCCCGCGCGATCGAGATGCGCTGGCGCTCCCCACCGGAGAGCCGCTGCCCCCGCTCCCCGACCTGCGTATCGTAGCCGTCGGGGAACTTCATGATGAACTCGTGGCAGTTGGCCGCCTTGGCGGCCCGCATGATCTCCTCTACAGACGCGCCGGGCTTGGCGTAGGCAATGTTGTCCCGGATCGTGCCGGGGAAGAGGAACGGCTCCTGCAGCACGATGCCGAGCTGATGGCGGAAGTCCTCCTGGTGGATGTTGCGAATATCCACGCCGTCCACCTTGATGTCGCCATCGTCCACGTCGTAGAAGCGCGCCAGCAGGTTGATGATCGTGGACTTGCCCGCGCCGCTGTGACCCACCAGGCCGATCATCTCGCCGGGTTCGACCTTGAGCGTAAAGTCGTCGAGGACGCGGCGGGCCTTGTCGTAGCTGAAGCCGACCTTCTCGAACTCCACTTCGCCCTTGATGTCTGGCATCGGCACGGCGTGCGGAGCCTCTTTGATGTCCGGCTCCGTATCCAGCACCTCGAAGACGCGCTCGGCCGCCGTCAGCGAGCGGGTCGACCAGTCCAGCACGCGGCTGAAGTTCTGGAACGGCGCGTAGAACTGCCACATGTACGCGTTGAAGGCCGTCAGTGTGCCGATGGTCATCGCGTGATTGAGGACCTTATACCCACCGAAGAGCCAGATGATATAGCTGCCGGAGCTCATGAGCAGGCCCACCAGCGGCCAGTAGGTCGCCCAGAACGAGTTGGCCAGGTAGCTGGACATGAAGACCTGATAGTTGCGGTCGCGGAAGTGCTTGATCTCGCGGTCTTCCTGCGCGAACGCCTTGACAACCCGCATGCCGTTCAGCGTGCTGCCCAGTACCGCGTACATCTTGCTGATTCGGTGCCAGACGTGGCGCCACTTCTGCCGTGCCCGCGGCATGAACCAGCTCGTCAGCGCATAGAGGAACGGCGTGGGGATCAGCACCAGCAGCGCCAACTGCCAGTTCATGCGGAACAGCACGGCTCCGATGCCGACCAGCGTCATCACGTTCGTGATCAGCCAGGGCGCGCCGTCGCTCAAGAAGTCCCACAGGTTGTCCGCGTCGTTGGTGACGCGGGACATGACCGAGCCGATGTTGCGCTTGTCGTAGTAGGCCAGGGAGAGCAGGTTGAACTTCTCGTAGAGGCTGACGCGGATATCCATAAGGATACGCGCGCCCAGCCAGGGGTTCAGCCGGCGCTGGCAGTAGGTCAGCACGGCCATGCCCAGCCGGATCAGCAGCAGCACCACCACCCATTCGATGACCGGTACCATCGCCGCGTGGATACCAGCGTACCGCGGCCGGACCACTGCGTCGACGATGCGCCCGCCGATGTAGGGCGGGGCGATGTCCGCCAAGGTCGCGCCGATCAGGATCAGGACGCTGGCGATGGCCTGCAGCTTATAGGGAGCCAGGAACCGGAAGAGGCGCAGCATGACGGCCCGCTTGTTGACGCAGGCCGGGCACACTTCTGTATCTTCCGGCAGCACGCGCTTGCACCGCGGACAGTACTTCTTCCGGTCCTTGATATTGGCTTCGGGGACAGGCTCGCCTTTGGCGATGGCGTTGAGCTGGCGCGCGACCGTGTTGGCCTCGGCGACGACCGCCTGTGAGAAGCGCACGAGCGGGATTGTCTCCGTATCCGTGCGGACCTCCAGCAGGCCGTTGCCGACCAGCATTTCGGCCTTCGCCTCTTTGATCTTCCGAAGCGGAACCGTCTGGCGTAGATGGACGTGGCCGTTCTTGCCGTTGCCGTGCCCGTTTCCACTTTCCGAGGGGGAGAAGACGTAGACGTGCTTGCCCTCGACGACCAGCCATTCGGGTCCGAACACGCCCTGGGAGTTGATGTCGGTGGCTAAGGCGATCCGCTGAGGCTCTTGCTGCGCCGCCTCGTCTCCGCCGGTCGCCTCTGTTGAGTCTCCATTCGCCGCCTCTACCGGCGCGGCGGAATGACCGTTTTGCTCGGCGGAGGCGATAGCGTCCCCATCGTCCTCCGAATCTTCTTGGGCGCGCAAATCGCGCAGGCTTTGTTCGACTTCTTCCGGAAGAGCGTCGAGTAGTGCCATAAAAAAAAGATGCCTTTCCGCTCTCAGCGAGGACCCGACCAAAACAATAGATCGTGTTGTACTGCCACAAAAGTATACCTGATTTGCAGGTGCGGAGTTGCAGAAATTTGCCGCAAACCGGGTAAATCCCGCCGGATATAGTCTGGCTGTTATCGTCTCAGGATAATGGCGCGATCACTTAATCTTCTCATAAAAGTGTCCGGTCCGTAAACGAACCGTCTGTAAAACACCAAGCCCCGTCAACTTGGCTGCCAAGCCGGTGCTGTCGCGTCAATAGGGTGTGATTCAGCAGGCAGCGGCATGGTCCAACCCTGTCTGCCCCCTGAAGGGGGCATAGTGCCTTACAGCAGGTTCGTTTACGGACCCGTTACTTGTTAAAGAGGGTCTTGAGGGTTTCGTAAAGCTCGTGGGGCACGGTGCGGAGCGTCCCGACCGCCTTGTCGATGGGCACGGGAACGATCTCATTGGCGTGGATGGCGACCATCTTGCCGAAGTCCTTTTCGTGGACGCACTGCGCGGCGCGAATGCCCAGGCGCGAGGCCAGGACGCGGTCGAAAGCGGTCGGCGGGCCGCCGCGCTGGATGTGGCCGATGGCCGCCGAGCGCGTCTCCAGGCCGGTGCGCCGCTCGATCTCCTGAGCCACGTACTCGCCGACGTTGCGCTCGGAGAGGGTGACGTGCCCGAAGGCGTCCAGCTCTTGCTTCTCGCCTTCCTGCTGCGGCAGCTCCACGCCTTCGGAGGCGACCACCAGGCTGTAGTTCTTGCCGCGCTTGCGCACCTCCAGCAAGTGCGCGCACATCGCGTCCATGTCCAGCGGCTCTTCGGGCAACAGGATCCAGTCCGCGCCGCCCGCCACGCCGGTATAGAGCGCCACCCAGCCGGCATGGCGGCCCATGACCTCCAGGACCATGACGCGGCTGTGCGACTTGGCGGTGTCGCGCAGGCGGTCCACCGCATCCATCGCGACGTTAACGGATGTGTCGAATCCAAACGTGTAGTCCGTATCGCTCAGGTCGTTATCCATCGTCTTGGGGATACCGACGATGGGCACGCCTTCTTTCCAGAGCTTGCTGGCCACGCCCAGAGTGTCTTCCCCACCAATGGCGGCGATGGCATCGAACCCGTATTTGCGGATGTTGGCCTTGACGGCATCCACCATCGCCGGGTCCTTATAAGGGTTGGTGCGGGAGGTGCGAAGCACCGTGCCGCCCTGCGCGATTATCTCCTCGACCCGGCCCACGGTCAACGGCTTGTCTTCGACGATGCCCTGCACGAGCCCCTTCCAGCCTTCCCGAATACCCCAGACCTCCGAGCCGTAGTCCAGCGACTTCATAACGAAGCCGCGGATGGCCGGGTTCAGGCCAGGGCAGTCTCCTCCTCCGGTTAAAATTCCTATCTTCATCGTCCTCGTTCATCCTTCCTATTACCCCTTATAGGTGGTACAGACATACGATACCCCCTTCCCTGAAGGGAAGGGGGCCGGGGGTCAGGTTATTTTCGGCTCTATCAGGCCGTAATCGCCACCGTGGCGCTTGTAGAGCACGCCGATCCGGTTGGTATCTTCGTCCAGAAACACGAAGAAGCTGTGGCCGAGCAGCTCCATCTGGTGGGCTGCCTCCTCTGCCGACATCGACCTAAGCGCAAAGGCTTTGCGGCGCACGATTCGAGGCGCGAAGGCATCTATGTCTACCTCAGTGATTGCGGCCTCGGCTTCCTGCTTGATCGCCGAGGGCCGCCGGTGCGCCTGCACCCGCTTGCCCTTGAATCGCTTCAACTGGGTTTCCAGCTTGTCCACGACGCCGTCGACGGCGGCATGCAGGTCGCCATGCCGCTCCTGACTGCGTAACTGGATGTCGTCGCCGCTTAGGGTCACTTCCACCACATGCTGGCCGCGCTCGAATCCCTGAATGAGCTGGGCCTCCGGCTCGTGGCGGAAGTGCTTGCCTAATTTCGCCAGTTTCTTCTCCGCGTACCGGCGCGTCTCGTCCGTGATCTGGACGGTCTTAGTCTTCGGGTGGGCGTTCAACCGCATTGTTTTCCGTCCCTCGCTTTTTTTGCGTTAAACGCAAGGCGCGAAAAGAAAGTTCCGTCGAAGCCGCAGCACGTTGCTAGGAACGCACGGCCTGCACGCGCTCGCCGGCGGCGATATCGCCCATCAGTACGTTGAGCAACCGGGGCAGCCGGTACATATCGGTCTGCCGCAGGATTGCGCCACAGACCGTCTGCCGCCAGGTCCGCCAGCATTCGGTGCGAAACTCGTATAGATAGACCAGCTCGTTTTCTGCCGCGCGCTGACGTCGATACGCCTTCTTGACGAGGACCGGGCCGGGCGAGGTCGTCAGAATAGCGAGCGCGATTCCGAGCAGGGCCGGCAGGTAGATCACCAGCACGAGAAACCCCAGCAAGCGCGAGGCCAGAGATAACCATTCGAGAATAAGGGCAGGGACTGATCTAGCCCGGCGCACACTGAGGGATCCATCGTCGTAACAGGGCATACAGAAAAACCTCCTATGGGTGTTATCGTAATCGATCGGGTTTGGGAGCGAGGTACGCGCCTCTTCATACTCAGGATCGGTGAAAAACCACCTCTCCAATAGAGCGCGATAGGAAATCAGCCACGAGAGCGCACGGTGGCGACGGCCCAGCAGGCGATACCCTCCCGGCGGCCGACGAAGCCCATCTTTTCGGAGGTCGTCGCCTTCACGCTGATGCGCTCCGGGTCCAGGCCCAAACGGGCGGCCATGGCCTGCTGCATGGCGGCGCGGTGCGGCATCAGCTTCGGGGCCTCGGCCACGACCGTCGCGTCTATATTCCCGATCTCCCAGCCGCTCTCCTGCACTCGTTGGCCGACGATAGCGAGCAGGCGCAGGCTGGCGATGTCTTTATAGGCCGGATCGGTGTTGGGAAAGAGAATGCCGATGTCGCCTAAAGAGACCGCGCCCAGCAGCGCGTCGCAGACGGCGTGCAGCAGCACGTCGGCGTCCGAATGGCCTTCCAGCCCCCGATCATGTGCGATCTCGACCCCGCCGAGGAAGAGCCGGCGTCCGGCCTCCGGCGGCGCAAACGCATGCACGTCATAGCCGAAGCCGGTGCGGATTTCCCCTGCTGCAGTCTGTATCGTGTTCATGCTCTGCGGCTGTCTTCCGGCAAGCAGGCGCTCGGCAAAGGCGAGGTCTTGCGGCCGGGTGATTTTGATATTGGCCGGATCGCCTGGCACGACCGCCACCGGCAGGCCGAGCGATTCGATCAGTGAAGCTTCGTCCGTCGGCTCAGCAGACGCAAAGTCGAAATGGGCGTAGGCGGCGCGCAGCGCCTCTACACGCGCGCCCTGCGGCGTCTGCACGGCGGTCAGCCCGGTCACGGTCTCGCCGCCGAACACCTCGGCGCGAGGCATGGTGGCGCGCACCAGCCCGGCGGCATCCACCCGCTTGACCGTATCCGAGAGCGGCAGGCCGGGCACAGCAGCGCCGGTCTGCACCACCCCCGCTATCACCCGGTCGATCACGGCCGCCGAGACCAGCGGGCGGGCGGCATCGTGAACGAGCACGATCTGTATATCGGCAGGCAGCGCCTCCAGGCCGTTGCGGACCGAGGCCGCGCGCGTCTCCCCGCCGGCCACGATGGCCGTCACCTTCGGGAAGGCCGCCGCCAGGGAGCGTGCCCGCTCCTGCTCTTCTTCGCCGACGACCAGCGCCACACACGAAATGGCCGGGTGCGCGTCGAAAGCGGACAGCGTCCACTCCAGCACCGCGCGCCCGGCCAGAGGCGCAAAGACCTTATTCTCGTTACGGCCGAATCTTCTTGCCCGGCCCGCGGCGGGGATAACCGCTCCCACCCGTACTTGGGGTGTGGCCGTTGCCTCCGCTTTCGGGATGGTAGTCAATCCCTTCTCCGTCTTCGTCGCTGCGGACACGGGCGAAGATCATCTTGCCCGCCACCGTCTGCAGGACGCTGGTCACCGTCACGCCAAGCGTGGCCCCGATGAAGCGGCGTCCGTCCTCGACGACGATCATGGTCCCATCGTCGAGGTAGGCTACGCCCTGGTTCGGCTCCTTGCCCTCCTTGACGATGCCGACCGTCATCTCTTCGCCGGGCAGAACGACCGGCTTGAGAGCATTGGCCAACTCGTTGACGTTGAGCACCTGAACGCCCTGCAGCGCCGCTACCTTGTTGAGATTGAAGTCGTTGGTGACGATGGCGCCTTCGAGCGCTTTCGCCAGCTTGACCAGGCGGGTATCCACCTCGTCGTTGGCCGCCGACTTGTCCAGCATCTTGTCCCAACTGCGAACGACCAGCGGCAGCTCCTTCTGCATGTTGTTGAGGATATCCAGCCCACGCCGTCCACGGGCCCGCTTGAGGTTATCCCCGGAGTCGGCGATGTGCTGCAACTCTTCCAGAACGAAGCCCGGCACGTAGAGCGTGCCCTCGATGAAGCCCGTGCGGCACACGTCGGCGATCCGGCCGTCGATAATGACGTTGGTATCCAGGATCTTGCAGTTGGCCGTGGAGTTCGCCTCCGGCGCTTCCGCGGCCGCCCCGGTCGGTCCCCCACGCGCCAGCATTCCCACGAGCTCCACCTTCATGCTCATCATCGCCACAATTCCCAGATAGATGAAGACGACCGCGATAAGAATGAAGATCCCTATCTGAAACGGCAGCGGGATCGGGGTGCGGGATAAGAGCTGTGAGAACAGAAACGTCACGATGACGCCCAGAGTCGTACCGAGGCCGACGGCGATCTTATCGCTGGCGGACATCCGCTCCAGCGACCAACCCGCCGCGACGATCAGATCGCCGATGCGCGGCCCCACCGAGATGCCCAGCAGCAGCCCTACCAGAGTCAAGCCCACAGTGAACTTGATCCTGAAGTAGGGGTCGATGTCTGCCAGGTGTCCCATGCCCAGACCGGTCTGGAACATCGGGATCCTGGGCAGAAGCAGCCCCAGATTGATTCCGAAGATGACCAGGATCAGGGTGAACACCAGCACGAAGAGTTGCCGGAAATTGCGCAGATTCACGTTTCTCACCCCCTTTCTTTGAGTTTATTATGCTTACTTATATTATCCATAAAGACGGCCAGGAACCGCATATGGGATCAAACGATTTTCTTGCCGGGAAACGGTTTGTTAAATCGCCGCTTGCTGGACCTTGATATGGATGCGCCCGATGACGGCCACCACGTCGAACATGCCCGTCACGTCACCCTGAGCGAACTTGATATGCGTGGCATCCACGTACGGTACCGGCGCCTCCGGATCGTAGAGCGTGGGATCGAAGGCGACCCACTGCCCGACCCAGCTCTCGGCCCAGGCGTGATAGAAAAACTTGCCCTCCGCGTAGACAATGCCGCTGCATAGCCGGGTCGGGACGCCGGCCGCACGGGCGATCGCCGTATAGAGGGTGGCGTAGTCTCTGCAGACGCCGCGCCGATTCTGATAGATGTCGGAGGCAGAGCGCGGCACGCCAATGCTCGCGTCCGGCGTCATGTGCGCGTGGACCCAGTTTCGGATATGGCAAGCGATGGTGTACAGATTGGTATCGCCGCCGCGCAGCCGCGTCGCGGTGGCCCGAACGCCGGGATCCTCACTATCTATATACGGCGCCGGGCGCAGATACGGTGCCAGTGCGGCAGCGTGGAACGGCAGCCGGGTGGACTGAGCGGCAGCAAAGGGCGCCGCGTGAATGCTCACCTCAACAGAATATCCCGCTGCCGGGTCCGTCGAGGGCAGGATCGCTTCCTGCTGGCGCGCGTCGGAGAGCAGGAGGTGCTTATCCGGCACTCCGGCGATGGTCACCTGCAGGGAGCGCAGGCGGCGCGGGTTCCGGATGGGCTTATCCGTCACAACCGCCGTCGCGACGGCGAAGTCGCGTGGTGGCGTGTAGGCAGCGGTCCCCCCGGATTTCGGGCCGGCGTTCGGGTCAGGCGCTGGTCCCAGCGCGGCCTCTTTAGGCTGCTTGACCAGGGTCAGCCGGATGATGCCCATGTCCATCTCGCCTCGCAGCACGTCGCCGTCCGCCGTCTCCCAGGTCGTCATCTGGCCCTGCCCCATCGGCAGCGTGGATTTGACCACGTAAGCCTGCGTCTGCTTCCCGCTGACCTCGTCTTTGACCGCTTCCTGTCCGGCGATCTCCACGTCGATCTTTTCCAGGGTCACCGTGATCGGCTCCAGGCAGTAGACGGTAAGCTTCTTGCCGGGGGTCAACTGCTGGCCCTGTGTCAGGAAGGTCGAGTCGTCTCCGGCCAGATTGGCGCCCGGCGGGATCGCGAGGATCTGCGTGGCCGCCCTCGGCCCGGAGCCGACCCGGCAGGTGATCTTGCGCACCGCATAGTCGTAGGTGGCCTCGACATGGGAGACGCTGCCTTTGGAGGAAACGTCGAACGTCTGTTTCAGCGGGCGATAGCGCAGGTCCGAGATGGTATTCGTCGTCTCGTTTATCTCCACCGAAGCGCCGAGCACCGTCAGCTTGATGACGGAGCGGGTGGTCTCCTCCAGGGCCGGTTTGCCCTGAAAGGTGGCGGGCGCGATGCGGGCACTGCCGTAGCCGATCTTCTGCTGGTCCCAGTACCATCCCATCCACTCCTCCCTCGGCTTATCGATGCCGGACGTTGCGGAGGGCGCCGAGGAGGGCGCGCCGGCTTGCGCCAAAAGCACGGCGGGCAGGGCCAGGAGAAGGCTCAAAACCAGACCAGAAAGCAAAGCGCGCCGGGTGGCGCCAGCGGAACGACGGGACAACGGCATCAGTACAACTCCTTCAGCACAGCGAAAGCGGTTACTCTCATTCTTGGAATGAGGTCCTATGTCGCACAGGCTCAACTTCCATTATACCATTGTATCCGGCTCCGCACCAGAAAAAATACGCGCGACCCGAGGCGTCAGGCAGGTGGAGATTTCGTGCTCGGTCGTATCGATGACAGCGGCGATCTCCTCGATGGAGATGCGGTCGTCCCCCTGAGAGCCGATACAGACAGCCTCCTCGCCCGGCTCTACGCCCGGAATGTCGGTCACATCTATGACCGTCTGGTCCATGCAGACACGTCCGAGAATGGGAGCGCGCTTGCCGCGCAGCAGCATGGCGCCGCGATTGGACAGCCGGCGCGGATAGCCGTCGCCATAGCCGATGAGGACGGTGGCGACACGGCTGGGCCGGGCGAGGCGATGCGTGACCCCGTAGCTGATGGGATGTCCGGCAGGCAGGGTGCGCACGGTCGCCACACGAGCAGCAAGGGTGAGGACGGGCTGCAGCGCGGGCAGAGATGGGCTGTTGGCGGCGCTCGCGGCGGGCGCGGTCAGATTGGGAATCGGCGGCAAGATGCCGTAAAGGAGCAGGCCGGGGCGGACCAGGTTGCCGCCTGCAGCGCCGAAGCGCAGCGTGGCAGCGCTATTCGGAAGATGGATGATCTCGAACCGCGCCCCCGCCTGCTCAAGCGCCGTTCGGACGCGGTCGAAGGCGCTCTGCTGGGCGGCGGTAAACTCCAAATCCGCGCCGTCTGCGTCCGCAAAGTGCGTGGTCAGCCCGGTGACGCGCAGGCCCGCCGCGCTTGTCGCGCGCCAGAGGTCGAGCGCCTGGTCCGGCAGGATTCCCGAGCGGCCCATGCCGGTATCTACCTCCAGATGGACGGCGGGCGTCTCTGGCAAGGCTCGGAGCCGGGCAATGGCGCGGGACAGCGCCTGCAGGGTGTCGCTGTCGCCCGCCATGACGGTCAGTTGCCATGTCAGGGCCGCTTCCGCTTCGTCCGGCAGCGGGGCGCAGAGCAGCGCGATGGGCGCGGCCAGTCCGGCTTCGCGCAACGCGACTCCCTCGGCTACAGTCGCCGCCCCAAGCCAGGCCGCGCCCGCTTCCAGCGCGGCCCGCGCTACCGGGACGAGGCCGTGCCCATAGGCGTCCGCCTTGACCACCGCCATCAGCCGCACCGCCGGTCCCAGAAAAGCCCGCAGGGCGGCGACGTTGGCCCGTACCGCATCCAGGTCGACCCGTGCCCACGCGCGCCTCTGCGTTGTATATGTTATGCTTTCGCCGGTCATAAAAATAGGATTCCGTTCCTTAAAAATACCTGCAACCTTTACTTATCGGAATTGTCCAACGAATCGCAACTCGATTAGGGGGTTACCCCTTGTTTCCTCCGCTATAATAGAGGATTGCCGCCGAAGCTTGGAGGCTCCGGCGGCTTTTTTGCATCGGGCCACCCGTCTCTAGTCCCCCTTTTTCATGGCTTTGCGCAGGGCCTCCGCCAGAGGATTGGGCGTGCCCTCCTCCTCTTTGTCGCGTTCTTGCGTATCGGCGTACTGCCGCCACTCCTCGCGCTCCGGATCTTCGATAAATCCCTCGCGCGCTTCTGGCTGGAGCCAGCCTTCCGGCAGGTCCAATCCCAATTCCTGCGCCGCCGTCTGCACGGCGTTGGGTGGAACCCAGACGACGCCGATCTCCTCGTACTCGTCGTCCGGAGCCAGCGCCGGTAGATCCTCCAGCACCGGGACGGGCGCTTCGGCTACGTAGACCAGCCGATTCAGGACATACTGATAGCGTTTCGACGCGAATAGAATGTCTGCGCTGGTATCGAGTTGGTAGATGCCAACACCCCGCTCCATGTTTTCGGGGGTTGTCAGCTTCATCTCATAGAGACAGAGCGACTCGGCATCGATGGTCCAGATCGCATCGATCTCCCGATAGAGCGTAGTATGCCGCCCGTTGCGCAGGCGCTGCCCCCAGGACAGAATGCGCTCTTCCTGCAGCGGCACAAAGCTACCCAGCCAGTGGCGCACGGCCTGCTCCACCATGCCGCCGAGGTATTCGCCCGCGGCGCGCGGCCCTCCGCGCGACGGTCGCCGGTCGGCCATGCGGCGCATGAAGGCGATATAGTCCGGATCGTCGGGCTTTATCAGCCGCACGTTCCAGAAGCTGTCATAGGCATTCGACATAACCCTCATCCAAAGCGACCGCTCAAGCAGCCGCCCATGCCTTTCTATCTGCTCTTCATTTTAACAGAAATCCTCCCCAATCTTTGCCGGGCCAATCGCTATAGCTGCCGGGATAGTCCTGCACGCGGCCGTCGCCGACGATGAGGAGGCGGTCGGCGAGGCGGTCCAGCAGATAGCGATCGTGCGAGATGACCAGCAGCGTGCCGCTGTAGGCGGCAAGCGCGTCTTCCAGCCGCTCCCGCGTATCGATATCGAGATGGTTGGTCGGCTCGTCGAGCACGAGCAGGTTCGCGCCGGAGACGACCGCGCCTGCCACAGCCAGCCGCACTCGCTCGCCCGCCGATAGCTCGCGCACGCGCTTGAACACCTCGTTCTCCCGGAACAGGAAGCAGGCCAGCAGCGTGCGGGCCTCCGTGTGGGATAGCTTCCCGGTCCCCTCCACGATCTCCAGGACCGTTCGGTCGGGATCGAGATGCTCCTGCTCCTGGGTCAGAAAGAGTGGCAGGACGCTTGCGCCGAGGCGGGCCTCTCCCTCGGTAGGCGGTTCTTGTCCCAGTAGGACGCGGACCAGCGTCGTCTTTCCGGCGCCGTTGGCTCCGAGGATGCCGACCCGCTCGCCATAGGTGACGTACAAATTCAAGTCTGTAAAGAGCCGGCGCGGCCCGAATGCCTTGCCGAGGGAGCGGGTTTCAAACACGATCTGGCCGCTGCGCCGCTCCGGCCGGAAGGCGGCGGAGAGGTGCGCCAGGTCCCGCTGCTTCTCCACCGGCCCTTTCTTGCCGGCTACGTCCATGCCGGGCGGCTGGACGATATGCTCGATCTGCCGCTCCGCTGCGTGCGCCCGTCGAACCATCTTCTCGGAGATTCGCCCACGCTGGTCCCGGCCGCGCTTGGGACCGCCCTGCGTGGCCGCCGCCCAGCCGAGTTGGCGGGCGACGAACTCCCGCAGGGCGCGGATCTGGCGCTGCTGCAGGATATAGTCCTCCTGCTGGCGTTCGAGGGCCTGCCGCTTTGCCTCCGCATAGGCCGCATAGTTGCCCGCGTATTCCGTCAATCGCCCCTCATCCAGCTCCAGGATGCGGGTGACCGACGTATCGAGGAATCGGCGGTCGTGGGAGACGACCAGATAGGCGCCGCGATAGTCCCGCAGGAAGGTTTCCAGCCAGGTGAGCATGGCGATGTCGAGATGGTTGGTCGGCTCGTCGAGCAGGAGCAGATCGTACTCGCCGACGAGCAGCCGCGCCAGCAGGAGCCGGGTTTTCTCCCCACCGGAGAGCGTGCCGGCGGGCTGCCCGAGCTGTCCGTCACGGAATCCGAGTCCGAACAGCGCCTTTTTCACCTGCCAGGCCGGCACGCTGGGCGGCAAGCCCTCCAGCGCCGCGTCCAGGACCGGCAGATCGGCGGGAAAGTCGGGTAACTGCGGCAGGTAGCCGATCGAAAGCCCGCGGCGCACCCCGCCGACGTGGCCCCGATCGGGCGGCTCGACGCTGGCCAGAATGCGCAGCAGCGTGCTCTTGCCGCAGCCGTTGCGCCCGATAAGACCCGCGCGCTCTCCCTCTCCGATGGTCAGCGCGACCCCGTCGAGTAATGCCCGCGCTCCGTGGTATTTCTGAATGCCGTAGGCGTTAAACATTTTTAATTCTCCGTTGATGAAAAACCTCATAGAGCAGCAAGCTGGTCGCCACCGCCAGATTGAGCGAGTCGCTGCGGCCTACCATCGGGATGCGGACCATCTGGTCGCAAAGGGCCTGCTCCTGGGTCGAAAGGCCGCGTCCCTCGCTGCCCATGAACAGCGCCAGCGGCGACGGGTAGGCGATTTCCCGATAGTCTAAGGGGGCTGCCGGGGAAGCGCCGATGACGGTGATCTGCCGCCGATGTTTCCAGCGGGCAAAATCCTCCAGATGGGTCCGCACCAACTGCTGCGAGAGGACGGCTCCGGTGCTGGCGCGTACGGCGGTCGGGTCGTAGGGATCGGCAGTGTGGCCGATCAGGAGGATCCCCGCACCACCGACCGCGTCCGATACGCGCAGGATCGTGCCGAGGTTGCCGGGATACTGCACCGTATCCAGCGCGATCCAGCATAGCCCCTCCTTCGGGCGGACCGCGGCAAGGGAGTCCCAGCGCTGGCGAATGACCGCTCCGATGCCATGCTTGCCCTCCTTGTCGGAGAGACTGGCGAACACCTCGGGCGTCACCTTTAAGCAAGAGGTTCCGCGCTGCCGCTGCGTCCGGATAATCTCCTGCCCGAACGGGCTTTTCAGCATCTCCGGGACCACGACGAGCGTCTCGATCGCCGCCTGCAGCTGCACCGCTTCCGCGACAAGACGTAACCCCTCGATAAAGAATGTTCCGGTCCGTTCCCGCTCCTTGCGGTCGTGCAGGCTGCGGATCGCCTTGATACCGGCGTTGCTGCGGCTAGAAATGACCGTGGACGCCGGGACCGGTGGCAGACGGGCGCACGCCGGGACTTCCTGGGTGATCTCGGCCTGCCGGGAATCGTGTGGATAAGACATCTGCGTACCTCCTTTGTCGGGACAAAAACAAATCGTCCTGTGCGCCGGAAGCGCACAGGACGATAGAGAAGCGTAACGGGTCCGCAGACGGGGTTTGCTGGCTAAATCTTAATCGGCCTGGAAGCCGGAGACAGCACGCCGGGAATCTCTCTTCCCGGCAGGAACAGCCCGACCAACGAGACGCGAACGCAGACTGCCTCCGCACATCTGGCGGAGGAGCCTTTCCTGGCGTTCCGGCATCGTCGTTAGCGGGCTCCTATCAACCCTCTCGTCTCCTTTGAAAGGATGTTCGGCTGTCAATAAATTATTATAACGCAGCCAGGGAAAACCTGTCAAGAAAATTCCCGAGACCGCATCATCGCCGGGCCGTGAACGACCCGTCTGGCAGGCCGCTATGCGGCCAACCGCCCTGCCGGGCGGAGAATCCAAATGCGATTATCTTGCGAGCGCCCTGTGAGATGAACATCCGAGCGCGCTACATCTTTGACACCCGCCCGATCATCTATATCTTCTCTTACGTCGACTCACTCACGCACAAACAGCCGGCTCACGTCAAATGGAGTGAAATCGAAAGCTGTATGATGACGGGAGAACATTGCAATTCGTCAACAAGGTCCCATTACGATGACGCTGGTTTGAAGGCATTCGATCAATGTGTTCCGGACATGCATCCGGGGGCATTGAGGGAGGGAAACGCCCTACGTGCAGAAACCGGTACTATAACAACCTGGCACTTAGAAGCCCGCTTGCTTATAAGGAATTATTCGCTATTTTTTCCGGCGATGACGAGGATGTACTCGCCTTTGAGGTCGGCGCCGTGGAGGCTGGCCAAAAGAGAAGAGAGCGGGCCGCGCTGGATGGTCTCGAACTTCTTGGTCAGGTCGTTGGCGAGAGCGGCATCCCGGTCGCCGTAGACTTCGAGGGCATCGCGCAGGCAGGCTTCCAGGCGGTATGGGCTTTCATAGAAGATGAGCGTGTGCGGCGAGTCTTTGTCGATCTCCAGGAAGCGGCGGCGCGGGCCGGGCTTGCGCGGTGGAAAGCCGCGGAAGGTGAAGCTGTGGACCGGCAGGCCGGAGAGCACCAGCGCCATGATGAGCGCGGTCGGGCCGGGAATGAGGGTGATGGGGAGGCCGGCGGCGATGGCGCGGCGCACGAGCGTAAAGCCAGGGTCGGAGATACCCGGCGTGCCCGCGTTGGTGACCACGGCGACCGTCTTGCCCTGCTCCAGCATACTTATGATACGCCCCCCGGCCTGCGGCTCGTTGTGCTCGTGGAACGAAATTTGCGGCTTCTGGATGTCGAAATGCTTGAGGAGCAGGCCGGTCTTGCGGGTGTCCTCGCTGGCGATCACATCGGCCTCGCGCAGGGTGTCCAGCGCGCGTAAAGTGATGTCGCCCAAGTTGCCGATCGGGGTAGCGACGAGATAGAGCATGAGCAGTTGCTAGCTTCTAGTTGCTAGTTTCTAGTCGCCGGCCAGAGGGTTTTCTCTAGCAACTAACAACTAGCAACTATTCGAGTGGCCGAAGGAGGTCGCGTTTGCCGTCGTCGGGTGGATCGGCGACAGGGCGGAGCAGGTCCGGCGCTTCCTCGGCCGGGCGCAGGAGGAGGCGGTGCTGGCCGCCTCGGTTTTGCTGCTCGATGACCCGGATAGCCCGCGCGATGCGCCGCGCCAGCATCCAATCGGGCAGAGCCGTCTCGCGGCGCAGGCGGATCAGCGCGGCGATGGCGCGCGGATCGGCGATCTGCTCCAGGCAGTCCACGATGCTGTGGCGGACCGCCGTATCCTGGCTCTGCTCCAGGCCGCGCAGCAGATGCGGAACGGCATGCGCGTCCCGTAAATCCTCCAGTCCCAGCCGCATGGCCGCCCGCATCATCTCCTTGGGACTTTGCAGCTTCTCCCAGAAGGCATCCATCTCGTCCGGCGGCAGCGCGGCCAGGGTGCAGGCGAGCGCGTCCCGGATCGTCTGGAGCTGCGGGCGGGTGAGGTGGGCGGCCCAGACGCCGCGATAGTAGTCGTAGAGCAGGGCGCAGACCTCCGGGGTGAGCAGGCCGGCGCGCAGCCGACGGACGGGCCGCAGTGCCGCCGCCAGGACCTCCTCCACGAACGGCCGTTGCGGCGGCGCTTTCCGGACCATCCAGAGCACGCGCCAGACCACGGCCACCACCGCCTCGTAGCGACCCTCCGGCGATTCGGGCGGGCGCGGCTTCCACATGTTGAGCGTGCGCCAGAACCCCTGCGCCAGCCGCTCTGCGGTGTTGGGCAGCGCCTCCGCCGCCTCCCGCATATCCGGCGCATAGAGGCCGATGGCGATCTGCTGGCCCGCGCCCTGGCTCCCGCTCCAGAGGGCCTGCAGGTGCGGATCCCACTTCCGCAACACATCGAGCGCCGCGGTCTCTCTCATGGCTGCCCGGCCCTTTCCTGGTCGCGCGCAGGCTCCACGCGCAGCAGCAGATCGGGCGATTCGGAGGCGCCGGCATAGGGCATGGGGCGAAGCATCTGTTCTGTGGGAATGCCGGCGCGGGTATCGGCGGGACGCAGGAGCGTGCGCGTGGGACTGCCCGCGTTGGCCCGCTCGATAGCCACGATGGCCGCCCGGGCGGCACCGCGCAGCAGGCGGTTCGTGCGGGCGGTCTCTGCCAGGGCGGGCACGGCGCGCAGATCCTCCAGCCGCCGCAGGGTCGCGATGAGCGGCTGCGCGAGATTCGGCGGCTGGTCGGCCAGCGACCCGGCCAGGTACGGCACAGCACGCCGGTCCTGCAGGTGACCCAGGACCGGCGCCACCGCCATTCGGCACGGCGGCGAAGGATGGATCAGGCTGCGCCACAATTCGGGAACTTCATCCGGCGGCAGGGCGGCCAGCGTCCGCGCGGCCATCTGCGCCAGCGCCTCCACGTCCGTGCCGTTAAGGCGGGTAGACAGGCTCAGGCGCGACAGGTTCCAGAGCAGGCGGCACAGCTCCGCGTGGGCGCTGGAGGCGCGCAGACGGCGCACCGCCTCCAGCGTGTCCCGGCAGGTGGCGAAAAGCGCCAGGTAGAGCGCGCTGCTCAAAAACGAGTAGCTCATATTGCTCATGGCGCGGATGTCGCTGGCGTACTGGTCCAGCAGGGCGCTCAAGGAGCGGGCGACGGTGGCGTAGCGGTCCGCCGCGCTTTCCGGAGCGCGGTGGGCGTGAGAGGCCACGGTACGCAGGAAGACGCCGGCGAAGTGGCCGTAGGAGGGCGCGTAGGCGGTCTGATGGTCGCCGCCGGGCAGGGCCAGCGCCGCCGCGCGGCGGACGGCCGGGTCGTCATGCCAGAGCAGCGCGAGCAGCCGCGCCGCCGGGCCGTCTTCCCGAATACGATGTGCCTCGCCGACGGTGTCCGTTCCGTGCCGCGCCAGCGCCCCGCGTCCGGCCGCGATCTCCTCCCACGCCTGCGGATGTGCTCTTCGCCTGTGCATGACCACGCTCACGCGCTACTCCTAATAAGTTGCTAGTCGCTAGTTGCTAGTTTCTAGTTGCTAGAAAAACCTCACTCCCGACTCTCCCTCACCTCCTTGGTAAGGAGAGGGGAGAGAAAGGGCGCAGAATGCAGCGACCCTACGAGCAACGATCAATCCCTCTTCTCCGGCTCTGCCAGCCCGGCGGGCCGCAGCAGCTCTTCCGGCCGGACCGCCGCCGATGCCCCCTCCGCCGGTCGCAGCAGCGTCTGACCTTGATTGCCCACATGCTGCCGGTCGCTGGGACGCAGCAGTTGGGCGGCATCGTCGCGGCTGTGCCGTAGAACTTTCTCTACGGCCCGCCGGGCAATCACGGAAATCTGGCGAGTCTCATCGACCGTCAGCGCCTGCAGCGCCGGAATGGCCCGCGAGTCGCCGATCTCCGCCAACGCTGTGATCACGCTTACTTGACCATCTTCGGGCAGAATCGGCAGCGCCTCCAGGAGAAAGGGAACGGCCCGCTTATCCCGCATCTGCCCGGCGATCGGCCAGAGCGTCTCCACGGCGTAATCGACACGCGACAAAGCCCTTGTCTGCGAGATCGGGACGCTATGCCGGGCGCTCTTATGTTTGAGTATCTCCCAGAAGCGGGGGATCTGATCCGGCGGCAGGGAAGCCAGGCAGCGACCCAGGGCGCTATTCAGGTCCTCCAGCGCCACACGGCGGCTATCGTCGAGATGCCGGTTCAGCAGATCGCCTACATCCATCACCAGCTCGCAGCAGACGTCGTGTAGCTCGACTGCCTGCAGTCTCTGCACCATCCCGACGGCCGCTTCCTGGTTGGCGATGGGAAATAGCTCGGCGCCATACAGCATCTCTTCCCGGTCTACGAGCAGAGCGCGGCGGAGCGCCGCGACCATCAGGGCATAGCGTCCTTCCGGCTCGCTCGGCAGCTCGGGCGCCTGCTCCCGCAAAATTCGGGCAAATCCGATGTAATACGGGGCATCTCCCTTCTTCGGTTCCAGAGGAATCGTCCAGAAATCTCCTCCGGCCTCCTCCGGTCGCCGGCAGCGCCACAACAGGCCGATCCACATCCCCACGGCTTCGCTCTGACGCGGGTCTTCCCCGGCCAGGTGAGCCTGCGCCGCCGCTTGGCCGAGCTGCTTCCATACATCGGCAGCCGTTTCTGGTTCTCGCTTGCGTGCGCGGTCCCAAAATCGCATTTTCATTGCTCCTCAATTTCGATACGACCGCCCTGCCTTTCCTCTCTTCACTCTTCAAAAACAAAACGGAGAGAGAAAGCAGCGTTCCTCTCTCCGCTTTTCCTTCCTGCCGGCACGACAAACCGTTCGCGAACAGCTTGCAGGCGATGGCGGAAGTTTCGCTTGAACACAACGCGTTTGGCAGCCTTGCCGCCAGTCATGCTATCCGGTCACGGTCTCAGATCCAGGAGCGCCTTGCCGGTTTCGACATCCGCCGGCACGGAGACGTGGTCATGCACATCGAGCCAGGAACCATGGACCTTGCGCAGAACGGTTGTTGCCCGTAACCACAGCGAGGCCCGCTGGCCTTTGATCGTGCCGCTGATGCGCTCAAGGGTGGCGATAACCGCCATGTCCTTCGCCGCCAGAATGTGGACGTCCCGGTACTCGGTTTCGAGCGGACCGTCGTATTGTGCGAAGAACTGCTCGAAGTCTTTCCGATAAGCCTCCTTACCGACATACTGCAAGGGGGCGACGACGTCATAGGCCACCACATCGTCGGAATAGAGCGCCATAACGGCCTTCAGATCCCTGGCGCGAAATGCTCGATCAAACTCCTTGAGCCACTGGCGCGCTCCCACTTCCGCTTCCGAGGCAGCCGAGCGATGACGCGTCATGGAGCTCTGATGGGGATGCGCTGGAGTACCAGGCGTTGCTACGGCCAGCGCCAGCGCAAGCATGCAGGCAATCATCGTCTCTCCTTATCGGCACATTCGCCGGATCGTTACCGTGCAGCTTCAGTTCGGTACGCCACTCACGGTACAAACCTTTACTTGATGCTTAGCAGCTCCACCTCGAAGATCAGAGTGGCATTGGGTGGAATGACGCCGCCCGCGCCACGTTCTCCGTAGCCGAGTTCCGGCGGGATGGTCAGCTTGCGGAGGCCGCCGACCTTCATGGTGGCTACGCCCTCATCCCAGCCTTTGATGACCCGCCCCATGCCGACCGGAAACTCGAACGGCTGGCCCCGGTCGCGGGAGCTATCGAACTTCTGGCCGTTGGTCAGCGTGCCGACGTAGTGAACGACGGCGGTCTGGCCTCGCTCGGGGCTTGGCCCCGTTCCCTCGCGGATGTCTTCGTACTCCAGTCCGGATGGTGTTTTCATGATCTTCTCCTTTCTCCCTCCTACGGGCTTGCGCCCGTTCCGTTTCTCAATGCGGGCGACGGAAGTCGCAGCCACAAGAGCGCGAAGTCGCCCGACAATGATGCTCAGTGCCAGCTCTGCAGAAGCAGGTAGAGCGCCAGGCCGACGCCGATGAGAATAACGAGCCGGCGCACGTTGCGCTGCCCGATCCGCTGCGCGATGCCCGCCCCGCCGTAGCCGCCTACGATCGCTCCACAGGCCATCATCAGGGCGATGTGCCAGTTCACCAGCCGGTTGGCCATGAACAGGATCACGGCGACCCCATTGATGCACAGGCCGTTGAGATTCTTGAGGCCGTTCATGCGGTGGATGTTGGTGAACCCCATAAAGCCCAGGGCGGCCAGCATCAGGATTCCGATGCCGGCCCCGAAATAGCCTCCATAGATCGCCACGAGCAGTTGGTAGAACATTATGGCGGCCCACCTTCGCCACGAGGCGGTTTCCAGTTCCTCTCGTTCGCCTCCGGGAAGCGACACCGGTTCCCCGGCGGCCTCTTGCCGGGCTGCGCGCTGGGCATGGGCGCGCAGCATCCGCGAAAGCGGCTCCTGCAGACTGAACAGTACCGTCGCCAGGAGAATCAGGAACGGTACCAGCTTTGCGAAGGTGCTTGTCGGGGTCCGCAGCAGCAGGAGCGCGCCGATGCCGCCGCCCACAAGGCTGGGAATGCCCAGGCAGATGATGGCGGTGTGGCTGCGACCGATCTCCCGGCGATAGCCCAACAGGCTGCTCAACTGGCCGGGCCAGAGCGCCACCGTGCTGGTCGCATTGGCGATCTTGGCCGTCTGCCCTACCCACAGGAGCGCCGGGAAGGTCAGGAGCGTGCCGCCGCCTGCCACCGCATTGACGGCCCCAGCTATCATCGCGGCGAGAATGAGGACCAGGTCATGCTCAAGAGACATTGGGGAAGTTCTTCATGGAAATGACTCGTGTTATTGGCAGCCCACCCACCGGCTGCCCTGTTCCTTTACTTACGTCCCAGGCACTCTTCGAGTTGTGTATTTATCGAGGGCCACCGTTCTTGAAAGGTATAATGGCGCAGAGAACAATAGGACGGATGGCCGTTTCTAGCGTGGCGCGTCTCCGTCCTCTCGACCCAGGCGTTCCTGCCAGCACGGCACTCGGAAGGAGGATCCTTGCTATGGCGTTCGTGAAAAATCTGCTGCCGCTGCTCGCGTTATGGGTATTACCCGCAGGCAGTTATGCACGGCAAGCGCGCCCGGCGGACCCTTATGCCTATCTTACCCAGGATTCGCACTTTCCGTTGACGGTATCTCTCTTTGAGTTTCATAGCGCCTTCTGGATCAACCTGCACCATTTCCTTCTGCTGCAAGCGCAGCCCAATGCTCCCCACAGAAATCCTACGAGCGAAGGCCCGCTCTCTAAAGAGGAGCAGCAACGCTGGGATGCAGCGGTGACTTACTATCAGAAGAACCTGATCGGGCATTCAGTGATCTTCGACGACGAGATGATCGCCATCGATTCGGCGCTTGCCCGGAGTGAGAACGCTCCTGCAGTGGATACCACCGATAAAGCCCTGCCGCCCGATCTGGGCAAGGTTCTCAACGCCGCCTCACCTATCTATCGCAAGCACTGGTGGCCGGCACACGATCTGGCAAATCGCCTCTGGATCGTCTCTGCGGAACCGCTCGTGCGCACGTTTGGGCCGCGGCTGCAAGACCAGCTTTCTGCAGCCTACGGCACCTCCTGGTATCCGGGATTCATTCGCGTCGACGTCTGTAATTGGGCAGGTCCTATGTTGGCCGGCTACACGACGGGATCCGCACACGGGCACATCATACTTCCCAGCTCCGACGTGCGCGTTCAAGGGTTCGCCTCGCTGGAAACCCTTTTCCACGAAGCGGGCCATACGATCGTCGGTCCGTGGGCAGGCACGATCAGCCAGGCGATCGCGGCCGCTGCCAGGGCTCGCAACATCCCCGAGCCGGAGGACCTGTGGCATGCGCTGATGTTTTACACGACGGGGGAGTTGGTGCGTCGAGACCTGGAGGAGCTTGGCTACCTCAGCTATGAGCCCTACGCCGACAAGTACGATCTATGGCGCGGACCCTGGAGAAACTATCGGGGCGTGCTGTCCGTCTTCTGGAGGCTGCACCTCGACGGAAAGCTCTCTATCGACCAGGCGATGGCAAAAATGATGGACGTCCTTGCTTTGGACGCTAACCGGGGAGCGAGTATGCAGAGACCTCAGCGCCAATCGAAGGCGACGCCGAGAAAATCGCCGGGACGGTCCCGCATCATTGCGTAGGCTTCGGGCGCCTGTTCGGGCTCGAAGACGTGGGTCAAGAGCGGCGCAAGCCGCAGCTTGCCTTCCGCCAGCCAGCCCATCGCGCGCTCATTTTCCTCTCGCCCCATGCCGCAGGTCACGGAAATCGTCGGGCGGCGCAGGTGGGTGGCATGGAAATCGAAGGCCACCTCGCCGGGATACCAGCCCTGCAGCAGGACGCGGCCGAGCGGGCGCACCAGTGAGATCGCCAGCGGGATGAGCGCCTTGTTGCCGGTCGCCTCGACGATCAGATCGGCCCCTTCGGGCCGGCGCGAGCGCACCTCCGCCGCCAGATCGTCCTGTCGCGGATCGAGAACGGTATCGGCGCTGTAGCGAGCCGCCAGGTCCCGCCGGTTAGGCAGGATATCGGTCGCCAGCGCCTGCGCGCCTCGCAGCCGGGCCAGCTGTGCCGAAGCCTGCCCGATGACCCCCTGTCCGATCACCACGCACAGGTCGCCCGGATGGACGCCCGCGTGCTGCAGCCCGCGCTCCGCCACGGCCGCCAGCGCCGAGAGGGCGGCGTCTTCCGGCGTCACGCCGTCCGGTACGCGCACCCAGTAGGCATGCCCCGCATCGTGCGCTGTATTCACCACGGCCGTCCGCAGATGGGTGCCCATCCAGTTGCCCTGGCAATAAGGATCTGGCAGCCGCGCCTGGATAAAGAAGATCCGCTCGCCGGGCCGTACGCTTGCCTCCGGTCCGGCCTCGCGCACGATGCCCACGGCCTGGTAGCCCGGCACGCAGGGAAACGAGGTATCGCCGGGCGGACGCTGGCCGGTCAGCGCCCAGACCTCCGTGCCGACGCTCACGCCGCTCAGCTCCACGTCCACCAGCGCATCGGCAGGCTGCCGCGCGGGAAGCTCGATCGTCTCTAGCTCCACCACCTTGATGCCGCGAAATATGATCGCCTCTGTCTCCAACCCATCTCCTTTCCTGCATGCTGTATGCGTGCTGCCAATCTTTTTGAATTCACCACCCGCTCGCTAGAGCCACAGAGACCACAGAGGAAAAGGCGATGCGAGAAAAATCCATAAAAGAGGCCCTACCTAAAAGCTAGCCCGTGCCTCTTACCGATCACGAGCGAGAGCACAGAAAAAAACCAAAAGCCCACAGACAGTATGCTTTTCTCTTCCTGCACCTCCTGCACCGGCCTCTTCTCTCTTTGTGTGCTTTTCCTCTGTGGTCTCTGTGTGCTCTAGCGAATGAGGGTCGCCGAACCGTTCCGAAGGTGCAAGCGACGATGGCGATTGAAGCGAGCGGGTGGTTTATTTTTCTTCGCGGAGGGGACGCACGACCGTCTTGCCATCATCTTCGATGAGTGGATGGTGATAGATGTAGGGTGGCTCGAGAACAGCCCGCTGGGCTTCTGTCAGCTCGGAGGTCCACTCCGGAAACTCGCTGCGGTAGTAGCCTCCGGCAAAGTGGAGGTATTTGGGCGAGAAGCGATAGAGCAGCGAGCGGCGCTCCTGCTTGCCACTCCAGGGCAGGGTGCCATGCGTCGTCGCCTCGTTGAAGATGAGCAGATCGCCGGCCTTGCAGGGAATGTGACTGACGGCGTCCTGCTCCGCCTCCCACTCCAGGATCTCGCGTGGGCAGGGATAGTTGGCCTTGTGGCTGCCGGGGATACAGCAGAAGCCGCCGTCGCCGGGGTTCACGTCCGCCAGTTGATATTGCAGCACGACTATGCCGCAGCGCATCCGGCCATTCTTATACGTGTAGTACTGCGCGCCATCGAAGTTGTGTCCGGGACCGTGCAGGATCAGGCCCTCCGCTCCAGCGCCGCCGCAGAGCAGGAACGGCTCGTGGTCCAGCCGCCAGCCGCGGCCGAGCATCGTGTTCAGATAGGGAATGGCTTTCGGATGGGCTAGCAGATCGCGGAACGGCTCGCACCAGGGATGCTCCCAGGTCAGCATGCCGGTAAAGATGCCGCGCTTGCGTTCCCCGCGCAGCGTGTTCGAGTTTCCGATGTTCGAGTTGCCATCCTCGCCCATCTTGTCGCGGTTGGCGTCGAAGGCGGCGTTGAGCTGCTTGACTTCTTCAGGGGTCAGGAAGTTTCGCACGAGCAGATAGCCCTGCACGTCGAACAGATACTTTTCGCGGTCGTTCATGCTTCGCTCCTGGAAATTGCGAACGTGAGAACCACTTGCGCGCCACCTTCGGGCGCATTTTCATAGCGCGCCTCTCCCCGGATGGGACTCAAACTCCATTGCGTACGAGACACCAGGCGCTTTTTGTAACCGCTTGAGTCTATATTGCTTACGCTGCCTCCACTTCCATTCTCCCTATTATAGCATGGTCGGTCTTTGCTACTTTGGATCTCCCGACATCAAATCCACTGGTGGGGCCGCGCTGTCTTCGGGTATGCTAACAGGACGAGGAGGCGAGGGCACGCGGCATGACGCAGGTGGGCGACGACAGCCTGGCGATCTGTGGAGAAGCAGAGACCGAAGCGGAAGGCGCAAGCCCGACCTCGCAGACGCCCTGGAAGGCCGAGGCGGGTGGATCGGATCCGCGCCAGGTGCGCTGGAACCTGGGCGTCCTGACGCTGGACGTGACCTTTTTCGCGCTGGGAATGTCCTTCATGGACCTCTCCGCCATTGTGCCCCTACTGCTGGAGCGGCTGGGGGCGACCGGCCCGCTCATCGGGGCGTTCATGGCGGCACGGTACCTGGCGTTCAATCTGCCCCAGATTCTGGGCGCTTACGTGGCGCACGGCCTACCACGCCAGAAACCGCCGCTCGTCTGGGCCGCCACGGTGACGCGGCTGCCGCTGCTGGCGCTGCCCTGGCTCCTCTGGCACGCCGCCGATTCATCCGCCGCGCGCACTCTGGCGTTATGGGCCAGCCTCGTTCTCATCGTCTTCTGGGCGTTCGGCGATGGGGCGGGCTACGTGCCCTGGATGGAGATCGTGGCGCGCTCGTTCTCGGCGCGCATTCGCGGCCGGTTCTTCGCCACCACGCAGTTTCTCTCCGGGGTCATCAGCATCGGCGCGGCGGCGCTGGTCGTGCGGCCGGTGCTGCAGGCCGTGTCCCTGCCGTACCCGCACGACTATGCGCTGCTGCTGGGGCTGGCTGCGCTGATGTTTCAGATCTCGCTGGTGGGCGTGCTGCTCATTCGGGAGCCGCGCGTTCCGGCCTTGCCGTCGAGCCAGACCGTGCGCCCGCCGCTGGCGGCCTATTTCCGGCGCTTGCCCGGCCTGGTGCGCTCCCATCCGGTTTTCGCCCGCCTGGCCTGGGCCCAGTTGCTATTGGGCGCCGGCTCGGCGGCCACGCCGTTCTATGTCCTCTATGCGACGCGCCATTTCAACCTTAGCGACTCCTGGGGTGGTACGTACCAGATGATGCAGGCCATTGGCGTCGTGACGCTGACGCCGCTGTGGGCGTTTCTGTCGGAGCGGCGCAGCCCGGCGACCGCCGTACGCGCCCTGGCGCTGGCCTGCCTGCTTACCCCGGTGCTGGCGTTGACCGCAGGCGCTCACTCGCCCTGGCTGTTCGGGTTGGTCTTCCTCCTGATGGGCGGCAGCCTGGGCTGGGGCATGTGGATCGTCTTCAACCACTTTCTGCTGGAGCACATCGCGGAGGAGGAGCGGCCGGTCTTCGTGGCGCTGCTGAACCTGCTGTACGCGCCCTCCGCCATCTACCCGTTCCTCGGCGGTCTGCTCGTGCCGCACAAGCAGTTGCTGGCAGTGGCGGGGATGCCGCTTCTGTTCCTGCTGACCGCACTGGTCACCGCCCTCGGGGCCGCTCTGACGCTGCGCCTGCCCGCGCCCGACGTATAAAAAATCTATGTCTTTACACGCAGATCTACACCGGCATCTTGGCGGCGCGGTCGTCCCGCGTATCTTCTGGCGCTTTCTGCAACGGAAGGGACACCCGCTGGCCGAGGTCTATTCCGACTATGAGGCGTTCGAGGCGTTCATAACCCGCCCGCGCGCCAGCCTGACCGAGTTCCTGGAGCTGCACACCCTGGTCGAGTCGGTGCAGCATCTAGACACCCTCTCTTACTTCGTCTCCAAGCTGGTGCGCGGCGCCTACGTTTTTGAGGGAATCCTTTATCTGGAGCTGCGGCACACGGCCTATTATCGCACCGATCCAGGTTTGCCGGAGGCTGACCGGATCGCTCAGATGCGTGAGATCGTGCGGGGGATAGGCGCGGCAGGCTATCAGCCGGACTATCCGCTGCGGATGCGCCAGATCCTGTGCATGCACAGCCGCCTGCCCGCCGAGATCAACCGAGCCACCCTGGACCTGGCAGCCAGTGAGCCGGATCTGGTCTGCGGCGTGGACCTGGCGGGGCCGGACGTCCTCTACGGCCCACGCCTGGACGAGCTTGTAGACTTATTCCAGTATGCACGGGCATTGGGCCTGAAGACCACCTGCCATCTCTTCGAGACGGCCAACGGCTTCTATCCCGAGCTGCTGCCCTACCTGGACCGCATCGGACATGGCATTCAGATCCCGCTCTGCCGGCCGGACCTGCTGCCCCAGGTCGCCGAGCGCGGTCAGTGTCTGGAGGTCTGCCCGACCTCCTACCTGAAGACCGGGACGCTCTCAGACCTGAGCGCGCTGCGGACCGTCTTCACGCGCTGTGAGGAGGCCGGCGTGGACATCGTCATCTGTACCGACAACCCGGGCCTACACAATGTCCGGCTGCCATTCGAGTATGAAAATCTGCTCACGCAGGACGTGATCGACTTCACGCAGTTGCGGCGCTGCCAGGAAGCGGCCTACCGGCACGCGTTCGCCTGGCCGTACCCGGCGCCGCCCGACGCTTTCCTGCCGACGCTTGAACCATCGACCGGGCAATAAATTTCCCGGCGAAAACCGGTCGCTCGCGGCTGGGCTAAGGAGAAGAGAGACATGCGTTCGTGCCATTTTCTTCGTGGTATGTTTTATGCCTTGCTTTTGGCGGCGCTGGCGTGCGTTATAGGCTGCGGGAGATCGAGCACGCCCGCCGGCACGCAGCCGGCAGGAACGGGAGCAGCGGCCCCGGCCGGCAGCGATTTCAAAGTCGCGCTGGTCACTTCCGGTCCTACCAGCGATAACGGCTGGAACGCCGCCGCCTATACGGGGCTGCAGGAGATCAAGGACCAGTTGGTCGCGCAGGTCGCCAACGTCGAGGCGCCCACATCGGGAGAGCAGGCGGACAACCTGCGCCAGTACGCCGCCAAGGGCTACAACATCGTCATCGGGCACGGCGCGGAATACGAGACGCCCGCGCTCCAGATGGAGAGTGATTTCCCGAAGACGCTCTTCGTGATCTCTTCCGGCCGGAAGGTCGGCAAGAATACGACGCCCATCGTGCTGCAGTTGGAGGATGGCGCGTACCTGCTGGGGATGCTGGCGGGCGGCATGAGCAAGACCGGCAAGATCGGCGCGGTCGGCGCGGAGAAGATCGTGCCGCTGGAGAGCACCTTCAAAGCGTACGAGGCGGGCGCGAAGGCGGTCAATCCGAACATTACGGTCGAGCCGGTCTATACGGGAAGCTGGGACGACGTGGGCAAGGCCAAGCAGGCTACGCTGGCATTGATCGATCAGGGCGCGGACGTGGTCATCGAGGATCTGGATGCGGCGGCTCCGGGTGTCTTCCAGGCGGTGCAGGAGCGCAATAAGGCGGACAAGCCGGTCTATGCGCTGGGAACCAATAGTGACGAGAATGGCGCCGCGCCGGACGTGGTCCTCGCGAGCGCGCCTATCGACGTGGGCAAAGCCTTCGTGATCATTGCCCAGCAGGTCAAGGCGGGCACGTTCAAGCCGAATGATAAGCCGTTCGGCATGCCGAGCGGGGTGATCGGCTTCGTGCTCAATCCGCAATTGGAGGCAAAGCTCCCGGCCGACCTGAAGGCAAAGCTGACCGATATGCAGCAGAAGATCACCAGTGGCGCGTTCACGGTCCCAAAGGTCAGCTCGTAGTGGTCACAGAGGCCGGGTCGCCGCTGCTTGTTATGGACGGCATCGTCAAGCGGTACGGGGCGACCGTGGCGCTGAATGGCGTGGACTTCGAGGCGCAAGCCGGGGAGATTCACGCGCTGCTCGGCGAGAACGGCGCGGGCAAGTCCACGCTGATGCACGTCCTCTCCGGCCTGACGCGCCCCGACGCCGGGCGCATCCGGCTGGAGGGACGGCCCGTCTCGCTGCCATCTCCACGGGCGGCACGGGCGCTGGGGATTGCGATGGTCCACCAGCACTTCACGCTCGTCCCCGCTTTCACCGTGGCCGAGAACCTGGCGCTGGACACGCCGCCGCCAGCGCGCGGCGCGGGCCTGCATTATGCGCCGCGTCAGGCGGCGGCCCGCGCCCTGGAGCGCGCCGCTGTGCTGGGCTGGCGCCTGGATCCGGAAGCGATCGTCGGCGAGCTATCTGTAGGCGTACAGCAGCGGGTCGAGATCGTCAAGGCCCTGGCGACCGACGCGCGCCTGCTCATCTTCGACGAGCCGACCGCCGTGCTGTCGGGCGCGGAGGTGGCGGAGCTGTTTGCGGTCCTGCGCCACCTGCGCGACGAGGGCCGGGCGGTCATCCTCATCACGCACAAGCTGGCGGAGATCCTGGCGGTGGCGGACCGGGTCACGGTACTGCGGCGCGGCCATAAAGTGGCCTCCTGCCCGGTCGCCGAGACGGATGCCCCGCAGCTTGCCTTCTGGATGGTCGGCGATGCGCCGGCAGTTCCCGAAGGCAAAGAGAGCGGCGTTCCGCAGCCCGATCGAGGCCGACGGACTGCCGCCTGCACGGCTTCCGATCTGATTGTGCTGGGAGATCGGGGGGAGCAGGCGGTGCGCGGCGTAAGCCTGGCTGTGCGGCGGGGAGAGATTTTCGGAATCGGCGGCGTGGACGGCAACGGACAGACGGAGCTGGCGGAGGCGCTGGCCGGCCTTCGCTCTCTGCAGGCCGGCACGATCGCCTGGGAAGGCGGACCGTTCCTGCCCGGCCAGTCGCCGCGCACAGGCTACATTCCCCAGGACCGGCGAAGGGTCGGGCTGGCGCTGCCGATGACGGTGGAAGATAATCTGATTCTGGAGGCGGTCCGGCAGCGCGAATACCGGCGCGGCCCGTTTCTGCGGCGCAGGCGCTTGCGTGGCCTGGCTGCCAGCCTGATCCGCCGCTTCGACATCCGTACGCCTTCCCCTACCCTGCCTGCCGCCGCGCTCTCCGGCGGCAATCAGCAGAAGATCGTCGTCGCCCGCGCGCTGCACGGCGAGCCGGAGTGGATCGTGGCGGTCAACCCGACTCGCGGCCTGGACATCGCCGCCACACGCTTTGTCCATACACAACTTCTGCAGGCGCGAGCGCGCGGCGCGGCTATCGTCCTCATCTCTACCGATCTGGACGAGCTGGCCGCGCTTTCGGATCGGGCCAGCATCCTCTCCGGCGGTCACCTCTCCGACTACTCTCTCGGCCAGCCAGATCAGACGGAACTGGGCCTACTCCTCGGCGGCTTAGGGCAGGCGGAATGAGTGTGCCGGTGCAGGCGTTATGGGGTCTGGCGCGCGGCCTGGCGGCTGCCTGCGGATTGGTGGCGCTGCTGGCGCTGACCTTCCTGGCATTGGGAATCGCACCGGTCAGCGGACTGAGCGCGCTCTGGGTCGGAGCCTTCGGAGACGCGCAGAGCGGCCATCTCTATCCCCTGTCCGAGACGCTGGTCAAGACATCGCCGCTGCTGCTGACGGGACTGAGTGTGGTGGTGGCGTGGCGCGCCAGGCTGTTCAGCATCGGCGGGGAAGGCCAACTGCTCATGGGCGCGCTGGCGGCGACGGCGCTAGGCATCTCCTGGGCGCGTCTGCCCGGCCTGCTTCTGACTTTCCTGATGGTCGTCGCCGGCATGGCGGCAGGTGCTTTTTGGGGCTGGATCGCCGGCTGGCTGCGCGTACGGCGCAATGTACAGGAAGTCATCAGCACCATCATGCTCAACTACATCGCGCTCTACCTGCTCGGCTGGATGGTCGAAGGGCCACTGCAGGAACGCGCGCACCGTATCGCTCAATCCGATCCGCTGCCGGATGCGGCCCTGTTCGCCCGTCTGATCCCTGCTGCCTGGTCGGGCGGCATCGCCACGCGCCTGCACAGCGGCGTGCTGCTGGCCCTTCTGGCCGTGCCGGTCATCGCCCTGTTCCTCTTCAACACGCCGACCGGCTTCGCGCTGCGCGTGGTCGGGCAGAATGCGGAGGCCGCGCGCGCGGCACGCTTCCCGGTCGATTCCCTGCGCCTGCGCGCCATGGCGATTTCCGGAGCCCTCGCCGGCCTGGCCGGCGTGGTCGAGTTGTTGGGCATCAACAGGCATCTCGTACGGGACTTCTCGCCAGGATGGGGCTATACGGCCATCCCGGTCGCCCTGCTCGGCGGCCTGCACCCGGTCGGCACGCTGTTCTCGGCCCTCTTTTTCGGCGCGCTCACGGCCGGCAGCGGCAATCTGGAGCGGTTCTCCGGCGTCTCCTCCGAGCTGATTCAAGTCCTCCAGGCGGTCGCGGTGCTGGCGGTGGTCGGTATCCGGGCCTGGCAGGCGCGGCGCGCCGGCTGCGAAGAATGAATTGCCCCCGTTACCTAGCACGGGTACCAGGCTCTCAGGAGAGTCAGTAGACATCGCTTGGTTGGGAGATTTTGTTATACCCTCCAGGGGTATGCTAGACGACTTTGCAGGACCGGTGTATACTAAAGCCATATAAAAGCGAAGAGGCAAGAGCATGAGCCATATAACTGTGGAGACAACCGAGGCGGTAGAGGGACGGATCGTCCAGTTTGCCGAGCGCCCTATCCGTTTCGACGCCTTCCTGCAACTGTCCGGCGACAGTAATCTGGAGCTCGTTAACGGAGTGATGGTAGAGAAGATGGCCGTACAACTGACACATGAGAAGCTGTTTGCCTGGCTCCTGACCTTGCTCAACCTCTACACTAAACACAAGCATTTAGGCATCATTCTCGGCTCGCGGACCGCCGTGGAGATCAGCCCATTTGGAGGTCGCCTGCCGGATATTTTGTTTGTGTGTCAAGACCGCCTGGACATTATTCGGGAGAAAGCCGTTTATGGCGCGCCGGATCTCGTCATTGAGATCGTTTCCCCTAACGACCGCCCTTCCGACATCATTGCTCTGGAAACCGATTACCGTCTTATCGGAGTGCCGGAAATCTGGTTTATCGATCCGCAAAAGCAACGTGTTCGTGTCTTACGTAAGCGTGAGCAAGACTATACAGACGAGGTATTGATGGCAGACCAGTTATCGTCCGAAGCGGTTGAGGGCTTCCATGTCGAAGTCGAATGGCTCCTGCACGAGCCTCGACCAGACGAATTGGACACCTTAACACAACTATTATCCGAAAACCTAACTTAAGCTAAAGGAGAGTTCATAATGGACAAGTGGCTTCACTATATTCAACCAACTTTCCTAATCATTGCTGCCCTCGGTGGCGTTGCTATCGGAACATTAGATCTTTTCGGCGTCTCGCTTCAGTGGTTAAAGGGCATTCCCTCTTATAGCTTAGTCCTACTTGGGATTATTGCTCTCAGTGCAGGACTTGAGAAGATTTCGCTAAAGCGCGGAATCGAGAGTCGAGTGGAAGAGGTATTGAAGGAATCCGTTCATTGCAGAAAGCTGAAAACGTTCGTGTTATGGAAAGCTACGATGAGGTCTATGATACAGCTTGTAAATCTGTCCGAGAGGCAAAACGTGAGATTTGAGCGGTAATTTTTGTGGGCAGCTTGTCTGCCCCAGAGAAGTATAGAAATACTCTTGCTGATGTTTTAGCTACAAGTAAGAAAGCGAATAGTCCGATACACATATAATCACTGCTGAGGAACTACCAACCCCTGCGGAATTACAGTTGAGATTCATTGAGCGCCAAGCATTCTACGAAAAAAAGTCGTGGCAGACCTAACTCGTTTAGCTTTTGCTATCGCCCCAGCTAGCTTCGATATGCTGATTGTCGATAACAAACACGTCTTGTTAAGCTATACTGTAGTCCGCAACGCAACGAAAGTACAGGGGGGGCATTGCGTTTGTCAATCAAGAAAAGATAGCAGCAGAGGTGGTTCAAACCCTCATAATCAGGTAAAGCCTGAACCCACGGAGTTATAGCATGGGAGGTATACAAACTGATGGCAATCATACACTTCACCGCAAAAGTCAAGGATAGCCGCACGCTCGAACTGCCAGAGGACGCTCAGGTGTTAGGCTTGCAGCCGGGCGAAGAGGTCACGGTCAGTGCAGAGAGATGAGTTTGATATACTGAATTGGCCCCTTTCGATATTCAGAATTGGCCCCACCTGTCTCGCACAAATCGGCTACCCTGTGACTGGAAGTATCCAGCACAGGAGGCCCCATGGACAGGA
>Ga0070739_10000521_pt1 | contig 73390 bp, 76 predicted proteins | sample Coa_R1_7_FD_66445 | JGI IMG/M metagenome (GOLD analysis project Ga0070739, IMG submission 66445) | Surface soil microbial communities from Centralia Pennsylvania, which are recovering from an underground coalmine fire - Coalmine... | ecosystem: Environmental > Terrestrial > Soil > Unclassified ...
CAGGCCGCGGATGATCGCGATCGCGATCGCGATCCCCGCGCCCGCCGAGACGAAGTTGTGCCAGGCCAGCCCCGCCATCTGCGAAAGGTAGCTCAGCGTCGACTCGCCCGAATAGAACTGCCAGTTCGTGTTCGTCATGAACGAGATCGCCGTGTTCCAGGCGAGGTCCGGCGCGAGGTTGCCGAAGCCTTGCGGGTTGAGCGGGAGGTACGCCTGGAGCCGCAGCAGCGCGTACAGGTACGCGAAGCTCACGAGGCTGAATGCGACGACGGCGAACGCGTACGTCTTCCAGCTCATCTCGCGCGACGGATCGACCCGCGTGACACGATACACCGCGCGCTCGACCGGGACGAGCACCGGCGAGAGGAACACGCGCTCGCCTTCGAAGACGCGCGCCATGTACGCGCCGATCGGTTTGACGAGCGCGCAGACGACGCCGAAGATCACGAGGGCTTGCAGCCAGCCGATGACGGTCATGCGATGCGCACCTCGCTCAGAAGCGCTCGGGGCGAAGCATCGCATAGGTCAAATACGCGAGCCCCGCGACCGAGAGCAGCAGGCCGACGAGAAGATCGACGCTCACAGCCGTTCGCACCCGATCACGTAACGGTCCAGGAGCCAGAACGAGATCGCGGTCAGCACCGCGAGCCCGGCCTCAACGAGAATGGGATTCACGACGTCCGGCCTCCACGGGGATGCGTTGCGCGAGCCGCTCGGCCGCGAGGGAGAGCGGCGGACACGCGACGACGAGCACGACCAGCAGCCAGAGCACGGCACGATCCTAATCCGGCGGCCGGGCGGGCGGGAGCCGCCGTTCGGACGATCCGTTCGGCTTCCGCCCTTGTACGCACGCGCTGTGAGGACGGCGCGAACGAGCCGTGAACGGTGCGCGCGCCGCGCGAACGTGTGCCTCTCCGCCGTCGCTGGACGCGTTGTCCCGTGCTTGGGATGCTGCGTAAAGCTTCGATAAGGTCGCCCGTGCCCGGAAGCAAGGCTGTCTGCCAATGCTGAAATGTCCGTTTCCTGCATTGGGAGACCGCCTTGGCTTACGAGGTCATCAAGCGCGTCAGCGGACGAGCATACCGGTACCGGGTCGAGAGCTTCCGCGATCCCGAGACCCGCCGCGTGCGGGGTCGCTGGACCTATCTCGGACGCGTCGACCCGGTCGACGCCGGATTGCCGGACCGGCCGCCCCGCCCGAGCTCGCGCGACCGCCTGCTCGACGCGGTCCTGCGCCTGCTCGCCGACCACGACGTGGAATCACTCTCCGCCGGCGCGATCGCGCGCGAAGCCGGCGTCGCGTACGGAACGTTCTACCGGTACTTCACCGACCGCGCGCACGCGGTGCGCGAGGCGCTGCTCCGCCGCGGCCTCGCGCTCAGCGACTACGCGTCGCGATTCACCGAGCCGCTCGGGACGCGCGAGGACGAGCGCGAGCGGCTCGCGTCGTGGCTGCGCGAGATCGCCGAAGCGGCGATGCGCGAGCGCGGTCTCGTCCGCGCCTGGCACGTCTACTCGAACGCCGACGACGTGGTGGTGGAAGCGCGCCGCAAGGCGGTCGACGAGGTCGTCACCTGCGTGTCGAAGCGCTTCGCCGCGATCGACGCGGCCGGGATCGCGCGGATCCCCTCGCCCGAGTTCGCCGCCTACGCGGTCGTCGCGCTCGTCATCGCGCTCGCACGCGACTGCGCGCTCGAAGGGGAGACGCAAGCGTCGAAGATCGACGAGCTGATCCGCGTCGCCGACGAGCTGGCCGGATTGAACTAACGGCGTAGGACGTCGGCGGTCTCATCGTGTAGGACGCACGGTGACCGTCGACCTCGTCGCGTTCTTGTTCGGCGCCGCCGTCGGCGCGCTCGGCACGATGGTCGGAGTCGGCGGCGGCTTCCTGATCGTCCCGACGATCGCGCTGATCGAACCGTCGTGGTCGACGCGCACGGTCACCGCGTTCTCGCTCGCCGTGGTCTGCGCGAACGCGTGCAGCGGGACGGCGGCCTATCTGCGACAACGGCGCGTCGACGTGCGAAGCGCGCTGTGGTTCGGGCTCGCCGCCGTGCCCGGCGTGGTGCTCGGCGTCTTCGGCGCGAACGTCTTCGAGCGCGGCTGGTTCGACCGCGTCTTCGGCGTGCTGCTCGCGGTGATGGCGGCTTGGCTCGCGTTCGCGCCGCACGCGGTCCCCGGACGCGGCTTCGGCACGACGCGGCGCGAGCTCGTCGACGCCGACGGAAGGCGCTACGCCTGGCGGTTCTCGATGCGGATCGGCATCGCGGGAGCGACCCTCGTCGGCGTCGTCTCGTCGCTCTTCGGGATCGGCGGCGGACCGATCCAAGTTCCGTTCCTGATCGCGGTGCTGAACTTTCCCGAACACGTCGCGACCGCGACGTCGCACGGCGTGCTGGCGATGACGTCGCTCGTCGCGACGATCGTGCACGTGGCCCAGGGCGACTACCGCGACGACGCGATCCCGGTGCTCTGCACGGCGGCCGGCGCGCTCGCCGGAGCGCCGATCGGCGCGCGCGCCTCGAAGTTCATCGCGGGACGGACGCTCGTGAAGATCCTCGCCGCGATGCTGGCCTTCATCGCGGTGCGGCTCGAGCTGCCGCGAGCGCGCTAACCGCCCGGCGCGGCCGCGGGCGCGCCGTCGCGCTGCAGCAGCGCGGCGAAGTCGTCGCCGTTCATCGGCGCGCCGAAGAGGAAGCCCTGCGCCTGATCGCAGCCGAGCTGACGTAACGTCGCGAGCTGCCCGCCGTTCTCGACGCCGACGCCGACGACGTACAGACCGCGGCGCTGCGCCAGCTGCACGACCATCCGCGCGACCTCGGCTTTGTACGCGTCCTCGGCGATCGGCTGCACGAACGAGCGGTCGATCTTCAGCACGTCGAGCGGCAGCGCTTCGAGATAGCTCAGCGAGCCGTAGCCCATCCCGAAGTCGTCGACGGAGATCCGGACGCCGAGCCTGCGCAGCGCGTGCAGGTTGCGCTGCGAGACGCCGTCGCGACGCATCATCGACGTCTCCGAGAGCTCGAGCTCGACGTCGGAATGCGCCAGGCCGGTGAGCCGGCAGATCGAATCGACGGTGCGCACGAAATCGCGCTGCTCGATCTGGCGCGCCGACACGTTCACCGCGATGCGCAGGTTCGGGAGCCCGGCGATCTGCCAGCGGCGGTTCTGCGCGAGCGCCTCGCGCAGCATCCACTCGCCGAGCCGCAGGATCGTCCCGCTCTCCTCGGCGATCGCGATGAACTCGCTCGGCGGGACCGGCCCGAGCCCGGGGCAGTTCCAGCGCATCAGCGCCTCGGCGCCGACCACCGTGCCGGTGCTGAGCGAGACGATCGGCTGGTAGAGCGGCGTGACGCGGCGCTGCGCGAGCGCGTGCCGCAGCTCGCGGTCGATAACGGCGCGCCGATCGCGCTGCATCGCGAGCGCGGGGGTGAACGTTTCGAATCCCGCGCCGCCCGCCGCGGCCGCGTCGAGCGCCGCCTGCGCGTCGCGCGCGACCGTCATGGCGTCGTCGCCGGCCGCGACGCCGATGCGCGGGATCACGACGATCTCGTCGTCGCCGACGGGGAGCGGGTGCTCGAACGCGCCGACGATGCGTTTCGCGAGCGCGGTCATCGTGCGCGCCTTCGCGCCGGCGAGCCGGACCGCGAAGACGTCGTCGCCCCAGCGCGCGACCAGCGCCTCCGGCGGCGCCACGCGGCGAATCTGATCGGCGACGGCGCGCAGCGAGCGGTCGCGCGCGGCGGCGGAACGCTGCGAGGCCGACGTCACCCAGGTCAGCGCGACGAGCAGGAAGCCGGTCGGGCCGGGATCGCCGTCGCCTTCGCGTTCGAGCGCGGCGCGGTTCGGGAGCTGCGTGGCGGGATCGCGGAAGGCCAGCTCGCGCAGCGAGCGCAGCGCGGCGTTACGCGCCGTCACGTCGTGCACGACGGCCAGACATGCCGCGACGTCGCCGTCCGGGATCGCGTCGGACGAGGCGACCTCGACGTCGATGATGCGGCCGTCTTTCGTGACGTGCCGCCATCCGGGGTCCGTGAGCGCGCGGTCGTCGCCCGCGTTCCGCGCCCATGCGGTCATCCGCTCGCGATCTTCGGCGGGCCGGATGTCGAGCAGCGTCATCGCGAGGAACTCCTCGCGGCTGTACCCGTACGTCGCCACCGCGGCGGCGTTCACGTCGAGGAAGCGCAGCGAGCGACGATCGTAGAGCCACATCGGGACCGGGCTCGAGGCGAACAGCCCCGCCGCCGTCGTCTCCGTGTCGTACCGATCCGTCACCACCCCGAGTCCCCCTTCGAACACAGCATGCCTCACCGCGACGCCTCGTGCGAGGCGTGTCAGTTCACCATCGGCCGGCGCGGCGAGGCGGCGCAGCTCCTAACGTTTCCCTGACGAACCCTCGACCGAAAGTTTACGCGCTCAGCGATGGCCGAGCGCGGCGAGCGCGTCGTCGAGCGCCTCGTAGACGTCGAGCTTTTCGCTCATGCGCGCGAGGCCGAACACGTTCGCGACGTTCGTCCCCGGCGCGATCAGCACGGCGACGCCGAACTGGTGGCGGCGGCGGAACAGCACGAGCTCGGAGAGGAAGATCGAGTCGACGCCGCTCGCCTCCCGCAGGTCGACGAGCACCGCGACGTCGCGCGGCGCATCCTGGAAGACTTCGCGAAACTCGGGGTACCGGCTGATGTCCAGGAAGCCCTGGAAACGCAGTGCGTGCAACGCCTTCGACGGTACGCTCACGCACGGAATGTTCCTATGAGTGGGTAGGCGCCGCCCGTCGCGGCCGCAGGCGCCCCCACGCCGCCCGCGTCAGCGAGAAGAGGAGCACGTCGACGTGGCGCCCGCGGATCACCGCGCCGCTGCGGAGCAGCCGCTCCTCGCGAAACCCGGTCCGGTCGAGCACCGAGCGCGACGCCCGGTTCTCGGGGACGATGCAGGCCTGCACCTCCTCGAGCTCGCCTTCGAGAAAGGCTTCGTCGATCACGGCGCCGAGCGCTTCGCTGGCGTACCCCTGCCCGCGGCCGGCCGGCAGCAGGCTGTAGCCGACCTCACCGACGCGCGGCGAGCGGTCGTTCACGCGCAGGGAGATCCACCCCAGCGGGGTCTGGGGCGTTCCGGCGACCAGCAGCCACTCGAAGCGGCCGATGACTCCCGGGCGCAGCTGCTTCGGACGCGAGCGGACTTGGCGCTCGAACTCCTCGAGCCGGACGCGCGGGATGTCCTGGTAGCGGCGCAGGTCCGGGCCGTTGAGGACTTCCCAGAGGTCGCGCGCGTTCGCCGCGTCCACGGGCACGAGCGAGACGCGGTCGGTGCGCAGGGCTCTCATCGCGGCTTCGCGACGCGCGCGGCGGGCGGCACCCCACTCTTCTCCCCGCACGGCGCCGAGATCATCGCTCGCCCCTACGTCGGGGCCTTGCCGCGCGCCTTCCCGGCGTGAAGGACCCGCGGAGGTATCGATGGAGGTCCAATACACCGGGACGGTGCTCACACCGCCCCGCTTCTTCTTCGGCTCGCACTCGAAGATGGAGCACGAGCAGTTCGACGTGCGCCGCGACGGGGGCGAACGCTTCCGGGTGATCGACAACGTCTCGATCGGTCCGCGCATCCCGGTGCGCCCCGGCGACCGCGTCACGGTGAAGGGCGAGCTCGTCCACGACCGCGGGCGGCCGCCGATCGTGCATTTCACCCACCACGACCCGTGGGGAACGCACGAAGGCGGCTTCGTGGAGACGAACGGCCGCGTCTACGCGTAGCCGCGGAGCGCGCGCGTCCGACGCTCAGCGCTGCGCGGCGAGCCGGTCGAGCGTCACGAAGCGGTAACCGTGCGCTCGGAGCGCCGCGATGATCCGCGGCGCGAGCGAGGCCTCGTAGGCGCGCTCGCCCGCGTCGTCGCGGCCCTGATCGCCGTCGTGCAGCACGACGATCGCGCCGTCGCCGACCTGCGCGAGCAGCGCGCGCGCGAGCCGGTCGCGCGGTGCGTCCGGCGCGGTGTCGTTCAGCATGGCGCTCCACAGCACGACGCGCATCCCGCGCCGCCGCGCCGCCGCGATGACCGCGGCGTTGCGCGCGCCGAACGGCGGGCGCAGCCAGCGGGCGTGCCGTCCGGTCGCGGCGGCGATCGCGTCGTCGGCGCGCGCGATCTGCGCGTCCAGCGCGGCCGGCGGAAGGACGTTGAGGTGAACGTGCGCTTCGGAGTGGTCTTCGATCTCGTCGCCGTCGGCGGCCATCCGGCGCAGCAGCGCCGGCTCGCGGCGCGCGGCGCGCCCGACGACGAAGAACGTCGCCGGCACGCGCTCGCGCTCGAGCACGGTCAGCAGACGATCGGTGATCCCGCGCGTCGGTCCGTCGTCGAACGTCAGGGCCACCCGGTGTCCCCCGCCGCGCACGAAGACCGGCTCGAACGCACCGCTCCGCGGCGACTCGACGAGCTCGTACAAGGCGAAGAAGCCCGCGACGAGCAGCGCGAGCGCGCCCGCCGCGCGCAGCAGCCTCACGACTTCAGCAATTTCCGGCGCGCGGCGGCGACGGTGCTCTTGAAATGCGGCGGGCCGAACGAGGCGAAGTCCTGCACGACGCGCTCGTACCGGGGGTCGGCGTTCGAGGTCGAGTCGAGCGTCAGCAGGCTCGGGACGGGCTTGTTCTTGTCGAGCTTGATCTCGTACTGGCGTCCCGCCGTGGTGGCGAGATAGTGCGGGTCGGTGAAGCGAAAGGTGTGGTGGCCGCTGCGGCTGCCGGCGACCTGATCGACGTAGACCGTGTAGACGTCGTCGGTGTTGCCGCGGAACGGACGCGTCTGCAGCTCCCAGATGCCGTCCTGCACCAACCGCTCGAAGGCGAACGTCACGTCGTAGCCGCGAACCGGCTCGGTGAACTTCGCGATTCGCGTCCCGGCGCGGTTCTTGGCGCTGTACGAGGCGCTCGACACGCCGTTCACGTTGTCGAGCCGCCACGTCTCGCTCGCGATCGGTCCTTTCGCGTGCGCGATCGTCTCGCTGAAATGCAGCTCCGAGCGCTGCTCGCCGACGGCTTTCACGGCCTGATAGCGCTGCGACTCGCTCGGCCAGAAGATCTTCCAGCCGGCGACGATCCCGAACAGGGCGACGATCACGACGAGCAGCGTGGTGGGGAAACGGCGCATCGTCCTTACAACCCGCCGCCGCCGTTCAGCGCCTCACCTCGCGGCGGAAATCGGAGGGGCTCACCCGGCCGGCTCCGCGGCCTCGTGCCGCGCGCGTTCGCGGTGCTCGTCCAGCACCTGGTTCACCACCGCATCCGCGGCCGCGTTCTCTTTGCGGCGAACGTGTCGAACGTCGGCGGACTCGAACTTCCGCAGAAGCGCCTTGGCCTCGGCATGCAGCGGGATCAGGCTCGGGTGCTTGACCTTGTACTGCCCGGAGAGCTGCCGCACGACCAGCTCGCTGTCGAGCCGGACCGCGATCTCCCGGACTCCCTTCGCGAGCGCGGCTTTGAGCCCCGCGATGAGGGCGTTCCATTCGGCGACGTTGTTCGTCGTGACGCCGAGGAAGAGCCCGATCTCGTCGAGCACCGCGCCCGACTCGTCGTAGAGAACCGCGCCGGAGGCGGCCGGTCCCGGGTTCCCCCGCGAGCCGCCGTCGGCGAAGAGCGTCGCTTTCACAGGGAGAGGGGGAACCACAGACGACGGCTTAATACCTTCAGCGACTCCCGTCGGGCAGTGGCGCAGCTTGGTAGCGCATCAGTCTGGGGGACTGGGGGTCGCAGGTTCAAATCCTGTCTGCCCGACCATGCGCAGAGAGCCTCGCGGACGACCGCGAGGCTCTCCTTGTTCGTCTCGGACCGCCCCGCGGATTTCCGGCCGGCTAGCGGCTCTTCTTCTTCGCGCCGCCGCGCCGGTTCGTCGACACGGAGTCTTTGAGCCCCTTGCCCGCCGTGAAGGCGGGGACGCGGCGAGCGGCGATCTTGATCAGCTCGCCGGTTTGGGGGTTGCGGCCGGTGCGTGCGCGCCGCTCGCGCACCGTGAAGCTGCCGAACGGGATGAGCTGCACCTTCTCACCGTTCTTCAACGCGCCGGTGATCTCGGAGAGGATCAGCTCGAGGATCTCACCGGCCTGGCGCTTCGAAAGCTCGTGCTCGTTGGCGAGCGTGTCGACGATGTCGGCTTTGGTCACGGCATCCACCTCGATGAACTCGATGAAAACGGAGAAAGCGATTCCGTAGGCAACGCCGGCACCGCTCGTGCGGGGGAGGATACGCTTGCACGCCGTGCGCTCCTCCCGGCGCGCGAGAGTGTGCGCCGCGCAACGCGCATCGCCCGCGATCGGTTGTAATCGAGATATGGATCGGATCGTCACCGCCTCGGCCGCCCGCGGCACCGTCTCGCTCGTCGCCGGCGTCACGACCCGGCTCGTCCGCGAAGCGCGCGAGCGTCACGACCTCGCCCCGACGGCCAGCGCCGCGGTCGGCAGACTCCTGACGGCCGCTTCGCTGCTCGGCGCCTCGCTCGGGCCGCGGGAACGGCTGACGCTCCACGTGGCGGGCGACGGCCCGATCGGCGCGCTGACGGCGGACGCCTGGAGCACCGGCACGCACGCGATCGGCGCGCGCGCCTACGCGCGCAACGGGCGCGCCGACATCCCGCTGAACGCGCGCGGCAAGTTCGACGTCGCCGGCGTCGTCGGCCACGGGCAGATGCACGTCACGAAGAGCTTCGAGGTCGGGCAGCCGTACAGCGGCGTGGTGCCGCTCGCCACCGGGGAGATCGGCGACGACGTCGCCGCCTATCTCGCGAACTCGGAGCAGATCCCGAGCGTCGTCGCGCTCGGCGTGCTCGCCGACCCGGCGGGGATCCGCGCGGCCGGCGGCGTGATCGCGCAGGTGCTCCCGGGTGCCGACGACGCGACGGTCGCGACGCTGGAGCGCAACGCCGCCGAGATGGCTTCCGTGACGCAGCAGATCATCGAAGGTGCGGACGCCGAGGCGCTGCTGCGGCGCGTCGCCGCCGGCCTGGAGCTGAACGTCTTCGACGCGTACACCGTCGCCTTCGACTGCCGCTGCACGCGCGCGAAGGTCGAGACCGCGCTCCTCGGGCTCGGCAAGGACGAGCTCGCGAAGATCGCGCGCGAGCAGCCCAGCACCGAGGCGACCTGCGACTTCTGCGGCGAGCGCTATCTGCTCACCGCCGATGAAGTGCAGGCCCTCTCGGCGCGGATCTGAAGCGCGCGCGGGCCGCGCGCTCAGGGGCACTGGGCGTCGCCGAAATCGACGTCCGCGATCGCCTCCGCGGGATTGCCGGAGCCGTCCTTCACGGGCGTGAAGTTCGGCGGCTGACCGGTCCACAGTCGCGCGAGAACGAACTCCTTCCCGCCGAGCAGCGGATCACCCGGCGGAAGCCCGTCGAATTTCACCGTCACCGTGTTTCGCTTCGAAAAAAGGCGGCCTTGCGTGTCCTGATACAGCTGGTCCGGGACCGTGAGCGAGAAGTCCTCGAGGTCGTTGATCTCATAGCTGTACACGAGGTCGGACGTCGGGACGTTGGCCGTCGTCGACGCGGTATACACGGTGGACGCCGCCGTGGTGCCGAAGTGATAGCAGGACGGCGAGAGGGCGAACGAGGACGCTACGACGGGCCCGGACGATACGGTGACCGCCGCCTGCGCGCTGCCCAGCACCGTTTGATCGCCGTTCACGACGGTCGACACCTGGACCGTGACGGTATCGGCGCCGTTGGAGCCGCCGGCCGCATAGCGGACGGTATCGCTCGTCACGCCGCTCCCCAAGTAGTCGTCGAACTGGGCGCCGTTTGCTTGGCCGAAGCTGTCCAGGCTGCCCGTGAGCGAGCCGAACCGGGCGGTGTTCGTCCAGTGAAAGTCCAGGCTGGCGTTCGGCGGCGCGTCGGCGATCGACGCCGTGATCGTGCCGTTTTTGCCCACCGCGAGCTTGAGCGCGGCGGGATTGAGCTTGACGTTGTTGTCGACGATGTGCACGGTCGACGTCACGTGGCCGAGCGAGGTCTGCTTACCCGCGGCGTTCGTTGCGATCGCCTCGACGGTGACCGCGTCGGTCCCGAGCGTGTCGTGCGTCACGTATTTCGCGGTGTCGCTCGCGGACCCGGGATTCGCAACGTCGGTAAAGCTGTTGCCCTCGCCCCCGTTGCTGAGGAGCGTGCCGAGCACACCGGGGGCGGACCATTGGAAGCTGATCTGGGAATCCGGCGGCGGGCTGGGCACCGTCACGACGAACCGCGTTTCGTGCTTGCGCGCGAGCGTCACGCTCACCGGCGAAAGCCGCAGCGTCCTGGGCTGAACCGTGACGGTCGCCTTCGCGCTCCCGAGGGTGGTCTTCTGGTTCGTGGTCTGATTGCGCGCGGTCATCTTGACCGTGATCGTGTCTTGTCCTTGGCCGGTGGTGCTGGCGAGGTAGTAGACGTAGGCGCTGTTGCTGTCGAAGTTGTTCAGGTGGCCGGCCACATCGTCACGGAGCGTGCCGTGCGCGCAGTCGCACGTGTAGGTGTACGTCAGCGACTGGTTGGTGCTGCCGGCGGCGTTCTGCGCGACCGTCAGCAGCGTGACCTGCTCCTGGTTGCCGATCGTCGAGTCCGCCGGTGACAGCGTGACCTTTTCCGGTGTCGACACGACGTCGAACTCGTATGCCGACGACGAATGCGTCACGCCGTACGTCACCGCGGAGAAGTCGGCGGCGCCGATGACGATATCGGCGGCGGCGATATACTTGGAGAGATCGATGACCCGGCTCGGGTCGGCGCCGTGCTTCACGAGCACCGGCAGCAAGACGTCTACCAGCTTCGTGGTAAACGAATTGCTCGTGACCACCTCGTTGGTGATCGCCAACATCGCGCCTCCGTAGTCTCCGGCCGAGACGAGCGGGCTGATGGTGGTCAGCGTGTCGTTGATGATCGAAATGAGATCGCGGACGGTATCGGTCGTGCCCTCGCTCAAGGCGTCGTCGACCTCCGACGAATTCAGCGGGAAGAGCAAGTTGTACAACCCCGGAATGACGACGTTCTGAACGAAGAACGTCATGCCGAGGCGATCGCGCTCGGCGATCTGCGCCGGTGTTAGCGCGACGTTCGACCGCAGTATCCCAGGCGTGACGGCGACGAGCCGATAGGTAGTTTTCGCCGCGCCGGGCTCGGGAGGAAGCGAGATCGACGGCGTCTCGATCTGCGTAAGAGCGTAGGTGCCGCTCACCGTCTCGATCAGGCTGCTCTTGAAGTTGTCGAGCGGCGCGACCGAGGGGATTTGGTACAGCGGCGAAGTCGAGAGCGACTTCGCGTTCGGCGCCGTCTCGTCGACGTAGACCTCGGCGCTGATCCGCCACAGGTTCTCGAAGTGCACCGCGTTGGGAAAGTCCGCGACCATCACGAACCCGCCGACCTGATTCTCCGGCTCGTACGCGATGCCGAGCGGCGCGCGGCGCGCGCTCGACGGCGTGGTGTGCTGGCGTGAGGACGCGGCGGCGTGGACGTTCTGAACGATCGCGGCCAGCGCCGCGCGAAGGCTCGCCTGCGCGTTCCCGAGCGGGTCTGCGGCGTTGCCCGCCAGCGCGGCCGCCAGCGCGCTTTCCAGAGCAGCCTCGCCCTTCAGCGTGCCGATCTCCCCGAGCGCCTGCACGCGATACGCAGCAGGGACCGTGTAGAGCGCGAGAGCGTTGAAGATCATCACCAGGGCGGTGGAGTGCACGCTGAAGTTCGGGTCGGCATCGCTCAGGAACGCCGTCATGACGACCTTTCCGGACGCATTCGTCAGCGCCGCGAACTGCGGTCCGCCCGCGAACACCGGCACGCTGAACGTGCCGGACGACGTGACGGCGCCGCGCCCGAGGCTCGTCGACACCGTGAGCGAGCCGAGGCTGATCCCGGACCCCGCCGGCAGCACGACCTTGCCGCTGCGGGTCGTCTTCGTGAGCGGCGCATTCGTCACCGGCGGGACGGTGGGCGCCGCGGTCGCCGGGGCGCCCGGGGCACCCGGCCGGGGCACCACGCCGGCGCTGTGCGCGCCGCCGCCGCCGCAGCCCGCGAAGGCGAGGATCAGGAGCGCTGCGAGCGGACGCCGCGCGCGCGAGACGAGCGAAACGCGATGATGCACCATGGCGCGACGGTACCGGCCGCCCGGCGCCCATGGAATGGGGAGAAACCCTACCGCAGTGCGGCTAGGTCATCTCCGCGGCGGGCCCGGCCGCCGCTTCCGGACCGGCCGTCTTCGCGCCGCCGATGCGCGGCCGGAACTCTTCGACGATCCGCCCGTGGCCGAGGTTCTCGTACCACCAGCCGCACTCGCAGCGGATCGGCTTCCCGTGGTCGAGCGGGTACGGGTAGACGCGACCGCAGCGCGGGCACGTGAACGTCGGGCCTTCGGCCTGCGGAGCCGGCGTGTAGGTGATCGCCGGGGCGGAGTGCGTGGTCTGGTGCGCCATGCTGTTCTGCTCTATTTCCTTCGAGACGCGCTAGGGGACGACGCGGACGAACTTCCGGGAGCCCACCTGCAGGACCGCCGGCCCGCTCGCCGTCCAGCGCGCGTTCGGGTCGGTCACCGCCGTGCCGTCGATCCGCACGGCGCCTTCGGCGAGCAGCCGCTGCGCGGCCCGCTTCGACTCGGCGAACTTCGCGGCGACCAGCAGCTCGACGAGCTTGTCCCGTCCGTCGAGCCGGAGCTCCGGCACGTCCGCGGGGATCTCGCGGCGCTGAATCGTCCGCTCGAACCAGTCGCGGGCGGCCCGGGCGCCGTCCCGGCCATGATACAGCGCGGTCAGGTCCTCGGCGATACGCTTTTTCTCGTCCATCGGGTTGACGGCACCCTCGCGCAGCCCGGCCTCGAGCCGGCGCACCTCGCCGGGCGGCCACCACGCGCCCAGGCGCGCGTACTGCGGCATGACCTCGTCCGGGATGCTCATCGTCTTCCCGAACATCTCGTTCGGCGGATCGGTGAGCCCGATGTGGTTGCCGAGCGATTTCGACATCTTCTTCCGGCCGTCGAGCCCGACCAGGAGCGGCACCGTGATGCAGATCTCGGGCGGCTGCCCGGCGTGGATCTGATACGGCCGGCTGATCAGGAGATTGAAGAGCTGGTCGGAGCCCCCGAGCTCGACGTCGACCTTCAACGCGACCGAGTCGTAGGCGACGGCGACGGGGTAGACGAACTCGTGCAGCGCGATCGGCGTCCCGCTCTCGTAGCGCTGCTTGAAGTCGTTTCGCTCCAGCATCTGCGCGACGGTCGACTGCGAGAGCAGCTTGTAGATGTCGGAGAAGGCGAGCTTCGCGAGCCACTCGCTGTTGTAGCGCAGCGTGACGCGGCTCATGTCGAGCACCTTGCCGGCCTGCGCCGCGTAGGTGCGCATGTTGGCGTCGATCTGCTCGTCGGAGAGCGGCGGACGCAGCGCGTTCCGTCCGCTCGGATCGCCGATCCGCGCGGTGAAGTCGCCGATCAGCAAGATGACGTCGTGGCCGTCGTCGACGAAGCGCTGCAGCAGCCGCAGCACGACCGCGTGGCCGACGTGCAGGTCGGGCGAGGTGGGATCGAGTCCGAGATACACGCGCAGCGGGCGCCCGAGCGCGAGGCGCTCGGCCAGCTCGTCGAGCGTCTCGACGTGATCGCAGCCGTCGGTGAGAAATCGCGCGCGTTCGCGCGGCGAAAGGGTCGTGCTCATGCGGTCGGCGAGCGCAATTCAAAGATCGTCACGCCGCCGCCTCCCTCGTCGGCGTTGCCGTAGCGGACGTTCTGCGCGAACGGATGCGCCTTCAGATACTGCTGCAGTCCTTTGCCGAGCAGTCCCGTGCCCTTTCCGTGGATGAGCCGCAGCGGCGAGTGCCCGAGCAGGATCGCGTCGTCGATCCAGCGTTCGACGAGCGGCTCCGCCTCGACGAAGCGCTTCCCGCGGACGTCGAGCTGCGTCTGCGCGGTCGTCGCCGCCTCGAGGGTCGCGCCGCCGCCCTCGCCGCGCGGACGCTCGCGCGGCGGCGGCGGTCCGCCGCGCCGGCTCAGCTCGCTCTTCGCGACCGTGAGCCGCATCGCGCCCACCTGCACCAGCGCGTTCTCGCCGAGGTCGTCGAGCACGGTGCCGTCCTGGTCCCACGACGCCACGTGGACGCGGTCACCCGGCACGATCGCCTGCGGCCGTTCCGGCTCGCCCGCGCGCGGGCGCGCGTCGAGTCCGAGCTCGCGGTGCATCTGGTCGAGCGTGCGCGCCAGCAGATCGGCCTGGCCGGGCGTCACGCGCGGGGCGCGCGCGCCGCGCTCGCCGCGCGCCGCCGCGCGCCGCTGCAGCTCGGCGGTGAACGTGCGCAGCGACTCGGCGAGCTGCGCGTCGGCGCGCTTCGCGAGCTCGCGCCGCTCGCGTTCGAGCGTCTCGCCGCGCTTGCGCGCCTGGTCTTCGAGCGTGCGCAGGTGGACGCGGTCGCGCTGCAGCTGCTCGCGCTCGCGCGTCGCGCGAACCCTCTCTTCCGCGACCTCCGCGAGCGCGCGCTCGTAGTCGCGCTCCTGCGTCGAGAGCACCTCTTCGGCGCGGGCGACGACGTGCGGATCGAGCCGCATCCGGCGCGCGAGCGCGAACGCGAGCGACTGTCCCGGCGAGCCGACGTCGAGCTGATACGTCGGCTCGTACGTCTCGGGATCGAACCGCACGCTGGCGTTCGCGACGTGCGGATGGTCGGCGCCGAACAGCTTCAGCTCGGTCGCGTGCGTCGTCGCGACGACCCGCGCGCCGCGCCGGAGGAACAGTTCGAGCACGGCCACGGCGAGCGCGGCGCCGGCGTTCGGCTCGGTCCCGCTCCCGATCTCGTCGATGAGGATCAGCGTTCGGTCGTTCGCGGCGTCGACGATCTCGGCGAGGCGGCGCAGATGCGCCGAGAACGTCGATGCGTTCTGCGCGATCGACTGCTCGTCGCCGATGTCGGTGCAGACGCGCTCGAACCGGCCTATCCGCGCCGACGCGGCCGGGACGTGCAGCCCGCACGCCGTCATGACGACCGCGAGCCCGACCAGCTTCAGCGTCACCGTCTTCCCGCCCATGTTCGGGCCGGAGACGATCAGCATCCGCACGTCCTCGTCGAGGCGGACCGACTGCGGCACCGCGCGCTCGTCCAGCAGCGGATGCCGCGCTTCGTGCAGGTCGACGACGGCGGCGTCGACGAGCTCCGGCGCGACGGCCTGCATCCGGTGCGCCACCACGGCGCGCGCCGCCGCCAGGTCGAGCTCGACGTAGACGTCGACGTCCGTCGCGATCTGCGCCGCCTCGGCGCCGACCAGCGACGAGAGCTCCCCCAGGATGCGGGCGATCTCCGCCTGCTCCTGCGCCTGGAGCGCGCGCAGGCGATTGTTCGCCTCCAGCGTCTCGAGCGGCTCGACGAACAGCGTCTGCCCCGACGAGCTCGAGTCGTGCACGATGCCCGGGATCTGGCCTTGGAACTCCGCCTTCACCGGGACGACGTAGCGGCCGTCGCGCACCGTGACGATCGCGTCCTGGATCGCCTGCGCGTAGCGCGCGGACCGGACGATCGCGGCCGCGCGGTCGCGCGCGTCGTCCTGCGCCTGCGCCATCCCGCGCCGGATCCTGCCGAGCGCGGGCGACGCGCGATCGAGCACGCTGCCGCGCTCGTCGATCGCGTCGACGATGCGGTGGACGATCGCCGGCAGCGGGCGGAACGCCGTGCTGCGCTCGCGCAGCAGCGGCAGCTCGAGCTCCGCTTCCCGAACGGCGCGCACCGCCGCGGCCGCCGCGGCCAGCCCGTCGGCGATCGCGCGCAGCTCGCGCGCGCCGAGCGGGACGCCGCGCGCCGCCGTCGCGACGGCCTCGTCGACGTCCTCGATCCGCTGCAGCGAGAACCCGGCTTCGACGATGAGCGTCCGCATCTCCGCGGTCTCGCCGACGAGCCGCCGCACGAGCGCGAAGTCCGTCTCCGGCTCGCACGAGATCGCGCGCGCATAGGCTCGCGCCGCGTGCGTCTGGCCGGCGTAGCGTTCGCGGATCCGGTCGAAATCGAGGACGTCGAGTCCCCGGTGGTCGATCAGCGGCGCGCTCATCCGTCCAGCGAGGGGAAGTACGACTGCAGCGTACCCTCCCGGCGAATGTCCGTCGTACAGCAATGGAATCCGCCGCCGAAGGGGTACACGCGGTCGAACGCGCACGGAACGACGTCGCAGCCGAGCGAGCGGAGCAGCTCGATCATCGGCGTCTCCGACGCCTCGACGACCACCGTCTCCGGATCGAGCACCAGCACGTTCATCGAGATCCAGCTGCTGACGTCGCGCGATCTCGCCCCCGAGCGGACCGAGAGCGGCGCCTGGACGACGCGCCAGCCGTTCTCTTCGAAAAGCGAGAGCGATCCGTCGACGCAGGGGCGGTGCGGGTTGACCAGCACGAGCCCCGGGCGAATGGGGACGAGCGTCGTTCCGATGTGGCTCGGCAGCGGCTCGCGGAAGCGGATCTCGTGGACGCGGAACCCCTCGCCGAGATGGCGCTGCAGCCACGCGGCGCCGAAGCGGTTGCTCACGAGATCCGGCTGCCAGAAGACGTCCCGCCCGAACCGCACGAACGACGCCGCGTCGAACGCCGGCTCGAGCTCGGTGAGCAGCGGGCCGTCGGCGTAGTCGTAGCCCGCGACGCCCTCGCGCACGCGCGGGTCGTACAGCGCGTCGCCCATGAGCGGCTTCGGCGCCGCCGTCCAGCGCGCGCCCGCCCGGAAGTACTCGGCGAGCAGCGTGCGGTACGCGCGATATTCGAAGAAGCGCGCGCGCTGCGCCATCGGCGCCTCGATGATCTCGTCGGCGATCACGAGCAGCACGTCGCGCGGGCACGCGCTCGCGCGGCCCGTCGTCGCGGCCCAATCGGGGGTGCTCACCGCGACCGCGTGATCGACCGGATCGGGCCGCCGCACGACGATTCCGCGCCGCTCGAGCAGCATCGCGAACGCGTCGAGCTGCCGTTCGGCCTCGTCGATCACGACGCCGGGAACTGCGGCGCCGGCGGCGTCGCGCCCCGGCATCCCCGGCGGGAAGTACGGCGCGAGCGCCGGCTCGTACCCGATGTCGGCCGCGCCGCGCGCCGTTCCGACGATCACCTCGCGCAGGGGATCCCACTCGTTGCAGGACCAGACGCCGAGCATCGTGCTAGCCGCGGAGCTTCTCCTCGAGCAGCTCGCGCGCGAGCTGCGGGTTGGCCTTCCCGCGCGACTGCTTCATCACCTGACCGGTGAGGAAGCCGAGCACGTTCACCTTGCCGGCCTTATAGTCGGCGACGACCTTCGGGTTCGCGCCGAGCACCTCGTCGACGATCCCCGCGATCGCGCCGCGGTCGCTGACCTGCGCCAAGCCGTCGCGCTCGACGATCGCTTTCGCCGAGCCGCCCTCGTTCCACAGCGTTTCCAGCACCTGCTTCGCCGCTTTCGAGTTGATCGCGTTCGACTGCGTGAGCGCGACCAGCTCGGCGAGCGCCTCGGGCGTCACCTTGCCGTCGGCGACGTGCGTCCCCGACTCGTTCGCGAGCCGCGAGAGATCGCCGAGGACGAACGCGAGCGTGGCGAGCGGGTTCTCGCTCTCGGCGACCGCCCGGTCGAAATAGAGCGAGAGCTTCGCGTCGTCGACGAGCTGCGTCGCGCGCTTCGTGTCGATCCCGTATTCGTCGACGTACCGCACGTAGCGTTCGTACGGCGTCGGCGGCAGCTCGGCGCGGATGCGCGAGATCTCGCCCGCGGTCACGTCGATCGGCACGAGGTCGGGGTCCGGGAAGTAGCGGTAGTCGTGCGCCTCTTCCTTGGAGCGCTGGCTGTGCGTGACGCCGGCCGCCTCGTCCCAGCCGCGCGTCTCCTGCACGACGCGGCCGCCGCTCTCGACGACTTCGATCTGGCGGGCGATCTCGCTCTCGATCGCGCGGCGGACGCTGCGGAACGAGTTCATGTTCTTGATCTCGACCTTCGTTTCGAGCTCCGTCGCGCCGCGCGGCCGGATCGACACGTTGGCATCGCAGCGCAGCGAGCCTTCCTCCATCTTCACGTCGCTCACGCCCAGCTCGCGGAACGTGCGCGCGAGCGTCTCGAGGTACGCGACCGCTTCGTCGGCGGAGCGGATGTCGGGCTCGGAGACGCACTCCATCAGCGGCACGCCGGCACGGTTGAAGTCGATCAGCGAACCCGTCGAGCTCGCGAGCCGTCCGTCGGCCGAGCCGACGTGCGTCGACTTGCCGGTGTCTTCTTCGAGATGGATGCGAGTGAGGCCGCACGCGCGGCGTGAGCCGTCCTCGAGCCAGTATCGCACCGTCCCGCCCTGCGTGATCGGCATGTCGTACTGCGAGATCTGATAGTTCTTGGGCATGTCCGGATAGAAGTAGTTCTTCCGGTCGAACTTCGAGTGCTCGGGGATCGTCGCCGAGAACGCCAGCCCCGCGCGGACCATGTGCTCGATCGCCTGCGCGTTCGGCACGGGCAGCGCGCCCGGCAGCGCGAGACACACCGGGCAGACGTTCGTGTTGGGCGAACCGCCGAAGCGGTTCGGGCACCCGCAGAACATCTTGCTCTCGGTCTTGAGCTCGACGTGGCACTCGATGCCGATGACCGCTTCCCAGTTGGAAAGGCGCTCCGGCCCGGCCTCCGCGCCCCCCATGCCTTCGGCATGGGGCCCCCCGTTCGCGCGCGCGCTCTCGATGGTGCTCATGCGGGATTCCCCGAGGGCGCACGCAACGACGTGGTGCCTGCTGGCACCGTAGTCCGGGACGCGATTGCCGGTGTCAGCTGCTTCGCGTGCTTCGTCGCGGTTTCGTAGACGTGCGCGTACTGCAGCAGCTTGCGCTCTTCGAAGAGCGGCGTCGCGAGCTGCAGCCCGAGCGGCATCGGGCGCGTCCCGTCCTCGGGGACGACGCTGCCGCACGGCACCGACAGCGAGGGAAGACCGGCGAGCGAGACGGGGATCGTGTAGTAGTCCATCAGATACATCGAGAGCGGATCGCTCTTCGCGTTGAAGCGAAACGCCGGCTGCGAGGCGGCGGGCGAGGCGATCACGTCGCAGCGTTCGAACGCGCGCGCGAAGTCCTCGGCGAAGCGGGTGCGCGCCTTCTGCGCTTTCAGATAATACGCGTCGTAGTAGCCGGACGAGAGCGCGTACGTCCCGATCAGGATGCGGCGCTTGACCTCCGGCCCGAATCCCTGTGCGCGCGTCCGCTCGTACATCTCGCCGACGTCGGCCCCTTCGACGCGCAGCCCGTAGCGCACGCCGTCGAACCGCGCGAGGTTCGACGAGCACTCCGCCGGCGCGATGAGGTAGTACGTGGCGACGCCGTAGTCCGCGGTCGGCAGATCGACCTCGACGAGCTCGGCGCCGAGTCGCTCCAGGTCGGCGTACGCGGTCTCGTAGCAGGCGCGCGTCGCCGGCTCGAGCCGGGAGAGATCGAACTCGCGAACGATGCCGACGCGCACCCCGCGCAGATCGCTCCGGCCGAGGTGCCCGTAGACCGGCTCGACGGGGCGGTCGACGCTCGTCGCGTCGAGCGGGTCGTGCCCGGCGATCGCGTCGTAGCAGAGCGCCGCGTCCTCGACCGTGCGCGCGAACGGCCCGATCTGGTCCAGGGACGAGGCGAAGGCGATCAGGCCGTAGCGCGAGACGCGGCCGTACGTCGGCTTGAACCCCACCACGTTGCAAAAGGCCGCCGGCTCGCGGATCGACCCGCCCGTGTCGCTTCCCAAGGACAGCGTTGCGAGATTTCCGCCGACCGCCGCGGCACTGCCGGCGGATGAGCCCCCGGGGACGCGCTCGGGATCGTACGGATTCCGGGTCTTCTCGAAGGCCGAGTTCTCCCCGGAGGAGCCCATCGCGAACTCGTCCAGGTTCGTCTTGCCGACGGGGAGGGCGCCCGCGTCGAGCAGCCGCTGCACCGCGGTGGCGGTGTACGGGGCGACGAAGCCCTCGAGGATCTTCGAGCCGGCGGTCGTGTGCGTCCCGCGCAGGCACATGTTGTCCTTGACGGCGACGGGGACACCCGCCAGGGGCAGCCGCTCGCCCGCCGCGACCCGCGCGTCGACGCGCCGGGCGTGCTCGCGGGTCAGCTCGGGGGTGAGCTGCCGGAACGCGAGAAGCTCGCGATCGGCTTCGGCGACCAAGGGGATCAGGCGCTCGGCGATCTCGGCGGCGGACGTTCGGCGCTCGTTCACCGCGCGCGCGGTCGCCGCGGCCGGCTCGTGCATCGGGTCCACGTCAGCCTTCCTCGGCGAGGATGCGCGGGACGCGGAAAAAGCCGTGCTCGGCGCGCGGAGCGTTCGCCATCGCGGCGTCGTGCGCGAGGATCGTCTCCGGACGAACAACGTCCGGGCGGCGGACGTTTCGCGACGGGACGACTTGCGCCGTCGCGGGCACGTGTGCCGTATCGAGCCGGCCCAGCGCGTCGACGTGCTCCATCAGGTCGCCGAGCTGCGCGCCGTACAGCGTCACTTCATCTTCCGTCAAGGCCAGCCGCGCCAAGCGCGCGACGTGGCGGATGTCGATTCGGTCCGCGGGCATGACCGGCGTGAATTCGCCCTCTGCCGGTCCGCTTCCGTCCGGAAATCGATCGGTCGAACGTCACATGGAACGCTCGGCGCAGCGCGCTCCCGTGACGCGGCGGACGCATCGTGCGGATCCGCACGCCTCTCGCCCGACCGCGAGGGAGGGTGGTCCCGCGAGCGATGAGCCGCACGGGCAAGGTATCGAGGAAGCGTAAAGCTTTCTTACAAAACCCGGCGGCCGGGTAGGGGACCCTTCATTCTCAGTGGTATGCCAGGTCGCATCGGCCCCGCGTGCTTTCGTCGCTGGGCCGCCTTGGCAGGGGATATGGTGCCCTTCGAACGGCCCTTTTCACGATTGTGCTGCGGTGTGGCAGAGACAGCACCGTCCGGGCGGCGTTGCGTGCCCGGTACGTCGCCGTTCGCCTCGCGCGCCGTCGCCGTTCGATAGCGTCTTCTCTCCGGTCCGGCATCCCGGCGTCCGAACCGTCTCTCTTTTCCTCAACACGGCATCCCGTCGCGGGTGAAGCCGACCTCGCAAGGAGCGAAGTCCGTATGCGCAAGTTTCTAGCTCTGGCCGCCGTACTCGCTCTTGCAGCGTGCGGCGGCGGCGGCGGCGGGTCGTCGACGACCCCGACGACGCCGTCGAACCCCGGCAACGGCGGCACCGGCACGACGCCGAGCAGCAAGTACGTCACGCCGACGTTCATCATCAAGATCCCGAAGCGCGGCTCGAAGATGAAGAACGCCAAGGTGCGCAACCCGCAGTACGTCTCGAGCATGGTGCTGTCGGTGAAGATCACGCTGACGGCGGACTCGGTAAGCATCGATCCGGCGACGCTCTCCGGCAACCCGGCGATCACGAACGTCAGCAGCGGTTCGTGCAGCAGCGGATGCACGGTGAACGGTCCGCCCTCGCCGCCCGGAACGGACTCGTTCACGGTCGTGACCTACGACGCGAACGACGCCGGCGGGAGCGCGCTCAACGCGGGCCAGCTCAACAACGTGACGATCACCGCCGGCCAGTCGAACCCGCAGACGATCACCCTCGGCGCGATCCCGATCACGCTGACGCTCTCCAACGTTCCGAAAGGCGTCTTTACGGCGGGCACCGCGGGCCAATCGGATTTCGTCAGCGTGGTCGCGGCGGACGCCGACGGCAACACCATCCCGACCAGTCAATCGCCCGCGGTCAAGTACGTCGACGCGACCGGTGCCGCGCTCGTCGTGACGGTCAGCGACCCGGACACGAACCCGCACGGCTCGTGCTTCGTGAGCAGCGGAACGTCGACGTGCACGACCGGAGCGGCGACGTCGGTAACGCTCGCCGGTCCCGACAACGGAGCCAGCTTGGCGTACGACGGGCTCGCGGAGAACCCGGTGACGCTGACGGCGTCGGCCCCCGGCGCCACGAGCGGCACGGATACGACCTATCCGACGCTCAACGCCCCGGTGTTCAACGCGTCACAGGCGACGCCGAGCGGCGTCGCGCTGAGCGGCAGCGCGGAGATCGACCTGTTCACCACGAGCGGCACGGGGAGCACCGGGAGCGAATCGTTCACCGAGTCTGGCTGGACGAACTCGCCGTACGGTCACGCCCTCACGGTCACCGGCAACGGCACGTGCACGAACGCCGGTCCGCTGAGCACCTTCGCGACCGTCACGGCCGGGACGAACGACACCACGAACGGCACGCCGTTCACGGCGACCGCGGTGGCGAGCCCCGTCGCCGGGAACTGCCCGGTGACGATCGGCGACGGACTCAGCCTGAACACGACCGACGGCAGTGCGACCCTCACGGTCACGTACACGACCTCGGGCATCTCCGCGAGCGGCAAGCAGCACCGCACGCACTAGGCGCGTGACGACCGGGGTCCGTCGTACCGGGGCGACGGACCCCTTCTCTTCTTTCTCGCGACGGGTTTATGGCATGAAACGGCACGTGATTCGGCTCTTCTCTTCGACTGCGGCCGTCGTCGGCGCGGCCTCGCTGCTGGCGGGGTGCGGGGGCGGTTCGTCCTCGCCCGCGACGCCGGAGAAGGCGCCGGTGAGCACGCCGACCAGCGCCGCCGTGCCGACCGAGAAGCTCATCATCACCTTTCCGATCGGGACGCGGACGTCGAGCGCGCACGCGCGCACGCCGAAGTACGTCTCCCCGAACACGACCTCGTTCGAGACGATCGTCAACTCCATCAACGGCAATCCGCCGCCGGCGGGCTCGTACACCGACACGACGACGGCGCTCGTCTTTGCGCCCGCGAGCGGGTCGAACTGCACCGTCAGCGGCGGCGACGCGACGTGCACGATCACGATCCCGGCGCCGCCCGGCAGCGTGAACTACACCTTCAATGCGAAAGACGCGGGAAATCATGTCCTCGCGTCGCTCACGACGACGCTGACGAACACCGTCGGGCAGAACAACACGGCATCGGTGACGCTGAACGGCGTCGTCGCGACCGTCACCATGACGGTCCCGGCGCTCACGGCGAACACCTCGGAGAGCGGGGCCACCGTGACCTGGAGCGCGCTGGACGCGAGCGGTGCGCAGATCGTCGGGAGCGCGAGCTTCGTTCATCCGATCACCGTGACGGACAACGATGCGACGGGGCAGACGCAGCTCCACGTGAACAACGGGACCGGCTCGACCACGGTGACGTTGACGAAGCCGACGGACACGCTCACGCTCGACTACACCGGACAGGCCGACAATCCGTTCACGATCGGTTGGAGCGGGACCGGAATCACGAGCGGCACCGCGAGCACCACGCCCACGGTGTTCGACGTGACGTTCACCGGCACGCCCCTCGACGACGCCGCGCACGGCGGCCTCAGCGGCGACCTCAACTGGAGCGAACCGACGCTGTTCTTCTTGCAGCCCAGCGGCTCGCAGAACGTCACCGGCGCAGAAGCCGGTTGGACGAACGCGCCGTACAGTCAGCAGTTCACGCTCGACACCGGCCCGAGCACGGCGCCGTGGTGCGCGTTCTACGGCAGCAGCATCGCGACGTTCAGCGCGAGCCCCGCGACGACGTTCACCGTCACGGCCAAAGGCATCGGCGTGTGCAAAGCGCGCCTCGAGGAGTCAGGCACGGGCTATCCGATCACCACGCATCCCGCGCCGAGCAGCTCCACCGACACGACACACGACGGCACGTTCTGGGTTTCCGTAACCGAGAGCGATGTCACCGTCGACGGCAAGCACCGCCAGCTCCCCCATGGACACTAACGTGAACCACCTTTCGTTGAGCGCATTCCGTCGAACCGTTCGCCTCTCGGTCGCCGCCGTCGCGGCGTGCGCTTCGCTGCTCGCGGGATGCGGCGGCGGCGGCGGTCACGCCACCTCGTTGCTCCCGTCGGCACCCGGCGGCCACGGCGGCTCGAATCCCTCGTCGGTCGGGTCCGCGACAGCGACCTTCACCTTCACCTTCCCGAAACCCACGTCGAAATCGCAACGGCGTGCGCCGAAATACCTCTCGTCGGCGACGCAGTCCATCACCGTCCTGGTCACCGACACGAAGAACGCCGGCGACAACAGCGACATCTACGGGAACGTCCCGGCCGCCCTCAAGGTCGTGCAGTACTTCAACCCGACGAATCTGGTCGCGAGCCCGATCACCGCTGGGACGTGCGGAACCGACCCGTCGAACGCGGGAAACTACGAGTGCATCGCGACGTTCCAGATGCCGATCGGGAAGAACACCGCGACGATCACGTCGTGGGATCACTCGCAAACGAGCTCGAGCTGTACGGCCAACACGGCGCCGGCGCCGCCGACGTGCACCGGGAACGTGCTCTCGTCGCAGAGCGCTACCTTCACGACTGCTCAGGGCGTCAAGAACACCGTGTCGGTCTCGCTCGACGCGAACGCCGGGTCCATGGCGGTGACCGCGACGTCGGGCTACTGCGCGGGCAGCTTCACCGTCTCGAGCGGCGGTACCGTCGGGAGCGTTGGGACCAGCCCCGTACCGTTCAACGTCTCGTTCAAAGACCCGGCATCAAGGACGATCGTCAACCCCGGCGAGCCGACGATCGAGATCCAAGACAACACGTCGACCTATCAAACCGGAAACGGAACGATCAACGGCACCGGCGGGACGGTCGCGTTCGCGATCAACCAGTCCGCACAGTCGTTCACGCTGACCCCTTCAAACTCAAGCGTGACGGGCGCGACGGTGCACGTGAAGGGCGTGCCTGCGCACGCCGGCGACGGCTTGAGCTTCGCGCCGACGCTGAACTTCACGTTCTCGACCGGACCGGCGCCGCCGGGGAGCTTCCTCGCGGTGATCGAGCAGAACAGCGCCGGATCCGCCGGTCAGATCTCGTTCTACACCGTTACGCTGGGCACGAGCGACTCGTTCACCGCATATTCGACTCCGACGCTGTCCGCGCAGCCCGCGCCGGGTCCCGCGAACTCCGACGTCGACTATCCGCAGGACCTCGCGTTCGACGGCAACGGCGACCTGCTGATCGCGAACGGCGGCTCGGGCAACCCCGACTTCGGAAACTTCGCCTGCGTCCCGGCCGGGTCGATCACGACCGGCGCGAACAACGCCACGATTCTCACCGCGGGCGTGGACGACCCGACATTCCTGGCGTTCAACTCGGACAGCAGCGTCGCGGTCGGTAATACCCCCGCGTCGACGCCCTCCTACAATGTGGCGGACTTCCTCCTGAATGGCGTCTACACGGCGGCGCCGGCGAGCGACGACATCTCTCCGTCGAACTATAGCGGAACGGTAGGAACGACGGGGCTCGCCGCAATCAAGCCGGCCTTCGGCGTCAACCCCGCCGGCAGCTACGTGGCCGCGATCGACGACGGCCAAGCGAATTCGACGCACACGCAGCTCGTGGTCGTGCGCCCCGGCCAGAGCAACATCAACATCACGAACTCGAACCTCGCCCATCCGGAGGTGGCGTACGATCCGGCGAACCACCAGATCGTCGCCGGCGACGGCAACACGCCCGGCGGCACCAGCGCGTCGAACTACTACATCTCGTTCTTCGATGCATCGACCGACTCGTCGACGCCGGTGCAGCAGTTCGTCTTCGACGAGGACTCCTGCTACTCGGACGGTGCCACGCCGTATGCCGGCTGCCCGCCGAACACGAACCAAAATTTCGGCAGCGATATGAAGGTGCAGGGTATCCAGGCATCATCGACCGGCTACATCGCGTTGTACGGCATCGCGAACAGCGGCAATCCCGAAGTCTGGGTCCTCGACAACACGTCGGGCAGCCGGAAGCTCGTGTTCGGCCCGATCCCGTACGACTCGACGACGGCGCCAGGCGGCGCGACCTTCGGCTACGGTTCGGAGACGATCGTCGAGGCGATGCGCTGGCTGACCGGCACGAAGCTGCTCGTCTCGCTCGCCTCCACCACCTCGACGAGGCAGGGCATCTACACGTACGACGTGACGCAGTCCGGCAACGACTGTCCCGGCAACACCGGCACGTGCTATGACTTCAACGGCATCGCGTTCCCCAACGGTCCGAAACAGACGGGGTTCCTGAATCTCTCCAAGATCCCGCTCTCCGCAGCGTACAAGCCCTGATCGGGGGAAGGAATACGTAACGATGGGTGTACCCTACATCGGCGAGATCCGTTTGTTCGCCGGCAACTTCGCGCCGGTGGGATGGAGCACGTGCGACGGTCAGCAGCTACAGATCGGTCAGTTCGATACCCTCTTCACCTTGATCGGAACGACGTACGGCGGCGACGGCCAGACCACGTTCAACCTGCCGAACCTGGCGGGCCGCGTTCCGGTGCACATGGGCCGCGGCTCGTCGGGGACGACGTACGCCCTGGGCGAGGTCGGAGGAGCGAGCGGCGTCACGCTGACGACGAGCCAGCTCCCGCCGCACACGCATACCGTCATCGCAGACGACAACGCTCAGGACACGACCCAGACGACGCCGACCAATACGGTCTACGGAAACACCGCACCGACGAACATCTACTCCGCCGGCACCGGCCCGCTGCACCCGATGATGGCGCTCCAGGCTTCGGGCGGAAACGAGCCGCACAACAACATGCAGCCGTACCAGGCGATCTCATTCATCATCGCGCTGTACGGCATCTATCCGAGTCCGAGCTGAGATATGGCAGACACGTTCCTAGCCGAGATCCGCATGTTCGGCTTCAACTTCGCCCCGCGGGGATGGGCTCTGTGCGACGGCCAGCTCTTGGCGCTCTCGCAAAATACCGCGCTGTTCTCCCTCCTCGGGACGAATTTCGGCGGTGACGGCAAGGCGACGTTCGGGCTTCCGAACCTGCAAGGAAGCGTCGCGATGCACACCGACCGGTACGCCGGCGGCGGCGAGTACCCGATCGGCAGCATCGGCGGCGCGGACTACGTGATCCTCAGTAGCGCCGAAATGCCGTCGCATACGCACACGATGCAGGGCGACACACGCGCGCTCGAGACGAAAAGCGCGAGTCCGAACAACGCGGTGCCGGGAAACGCCAGCCCGAAGAACATCTACTCGAACGCGACGCGGAACGCGATGATGAGCCCCATGATGGTGAGCCCCGCCGGGACGTCGAGCCCGCACAACAATCTCCAGCCGTACCTGGTCGTAAACTACTGCATCGCGCTCATCGGAGTCTATCCTGCGCGCGGCTGAGCGCGCCGGGCGTCGCGCAAAGGGAGAAGCATAGTATGGCAACGCCGTTCCTCGGCGAGATCAAGGTCGTCTCGTTCAACTTTGCGCCCAAGGGATGGGCGCTCTGCAACGGCCAGCTTCTGCCGATCAATCAGAACCAGGCCCTGTTCTCGCTGCTCGGGACGATGTACGGCGGCGACGGACGCCAGACGTTCGGGCTGCCGAATTTCCAAGGACGCGTCGCGATTCACCAAGGGAACGGGTATTCTCCCGGCCAGATCGGCGGCGAAGAGACGCATACGCTGCTCGCCCAGGAGATGGCCGCGCACACGCACTTCGTCCCCGCGGTCAGCGCCGGCGGCAACAGTTTCGATCCGCTCGACAATGCGCCGGCCGGATCGCAGCCGACCCAAATCTACTCGTCGTCAGGGGTCGGGATACATCGCGTGACGATGAATGCGCTGATGGTCACGAACGCCGGCGGCGGCCAACCGCATCAAAACATGATGCCCTTCACGGTGTTGAACTTCATCATCGCCTTGCAGGGCATTTTTCCGAGCCGAAACTGAACACCGCGTTCGCGGCCGCCCGGGGGGAGCCGGCGCGCGAACGTCTTTCCACGAGGCACACACGACGTGAACCCAGCTCTCCCTCTGCGTCGCCTTGATGTACCTGCGGTGACTCTCCGCCCGGGGGGTCACGAATCGTCCACGCGGGACAGATCTCGCTTCGCCGGGAATACATTTTCCTTGACCCGGGCCTGCCGGATTACCAGCGGGCTGATCAGCCATGTGCCGGCCGCCGGCGCGCACTCGACGGAGCACTGAAACGATGGGACAGCCATACGTCGGCGAGATACGGATGTTCGCGGGAAACTTTGCGCCGGCAGGTTGGGCGTTCTGCGACGGCTCGCTCCAGGCGATCGACGAGAACCAGACGCTCTTCAGTCTCATCGGCACCACGTACGGCGGCGACGGACAGGCGACGTTCGCGCTGCCTGATCTCCGCGGCCGGGTTCCGCTGAACAACGGCACGGGTACGAGCGGGACGACGTACGTGATCGGCTCGACGGGCGGCGTCGAAAGCGTCACGCTCAGCACCAACCAGATCCCGTCTCACACGCACGTCGCCATCGCCGACGACAACACGGCAACGACAAACAACACGGACCCCTCGAACAAGTATTACGGAAATCCGACGCCGACGACGATCTACTCGGCGCGGACCACCACGTTGAAGCAGATGGCGAGCCTCTCGTCCACGGGCGGCAGCCAACCGCACGACAACCTCCAGCCGTTCCTCGCGGTGAGTTTCATCATCTCGCTGTTCGGCATTTATCCTTCGCAATCGTAGGAACGTCATGAATCCATTCGTCGCCGAGATCCGGATCTTCGCGTTCAACTTCGCGCCCAAGGGCTGGGCGTTTTGCGACGGGCAGCTGCTGCCGCTCTCGCAGAACACCGCGCTGTTCTCGCTCATCGGCACGTTCTACGGTGGAGACGCCAAGTCGACGTTTGCGTTGCCGAATCTGCAGGGCAGCGTGCCGATGTTCTACGGACAGGGCCCGGGACTGTCGAACTACGACATCGGCGAGACCGGCGGCAGCCAGACCGTCACGCTGCTTCAGAGCGAGATGCCGGCGCACTCGCACAACGTCCTGGGCGACATCGGTGCGCTCGATGCGAAGGCTTCGAGTCCGAGCGGCAATGTGCCCGGTGCGCCGGGCGGCTTGACGATCTACTCCGACACGACGACGCCGTCGGCGACGATGAACCCGCAAATGGCCTCGATCGCCGGCGGCAGCCAGCCGCACAACAACATGATGCCCTACCTCACGCTCAACTTCTGCATCGCGTTGCAGGGCGTCTACCCGCCGCGTCCTTAGCGCGACCGCGGAAAGCTAACGAAGGCAGCATACGATGGCAGATGCGTTTCTCGCCGAGATCAGGCTTCTGAGCTTCAACTTCGCTCCCAAGGGATGGGCGCTCTGCAGCGGCCAGCTCTTGCCCATCAACCAGAACCAGGCGCTGTTCTCGCTCATGGGTACGACGTACGGCGGCGACGGGAGAGTAAACTTCGCGCTCCCCGATCTGCGCGGTCGCATCCCCATCCATATGGGCAGCGGCCACACGCTGGGCGAAAGGGGCGGCGAAGAGAACCACACGCTGATCGCTAGTGAGATGCCGGCGCACCTTCACACGTTGGGTGCCACTTCGGCCACCGGCGACGTGACGAAGCCGCTGTCCGCATATCCCGCGGGAGCCGCACCGACGCAGATATACAGCGCGGGGACGAACGGCAGCCAGTTCGTCGCGATGAGTTCTCTGATGGTGTCGAACACCGGCGGCAGTCAGCCGCACGCGAACATGCAGCCGTATCTCGTGCTGAACTACGCGATCGCCCTGCAGGGCATCTTCCCCAGCCAAAACTAGCGGAGCGAGGACATCATGAAGCGCGGTCCCTTCCTGACCGCCGCGTCGGCCGCCGTTCTCACCGGTTGCGGCGGAGGTCACGGCGCGGGAATCCTTCCCGGCATCGGGCGCCAAACGCCGCAGCAGGCGGCGAGCCGCGGTGCGTTGCAGCTCGTTCCGCAGAAGGCCGACCCCATCTCGGCCGCAGTGCTGGCCTCTCCCATCATCGGTGAGGCGCGCCGCTTCGACGGGACCGTCATTCCGCGCGGCTGGCTCCTGATGCAAGGCCAAACGCTGCCCGCCGGGCAGTATCCGCAGCTCGCGTCGATTCTGAGCCACGCCGTCGCTATCGGAAAGCAGCAGTCGTTCACGCTTCCCGCGGTCAAATACGGCGCGATCATCGCTGCGGCCGGCGTCTACCCGAGCAGTCCGAAGGTGCTCGTCGCGTCGCACCGCGAGTTCTCGGCGGAAGCGTCGCTCGGGCCCGGGGCCCGGCGCGCGCCGATGCGCGCGCTATCACCACGGGCCGAGGCGGTCGCCGATGCGCGAGCCGCCGCGGTTCGCGACGCGCAGCGGCTCTTCGCATCGGCACCGCGGCCGCGGTTCGGCGTGCCGGGAGAACTGTCCGCAGACCTGGCGGCGAGGATCCGACAGTCGCGGGCCGACACCAGAACCTCCGCGCTCGGGGCGCTGTCCGCGGTGAACCGCGAGCGCGCGGAATCGCTGGTGGACGCGGTCGCATCGGGCCGGATCTCGACGCATGAAGCGCAAGTGCAGATCGCCGGCGCGCTTTCTGCTCAAGAGGCCACGACGGTGCTCGGAATCCACGACGCTCAGCAGCGCGCGTTCCGGCCGGAGTGGACGGGGATGGAGCATCCGGATGTGCAAGGCGAAGCGGGTCGCTTCATCATCGACATCACGTTCACGCCGGATCAGCTGCGCCGGTTCGCGCAATTGCCCGGAAACCAATAACGGGGCACCGTGGGGAAGATCGTCAACTTTCATCTGCCGGCCGACGACGTCGACCGGGCGGCGAAGTTCTATCGGGAGATCTTCGGCTGGGAGTTCGCGGCCGTCGAAGGCTCGCCGGTACCGTACTTGGTGCACGAGCCCAGTGACAACGGCGCCGGGATCCCGGCCGCCATCACGGCCCGCACCGACATCGTGAAGGCCCCGACGCCGACGATCGACGTGCCGCACATCGATCAGGCGATGCTCGACATCGCGATGAAGGGCGGCCAGCAAGGGCGCGTCCGGGACATCCCGGGGATCGGCCGATTCGGCTACGCGATCGACTCCGAAGGGAACATCATCGCATTGATCCAGCGCGAGCAAAGCGGCGGCTGACGCGGCACGAGCTCACAGCGTCAGCAGCACCATGTTCTGCGCGCGCATGAGTCTCTCGAATCCGGGGATCACCGGCGTCCGGTTGACGACGCGGAACCCCGCGCGTTCCAGCAGGTTTCCGCTGCGGACGTTTGCCGGATCGTAGTAGGCGGCAAGCGTCCGCAGCCCGAGCTGCTGCGCCGAAAAATCGATCACGGCGCGGACCGCCTCGCCGGCGTAGCCGCGGCCCTCGAACGCGGCGTCGATGCGGTAGCTCAGCATCGCGCTGCCGCCGTTCTCCTCGGAGAAGCCGTTCAGCTCCACGACCCCCGCCAGCACGCCGCTCGCGCGCTCGAACGCGACGAAGGTCGTGGGCTTCCCGGCCCGGCGCGCAGCGCGCGCCGCGGCGATCCGTGCGCGGTGCGTTCCGGGGTCGTCGTCCGGGACGGGCTCCCAGCGCGCGAAGCGCTCCGCGTTTCGCCGATAGAACGCGCGCAGCGCGTCCGCATCCGGGTCGTCCGGCTCGCGCAGCGTCAGCCGATCCGTCGTGAGAATCACGTCGAGCGTCTACTCCGCACGCCGAGGGCGTTACTGCGCGCCGCGCGCGAGTGTTCGCCGCTCGGCGACCGGCGAGAGCAGTGCGGACGATCGAGCCGTTGAGACCGGCCGTGATGGTCGCGCGACGAGGGACCCGCCGCGAACAGCGCGGATACAGCGATCGGGAAAGGAGACGGGGTGGGACCGATCCTCATCGGGACGAGCGGCTGGACGTACAAAGACTGGCGGGGGCGCTTCTATCCGCGGAAGCTCCCGCAGCGCGACTGGCTCGCGTACTACGCGGAGCGTTTCCCGACCGTCGAGCTGAACGTCACGACGTACCGGCTGCCGAAGGCGAACGACCTCGCGCGGTGGGCCGCCGTCCGGCCCGGGTTCGTCTACACGGTGAAACTCAGCCGCCTCATCACGCACCGCAAGCGCCCCGGCGAGCCGAAGGAGTTCGTCGACACCTACATGGGCCGCATCGCGCCGCTCGCGCCGCGGATCGCGAACGTGCTCGCGCAATTTCCCCCGACCTGGGCCCGCGACGACGACGCGCTCCGCAACTTCCTCGACACGCTGCCGCCGCAGCATCGCTACGTCGTCGAGTTCCGCCACCAGAGCTGGTACGACGAGGCGGTGTATGCGCTGCTCCGCGAGCGCGGCATCTCGCTGTGTCTGCACGATCTCGCGGCGAGCGTCGCGCCGCACGTCGTGACCGGCCCGGTGCTCTACGTCCGCCTGCACGGGCCGGTCCGCGCCTACGCGGGCTCGTACCGCCGGGTCCGGCTCGAACGGTGGGCGGGCGCGATCCGAGCGATGGCGAGCCACGTCGAACAGGCCTTCGTGTACTTCAACAACGATCAGCACGCGTACGCGCCGCGCAACGCGCTGACGCTGCAAGGGATGCTGGCCGACGCGATCGCGCCGTGGCCTCCGGCGGAGGCCCCGCCGGCGGGCGACGGCGCGGCGGCCGCTCCGGATTCTTTCGCAGGAAGTTCTCAGCCCGTTGCTAGAGAGTGAGTCCGTGCTCCAGCGGACGCGGGCTTGGCTCGTCTACGCCGGCCTGACGCTTCCGCTCGGGCTGCTGGCGCACGTCCTCGTCGAAGCGGTCGGCGGCGTCGCCCGGCGAACCGGAAGCGTGAGCCTGCAGCATACGCTGCTCGCCCTGGTCGCCGGGACGGCGTTCGCCGCGGCCCTCGCCGCACTACGGCGCGGCGCGCTCTCCGAGCGCCGTTTGCGCACCGCGCAGCTGCGCCGCGCTCTCCCCTCCGGCGCGCGGCTGGCCCTCGCCGGCGGTGCGATGCAAGCACTCGTCGCGGCCGCGACGCTCGCCGCCGAAGGCGTCAGCGTCGATCCCGCGCATCTGGCCGTCGCCGTGCTGGCGGGGTTGCTGGCGCTGCTCGCCGGCGCCCTCGCCTTCTCGGCCGCGAAGGACTCGCTCCTCGCGCTCGCCGCGGCGCTGGTCGCGCTCGAGCCGGCCCGCCCGGCCGTTCCTCGCTTCGAGCTCGGCTCGCCCGCGCTCGCACGCTACTCCTCGTGCACCGTCCGGCTCCGCGCCGGACGCGGACCGCCGGCGGTCTTCGCGCTCTAGCCGAGCGCACCGCCGGGCGGGACGGATCGTCGGACGACGATCCGCTCCGTCGAACCGCGCGCCGATCGCATCGGCGCCGCTTTCGCTTTCATCCGCATTTCGCACGAAGGATCTCTCTCGCATGTCGCATCGATATGATGCCGTCCGGCGCGTCACCGCGTTGGCCGTCCTCCTCGCCCTCTTCTGCTGCACCGCACGCGCGGTGCTCGCCCAAGCGTCGACCAGCCTCAGCGGAACGGTGACCTCGAACGGGGCGCCGGTCGACAAGGCGGCCGTTACCCTGACGGGCAGCAGCCTTACGCAACACACGACGACCGACGCGCACGGTCGCTTCACGTTCAACGCGCTCGGCGTCGGCTCGTACACCGTCACCGCGAGCGCTCCGGCGGGGACCGCGTCGATCAGCGTCGATCTCGGGACGGCCGGAACGTCGGTCACGCTCGACGTCGCCGCGATCAAGAAAATCGGCGGAGTGGCCGTCGCATCGGCGCCGACGCTGCGCGCCTCCGGGACCGACGTCGTGCTCAACAGCACGGAGCTGTCACACGCCCCGTCGGTCAACAGCCTCCCCGACATCCTCACGCAGATCCCGACGGCGGCACGGGGAAGCAACGGACAGATCCACATCAACGGCGACCACAACGGCGTCAACTACGTGATCGACGGTGTGCAGATCCCCGAGGGTCTCAACCGCGTCCTCGGCAACGAGATCGACCCCTCGGACATCGGGTTCGCCGAGATCCTCGAAGGCGCGTACCCGGCGGAATACGGCGACAAGTTCGCCGCGGTCGTCGACATCTCGACGAAGTCGAAGACCGGACCGCCGGGCGCCGCCGTCGACCTGCGCGGCGGATCGTACGATCTGCTCGACAGCGTCGTGAGCGCGCATACCCCGGTGGGCACCGACGGCTCCCTATACGTCGGCGCGCGGATGGAACAGGACGGGCGCGCGCTCGATCCGCCGGTCCCGAATCCGGTGCACGACTTCGGAAGCACCGCCTCGCAGTTCTTGCGCCTCAGCCTCCCGGTCCAGGGTCAGGACACCCTCACGCTCGACCTCACGCACAGTCTGCAGACGTTTGAGATCCCGCCCGACACGTCCAGCGGAACGCCGGCGTTCACCGACGACAACGAGATTCAGGACGACGCCTACGCCTCGCTGATCTATCGCCACGCCTTCGGCGAGAACGCCGTGCTTACGCTCGGCCCGTCGTACAAGCGCTCGCGCATCCTCGACACCAACGATCCGCGCAACGACCTGATCGGGCAGGTGCAGGGCCCGGACGCAGCGCCGTGTTCCGACTTCTCGGACTGCAGCTTCTTCTCCGTCTTCGCCGACCGCACCGACATCAACGCGCGGTTCAACGCCGACTACGTCCTGCGCGTCGGAAAGCACGAGTTCCGCGCCGGCGGCATCTACGGCGCGGAGACGCTGCAGAAAGATTACGTCATGACCGTCCCGGCGACGTCGCCAGACGGCTCGGCGCTCCAGCCCTTCACGGTCACCGACACGGCGCCGAACGTCGCCCACACCGAGGAGTTCTTCGCGCAGGACGGCTGGCAGATGAGCGACCTCTGGCGCCTCGACTACGGCGTGCGCGAGGACATGTTCCAAGTCTTCTCGACCGACTTCCACAACGGCTTCGCGCAGACGAGCCCGCGCGTCAAGCTGACGCGAAAGCTCGGCCCGAAGGCCGACGTCTACGCGTATTTCGGCCGGTTGTTCGTCCCGTTCTCGCTCGAGAGCGTCTCGCCGGTCGCCTCCGCGGAGCTGTTCCGCACGAGCCTAACGCCTGGGACGACGAACGATCTGAAGCCGCAGCGCGACTCGCTCTACGAGTTCGGCGGCCACATGCCGCTCGGGCGCGGCGACCTCGGCGTGCGCATCTCGCACAAGGTTTCCACCGACTGGCTCGACGACACGCAGGTCGGCGCGACGAACCTTCATCAGGACATCAACTTCCCGCAAGGTCGCGTCGACTCGCAGAACTTCTACTACAATCAGCCGATGGCACGCAACAGCCGGTTCTACGCGAGCGTTTCCCACTCGATCGCGGTGAACAGTCTGAACTGCGAGACGCAGCTCCTGCAGAACTGCGCGGCGTTCGGGCCGCCCGGCGGGGACTTCGTCCAGGCCGACCACGACCAGCACTGGGACGTGGCCTCGGGACTGCTGTGGAACGACCTGCGCGGCGGTTGGTTCTCGATCGACGGCGAGTACGGCAGCGGCCTCTCGCGCGGCGACACGACGCTGTGTCCGCCGTTCCCCCTCGGCGACGCGATCAACTGCAAGGTTCCGCCGCACCTGACGTTCGACGCCGTCAAGGGCTGGGCGGTGGCGCCGCACATGACGCTCGCCCTCGCCGTGCGGAACATGTTCAACGACCGTTACGCGATCGTCGTCGACAGCTCGCTGCAAGGGACGCACTACGCGCGCCCGCGCACGATCGAGCTGCGTCTGTCGGACGGCCGCTGACCCAAGGGCGCGGAGGGCGGCGCGAGCCGTCTCCGCGCCTCCTTAGCGCTCGACGAACTCGGGCACCTGAACGCGCAGCGCGATCACTACGCGCCGCCGCGCGAGATCGACGTCGGACTTCGGCTGAACGCCCGCTAGCTGCTGGGCACCGCCGGCGGGGAATCCGTCGCGGCTGCGCGCCCACGGGCGGCGAGCTCGGCGCGCAGCGCGCGCAACTCGGCCAGGATCGCATCGTCGCGTACCGCGCCGCGAACGCTCGCGTCGAGGGCGTCGAGCGCCGCGCCGACGCCGTGCGCGAACTCGCCGAGCGCCGCGAGCTCGTCCGGCGCGTAGCTTTCGCCGCTCGCGCGCGCGCCGCACGCGAGCACGCCGACGAGCCGCCCGCGCACCAGCATCGGCAACGCCACGTCGGCGGCCAGGGCCGTCGTGTAGCGGTGCGGGTCGATCGCGGCATGCTTCGCCTTGAGCGCAAGGATCGCAGCGTCGTTTTCGTCGATCTCGGACGGCGCGTCGCCGAACGCCCGGGCCGCGCGATACCGCCCGTCGCCGTCGAGCAGGACGACGGCCGCGCGGGCGTCGGTGTGCGCGCGAACCTTCTCGATCGCGTGGTCGAGCAGCGCGTCCCGCCGGGTGACGAACGCGGCCTCTTTGGCGAAGTCGCGCAGCGCGCGCTCGTTCTCGTGCCGGCGATGGAAGAACACGAAGTCGACGAACGCATCGACGCGCTTGTGGATATACGACATCGAGACGCCGAGCACCAGCGCCAGCGCCGCGTTCGCAGCCAAGCCGGTCGCGTGGCTGGCGTTCGCGAGCACCGTTCCGAGAAGCCACTCCAGCAGCGCGAACGCTGCGACGACGATCGCCGATACGCCGGCGACGACCAGCGTGCGACCGATCACGAATCGAACGTCGACCACTCGGCGTTTCAGCAGGGCGAACGTCACGGCGACCGCACCGACGAGGAAGAACGCATTGCCCAACGCGGACAGCGCCATGTTGGCTTCCCACGTGGTCGTGACCGGCTCGAGCTGCAGCGCCGCCGCCGCCAGCATCAGCGTCGCGGGAAGCGGCAGCAGTAACCACGCCGCCCGCGCCCGCCCGGCACGTTCGGTGCTCGCAACCGCGAGCGCTACGGCGCCGAGCGAGAACGCGTAGAGGGCGACGTCCGCGACACGCCAGACCACCGCGTAGACGAACGGCAACGGGTCCAGCGTCGCGCCGAGCAGTCCGATCGTTCCCGCCGCATAGCCTCCGAACGTCACGGCGGCGACGACGACGGTCGCGCTCTCCATGACGACGCGCGCCCGCGAGCGTGCGCCGAATCGTCTGGCGAGCGCGACCGGGAGCAAGGCCGCGGCACACGTCGCCGCCCCCCATGCGAGAAACGCCAGCGCGCCCGCCGTTCCGTTCGGAAGGGCGGCGTCGTCCGGCGAGAAGGCCTGCGCGGCGACGGCGAGCAGGGTCAGGCAGAGATACCAGCCCTCCCGGCTCGCTCCGCGACGCAGCGCGATGAGCCAGGCGCATCCGATCGCGAAGAGGTACGCGAGCTCCCACATCGCGCTTTGCGCGATCTTGAGTGCAGCGCCGTTCTCGTATTGGGTGCTGCCGACGAAATGAATCGGAACGCGCTCGCGGCCGCGGGCCACGACGAAGTCGAGAGCATGCGCCGTGCACGGCTGAAACACGATCGCGACGCGGCCGTACGCGTCCAGCCCGCGCAGATCGACGCGGTCGCCGTCGCGAATTCCGGCCCGCGCGGTTGCACCGCCCGGCGTGGACTGCGTGAATTCCGCGACGAACGGCTCGCTCGTCGAAACGACGACGGAGTCCCAGTATCCGAACAGCGGCCGGCCTCCGGGACCCCACACGTTGTCGAGGATCGCCGCGCACACGAGCACCGTGGTCAGCGCGCACAGCAGGGGCAACAACCGCGATCGGACCCGCCGGCCGTCGCGAACGCCGGCATCCGGTTCCATGCGCGAGCCTACGCTGCCGGAACGACGATTCCTCGGGTCGGCAGGCCGCCCGAGCGTCGGCTACTGCTCCACGAACTCGGGGTACTCGTGCCTCGCGTACGGGTCGTCGGTCGGCCACTCGGGGATGCGGTCGTCCCACGGCGTCGCCTCGCGCTCCGGCAGCGTCACCTCCGGCTGCGCGTCGCGCCGGTGCAGCGCCACCAGCGTCTCGACGTGGCCGGTCTGCGGAAACATGTCGAACGGCTGCACGACGCCGAGGTCGTAGCCGCGCCGGGCGAGGTAGTGCAGATCGCGGGCGAGCGTCGCGGGATTGCACGAAAGGTACCAGATGTTCGGCACGCCGGCCGTCGCCAGCGCGTCGAGCGTCGCTTCGTCGGAGCCTTTGCGCGGCGGATCCAAGAACACGATGTCGGCGTCCTCGATCGCGCGCTTGCCTTCGCGGTTCGCGACCGCGCCCTCGACGCGGCCTTCGACGAACCGCACCCGGTCTTCGACGGCGTTGAGCTGCGCGTTCTCGCGCGCCTCGCGCACCGCCGCCGGGTTCTCCTCGACGCCGACGACGCGCGCGCCGCGCGCGGCGAAGAAGATCGCGAACGTTCCGGCGCCGCAGTACAAGTCGACGATCGAGCGGCCGGGCTCGATCCCCGGCGCGAGAAACCGGAAGATCCGCCCGACCATCTCGCTGTTGACCTGGAAGAACGACGCGGGCGAGACGCGATAGCGCACGCCTTCGATCGTCTCCTCCATCTCGCGCTGGCCCCACACGTAGAGCATCTTGCGGCCCAGCACGGCGTTCGCGGTACGCGGCTCGAACGAGTTCGAGACGCCGACCACGCCGCGGACGCGCCGCGCGATCGCCGGCGCCGCGTCCTTCACCGCCGGGTTCTGGCGCACCGTCGTGATCGAGAGCACCGCCTGTCCCGACGCCGCGCCGGCGCGCACGATCGCGTGCTTCGCGTCGGCGAACGCCTCGCGCGACTCCGTCGCGTTCGCCGCGCCGATCAGTCCGCCGATCGCCGCGTCGAGCTGCGGAAGGACGACGGGACACGAGTCGATCTTCACGAGCGCGTGCGAGCGCGCCTGATAGAAGCCGAACGCGGTCTCGCCGGCTGGGGCACGGTCGACGACGAGCGCCATCTTGTTGCGATAGTTGCGGGGGTTCGCCATCCCGACGGCGCGCCGCACGGTCACGTCGTGGAATCCGCCGATCCGGCGCAGCGCGCTCCGGACGATCTGCTCCTTCCACGCCAGCTGCGCGGGATACGAGAGGTGCTGCACCTGACAGCCGCCGCACGTGCCGAAGACGCGACAGAACGGCTGCGCCCGCATCTCCGACTGGAACTCGTACGCGACGACTTCGCCGACGGCGTACTTCGGCTTCACGAGCGTCACGCGAACGCGCGCGCGCTCGCCGGGCAGGGGACCGGTGACGAAGACGACCAGCCCGTCGATCCGCCCGACGGCCTGGCCGTTCGCCAGCAGATCGGTGAAGCGCACCGTCGCGACCGTCCCCGGCGCCGGCCCGGTAGCGGCGAACCGGCCGGGAGCGGGCGGCACTATGGGGTTTTCTTCTCGTCGAGCGCCTTGATGAGGCGGTTCGCCTCGTCGATCAGCGCCTGAATCCGTTCGGTCGTCTCGTCGGTCGGCTCGGCGCGCGTCATCGTCGCTCGCAGGACCAGCACGGTCAGCGCTGCCGACGCGCCGGCGATCGAAAGCCAGACGAGAGTCCGCCGGAGGGGGAAGCCGCCCCGGTTCGGAAGGCCGTCTGAGGCATTGGCGGCGTTCGTCTGATCCGTCACGCCGCGACTGTTCGTCGCGTCCCGGCTCACGTCCTCAGCGCGCGCCGGCGGCCGAACGCGTGACGGGGCCGGAGCCGCCGGGTAGGAGTCGGATGGACGTCGGCGGCTGCCGCGGAGGACTGGGTTGTTCACGGAGGGACTGATCCGCGCGCGCGTGCGCGCGCTGCCCCGCGTCGATCTCGCGGATCGGCAGACGCAGTACGCGCTCGGTGCGTGCGCGATCGGCGGGCTCGCCGTGGGACTGGTCGTCGCGATCGGCAGCGGACAATTCCTGCTCGCCGCCGGGCTCGCCGCCGTCGGCGTCGCCCCGGCGCTGCTCCTCGCGGCGTACCGCTGGCCGTACGTGTTCCCCTACGGGCTCTTCGTGCTGCTCGTCCCGTTCGACGATCTGCTCTCGATCGGCGCCGGGACGCTGACCCGCTACCTCTCGCTCGCGAGCGTCGCCGCGCTCGCCGTGCACATCATGGCCCGCCGGCGCGCCGCCTCGCCGTCGCTCGCGCTGTGGCTGTGGCTCGGCTTCCTGCTCTGGCTGATGATCACGGCGCTGTGGGCGTCCGACGCCGGCGCGGCCTGGACGACGATCCAGCAGCTCGGCTCGATGATCTTGCTGTTCGCGTTTCTTTCGCTGGCGCCGCTCGGCGAAGGCGACCTGCGCCGCATCTGCGCAACGATCGTGCTCGCCGGCGTCGCGGCGAGCGCGTACGGGATGGTGCTGCTGCACAACAACCCGCAGCTCGCCGGCGACGAGGGGCGGCTGATGCTGAACGTCGACGGCCGCACGCTCGATCCGAACGCGTTCGCCGACTCCCTCCTGCTCCCGCTCTCGCTCGCGTTCGTCTCGCTGCTGAACGCGCGCAAGCCGGTCGCGTTCCTGCTCGCGCTGGGCGCGACGATCGTCGTTTTCGGCGGTATCGTCGTCTCGCTCTCGCGCGAGGCGTTCCTCGCGTGCCTCGTGATCCTCGCGGTGACGGCGTGGTTCTCGCGGCGGCGCCTCCTGGCCGTCTTCGCCGCGGTCCCGGCCGTCATCGCGGTTCCGATGCTTTTCCCGGCGATCCTCGTGCGCATGTCGGACGCCCTCTCGACCGGCGGCGCCGGCCGCACGTCCATCTGGAGCGTCGACTGGCTCGCGTTCCTCCAGCACCCGTTCTTCGGCTGGGGTGCGGGCGCCGAGATCCAGGCCTACAACGCCTACTTCCTCGCGGTGTTCCAGCGCTACAACGCGGGATGGGCGCGGCCGCCGCACAACACCGCGCTGTTCGTCGCGGTCGAGACCGGGATCGTCGGCTTCCTGCTGTTCTTCGGTGCGTGGTTCGCGGCGTTCCGCCCGCTGCGCGGGCTCGGGCGGGCGAGCGGCGTCTACGACCTGCGCGTCGCGCTCACGGCCGGGCTGCTCTCGGTACTCCTCGTCTCCGGGTTCATCGACGTGATCGGGCACAAGGACTTCTGGCTCGTGCTCGGTACGGCCGCGCAGCTGCGCATCGTCGCGCGCTCGCGGGTGCGCGGCGAGCCGGCCGCCGCGACCGTCGTCTACGAGGCCGAGGCGGCGCGAATCCCGCGCACGACGCGCTCTCTGCGTCCCAAGTTCAGGAACGGCAGCTCGACGTAGCGCCGCGAGAAGGCGGCGAGCGCGTACGACGCGACCATGACGGTCGCGCAGCGCGCGAGGTTCGTCTCGAGCCCCCCGAGGTGCGCGAGCGCGGGCACGAGCCGCGCGGCGTAGGTTTCGTACGCGTCGATCAGCGGCACGTGGATCAAGTACAGGCAGTAGCTGAAGTCCGCCGTCGCGATCAGGAACGGCAGACGCAGGACGGCGAACCGCGGCGAGCCCGAACGGGAGAGCGCGAGCGTCATCGCCGCCGCGCAGAGGCACAGCACCTCGGGGATGCGCAGCGACAGGCCGGCGATGCGCCCGAAGCCGGCGCGCGAGAGAACGGCGTCGCTCAGCGCGAGCAGCGCGGCGATCGCGACGAAGGTGACCGCCAGGCGGCGGTCGTTGCGCGGCGCGTGCAGCGGCGAGGTGAACCACAGCGCGAGCAGCGATCCCAGCGCGAGGCCGTCGCAGCGCTCCCAGGTCAGCTCGATGCTGCCGCCGGGAAACAGACGGACGATCGGCTCCGCCACCGTGATGACGATCAGCACGGCCGCCAGCGCGCGCCGCGGGAGCAGCAGCACGAGCACCGGCCAGAGCAGATAGAACTGCTCTTCGACCGCGAGCGACCACAACGGGCCGCCGCCGTTCGGGACGGGCACGTGCAGCGGCGCGGCGAGGTTCGCCACGAAGAACAGCGAGTAGACGAAGTACGTCGTGCCGGTGAAGCGCGCGTAGGCCGCGAGCATGATCGCGACCATCAAGAAATACAGCGGCCAGATGCGCAGCGCGCGGCGCAGGTAGAACCCGCCGAAATAGCGCCGCGCACCGAGCGTTCTCGTCCCCAGCAGGATGCCGGTGATGAGAAATCCGGAGAGCAGGAAGAACAGATCGACGCCGAGCCAGCCGTGGTTGACGATCGTCGCGAGCCGGGGAGGCAGCCCGCTCGGCACGCCGGCGAATCGCGGCGTGTCGACGAGCAGGTGGCTGAGCATCACGGCCAGGATCGCGAGCGCGCGAAACCCGTCCAGCTCCGCGATGCGGGCCGCGTGCGAGCGCGGCGCCACGTCGTGAACGACCACCGACGACTCCATCGCCGGATCGTTCACGGCCCGGGGCCGGGCGTCCTCGGCAGGGAGGTCAGGCGGCCACGACGTGCTCGACGCCGGTCTCGAGCTCGCGGCGCTCGGCGTTGGAGACCACGCGCGAGAGGTCGAGCAGGATGATCAGGCGGTCCTCGATCTTCCCGACGCCCCGGATGTACTCGGTCTCGACGCCGGCGACCATCTCCGGCGCCGGTTCGATCGCGTCGTGCGGCAGCCGCAGCACTTCCGAGACGGAGTCGACCACCATGCCGACCCGCTTCGCGCCGATCTCGGTCACGACGATGCGCGTGTTCTTCGTGTGCTCGGCCCGCGGCATCCCGAACCGCGTCCGCAGGTCGACGATCGGGATGAGCTGGCCGCGCAGGTTGATGACGCCTTCCATGAAGTGCGGAGCGCGCGGGACGTGCGTGATCGAGACCATGCGGTTGATCTCCTGGACCTGCGCGATGTCGACGCCGTACTCTTCGGAGCCGAGCTTGAACGAGACGACCTGAGTCGAGTCTGCCATGAGTCGTGTTTCCTTTTGACGAGCGTCGATCGGACCGCGGCGAAGGAGAAGGTTCGTGAAGCGTTCGGCCGGAGATGAACCGGGCTAAGCGGATGCCGCCAGCTCGGCGCGGGCGGCGCGGCCGCCGTGCGCGGCCGCGACGAGCGAGTGGACGTCGATGATGAGCGAGATCGAACCGTTGCCGAGGATCGTCGCGCCGGAGATCCCCGGGATGCGGCCGATCACGTCCGAGAGCGGCTTGATCACGATCTCCTGCTCGCCCTGGAACGAGTCGACGACGAGCCCGACCTGACGGCCCTGCAGGCCGACGATCACGATCATCACCTTGTCGGGATCGCGCGCCGCGTCGAGCCGGAAGAACTCCGCGACGCGGACGAGCGGGACCACCTGGCCGCGCAGCGTGATGACCTCGGAGCCGTGCACCGTGCGCACCTCCCCGGCGGCGATCCGCTGCGTCTCGATCACCGCGTCGAGCGGGATCGCGTACAGCTCGTGCGCGACGCGCACGAGCAGCGCCTGGATGATCGCCAGCGTCAGCGGCAGCTTGATCGTGAAGGTCGTCCCTTCGCCGGGGACCGAGTCGACGTCGAACGTCCCCTTGAGGTGGAGGATGTTCTTCTTCACCACGTCCATCCCGACGCCGCGCCCGGAGACGTCGGTGATCTGCTCGGCGGTCGAGAAGCCGGGCGTGAAGATCAGCTCGACGATCTCCCGGTCGCTCAGACGGTCGCTCTCGGCGATCACGCCGTTCCGGATCGCCTTCGCGCGGACGCGCGCGATGTCGATCCCGCCGCCGTCGTCGGACACCTCGACGATGATCTGGTTGCCTTCGTGATAGGCGTTCAGCTTGAGCGTGCCGTGCCGCGGCTTTCCGCGCGCCTCGCGCACCTCCGGTGCTTCGATCCCGTGATCGACGCAGTTGCGGATCAGGTGCATCAGCGGTTCGCCGACCTCGTCGACGATCGTCTTGTCGAGGTCGGTCTCGGCGCCGGCGATCTCGAGCCGGATCTCCTTGCCGCGCGCCTTCGCCAGATCGCGCACGACGCGCGGGAAGCGGTCGAAGACCTGCCCGATCGGCACCATGCGGACCTTCATGATGCTTTCCTGGATCTCGTTGGTCGTGCGCGCCAGCAGCGCGGACGACTCGGCGAGCTCCTTCGCGAGCTCCGAGGCCGCACCGCGTGCGCGCGCGTCGCCCATCTCGCGCGAGAGGGTCGTCGCGATGTCGGAGATCCGCGTCCGGTTGATGACGAGCTCGCCCACGAGGTTCAGCAGCAGATCGAGCCGCTCGATGTCGACCCGGATCGTCTTGCTGCGCGCGCCCTGCCGGACGGCGTCCTGCGGCGCGCCGGAACCGTTCGGCGTGCCGCCCGGCGCCGCCGGCTGCGGCGCCGCTTCGACGGGCGTCGGCGTCCCGGCCGCGGCCGGGCGGACGTGCGCATCGGCGAGCAGCCGCGCGACCTCCGCCTCGAACGCCGCGACCTGCGCGTCGTCGACCGGGGTCAGCTCGTCGTCGGCCGGCGCCGCGCGCGGTCCTTCGATGACCTCGGCCGTCGCCTCGTACACGCCGGCGAACGCTTCGAGACGGATGACGTACTCGTCGGCGCCTTCGGGGTTCGCGGTGCCGTCGACGGCCGCGCGGACGAGCGCGGTGAGGACGTCGCGCCCTTCGAACAGCAGGTTGACGCCGCTCTCGGTGAGCGGCATCCGGTCGCGGCGCAGCAGGTCGAAGACGTTCTCGAGGGTGTGCGCGACGCGCTGCACCGCGTCGAACTGCAGCATCCCCGCGCTGCCCTTGATCGTGTGCAGCGCGCGGAAGAGCGAGTTGACGATCTCGGGATCGATCGCGCCGGCGTCGACGAACTGCTCGAGGCGCAGCAGATCCGCGTCGATGCGCTGGAGCAGGTCTTCCGCCTCGTCGCGGAAGTACTGGACGAACTCGTCGCGATCGAAGAAATCGTCGGCGGACATTCGCTAGTCGTTGACGCCGAAGACCGAAAGCAGCGGCTCGAGCGAGCCGGTCTCCGGGATGAGGATGAACTGGCCCGAGACGGCCTTCTGCTTGTCGAGGAACTGCGATTCGATCAGGAAGACGTCCTGATCGGGCAGGATCGACATCAGCGTGCGGAACGCGGCCTGAATCGTTCCGTACGAGAGCGTCGGAACCGACGGCAGCAGGTTCACGCCGGTCAGCGAGATGAGCGCGGTCAGGTACGAGCCGGCGATGATGTTGCCGAGCTCCTTGAGCGTCGAGTCCACGATCGAGTCGAAGATCTGGATGTCGCCGATGATGCGCTTGATGAAGACGTTGACGAAGTCGAGAGCCTGCTCGCGGTCGAACAGCACGATCATCTGGCCCGGCGCCTCGCCGCGCACGTACATGTGCAGCGCCGCCACGGGGCGATCGCCGTGCCCGACGCGCGCCGCGAGATCGCGGTACTTGAGCACGTCGATCGACGGCTCCGACAGCTTCACCGTCGCGTTGAGGAGCTGCGAGAGAGCGGTCGCGGCATGCCCCGCACCGATGTTGCCGACCTCTTTCAGCGCGTCGCGCTGGAGCTCGGTGAGGGTCAGGACTTCGCTCATTGCAGCACCTTCTGAATCGTCTCGAGGATCTTGGGCGGCTGGAACGGTTTGGTGATGAACGACTTCGCGCCGGCTTGGATCGCCTCGACCACCAGCGCCTGCTGCCCCATCGACGTGCACATGATGATGCGCGCGTCGGGGTGGTTGGAGACGATCTCCCTCACGGCCGTGATGCCGTCCATCTCCGGCATCACCATGTCCATCGTGACGAGATCCGGGTTGAGCGCGTCGTACTTCTCGACCGCCTCGGCGCCGTTTTGCGCCTCGCCGACGACCTCGTAGCCGTTCTTGCTCAAGATCCCTTTGATCATCATCCGCATGACGACCGCGTCGTCGACGATGAGAACTCGCTTTGACATGGTTTTCGGTTGTGCTCCTCAGGCCAGGCCGCGGCTGCGCCGGTCGGCGAGCCGTTTGTTGATGAATTCGACGATCGCGCGATCCTGCTCCGCCGTCACCCCGGTGAAGCGCAGGCCGAGCGAATGTTTCGCGGTGCCCTCCAGCTTCGCGCTGCGCATCACCTCACCGATCATGACGAGCGGCGCCGACTCCCTGCCGACGGCGAACCGCACCTCGACGCAGGTGTGCGCCTTCAGCTCCCGGTCGGCGATCAGCGAGGCGCCGGTACGGCTCACGTCGCTGAGCGAGGCGCGCACGTACTCGCCGGCGCCGCGCCCGTTCGGCGCGAAGCGCCAGTGCGCGGCGACGGTCGCCTCGATCCGCACGGCGCTGCGCTCGTGCGCGCCGCCGACCGCCTCGATCCGCAGCGGGATCGCGAAATGGGCGGTGCGGTGCAGCGCCGTGCACTTCGCGGAGAAGCGAAAGGTCCCGGCGCCGTTCTGATAGTTGAAGATTCCGGTCGCGCCGGGACGAATGCCCGGGAGCGGCTTCACCACGATCTCGCGACCGTCGAGCGACTCGACGCAGACCGAGCCGCGCGGCCCGCCGCCGGCCATGGTGAGGTCCACGAACGCGTTGACCTCCGGGAGCTTCCTCTTCAGATGCGCCGGGACGCGCGGCGCACCGAGCCCGAGGAACCGCATCTCAGGCCACCGCCCCGACCGCCTCGTCAGCGGTCGTCGAGATCTGCCCGATCGACTCGACGCGCAGGCCCGGCGCGATCTCGCTGTACGAGAGCACGACGAGCGACGGAGCGGCGCGCTCGGTGAGGCGCTTCAGCGCGAGACGCGTCGCCGGCGCGGTGAGCACGATCGGCTGGAGTCCGCCGCCCTGCGCCGTTTGAATCTGCTTCGTGAGCGACGCGTAGATCTTCGAGACCGTCGCCGGATCGAGCAGCGCGTACGCGTCTTCGCCGCGGCGCACCGCCTCGCCGAGCAGCGTCTCGAGGCGCGGGTCGACGGTGATCACCGAGAGCAGCCCGTTCTCGGCGTACTCGGCGCAGATGTGGCGCGCCATCGACGCGCGAACGCGCTCGGTGAGATAGTCGACGTCCTTCGAGGCCCGCGCGCCGTCGGCGAGGCTTTCGAGGATGAGCAGCAAGTTGCGGATCGGGATGCGCTCGCGAAGCAGGTTCTGCAGCACGCGCTGGATCTCGCCGACGGTCAGCAGGTTCGGAACCAGCTCGTCGACCACGACCGGATAGTGCTGCTTGACGTTGTCGAGCAGCGCGCTCGTCTCCTGACGTCCGAGCAGGTCCGGCGCGTGGGTCTTGATGATCTCGGTGAGGTGGGTCGCGATGACGGACGTCGGATCGATGACCGTGTAGCCCGCCATCTCGGCGTCGCCGCGTCCGCTCTCGGCGATCCACACCGCGGGCAGGCCGAAGGCCGGCTCGGTCGTCGGGATCCCGTCGATCGTCGCGGTCGCGCTCCCCGGATTCATCGCGAGCAGGCGCGAGACCATCACCTCGGCGCGCGCGACCTCGAGACCGTAGATCTTCGCGACGTACGTCGAGGGCTTCAGCTGGAGGTTGTCGCGCACGCGGATCGGCGGCACGACGATGCCCAGCTCGCGCGCGGCGTGGCGGCGGATCATCGTGATGCGTTCGAGGAGATCGCCGCCCTGCGAGACGTCGACCAGCGGGATCAGGCCGAAGCCGATCTCGAGCTCCATCGCGTCGTACGAGAGCAGCGGGACGACCGATTCGGCCGGCTTCACCGCGGTCTGGCCGCCCGGCGCGCCGGGCTGCGCCGTGCCGCCCGCGACGGCTTTCGCGCCCGGCGCGGACGCCTTCGCCGTTCCGGCCGCGGCCTTCGCCCGGCCGCGGACGAACAGCGCGAGGACGATCGCCGCCATCAGGAACATCGCCCACGCCGGGAGCCCGAACAAGCCGAACAGGACGAGCAGGACCCCGGCGATGAGCAGCGCGCGCGGCTCCTGGACGAGCTGGCGCGAGAGGTCGTGCCCGAACGAGCCTTCGGAGGCGGCGCGGGTCACGATGATGCCGGTCGCGGTCGAGATGAGCAGCGCGGGGATCTGGGTGACGATCCCTTCGCCGATCGTCAGCAGCGTGAAGCGCTGCAGCGCTTCCACCAGCGACATCCCCTGCTGGAAGATGCCGATCACGAAGCCGCCGATGATGTTGACGAAGACGATGATGACCGCGGCGATCGCGTCCCCGCGGACAAACTTCGACGCACCGTCCATCGCGCCGTAGAAGTCGGCGGCGCGCTGGATGTCCTTGCGCCGCTGCCGCGCCTCGGCTTCCGTGATGAGGCCGGCGTTGAGATCGGCGTCGACGGCGAGCTGCTTTCCGGGCATCGCGTCGAGCGTGAAGCGCGCGGCGACCTCGGCGACCCGTCCCGCGCCGTTCGTGATGACGACGAACTGGATGACGATCAGGATCGCGAAGATGACGAGCCCGACCGCGTAGTTGCCGCCCACCACGACGTTCCCGAACGCTTCGATCACCTGTCCGGCGTAGCCGTGGAGCAGGATCGAGCGCGTGCCCGTGATGTTCAGCGAGAGCCGGAACAGCGTGACGATGAGCAGCAGCGTCGGGAAGACGCTGAACGAGAGCGCGTTCTCGGTGTAGAGCGTGACCAGCAGGATGACGAGCGCCATCGTGATGTTCGTCGAGAGCAGCAGGTCGAGAACCCACGGCGGGACGGGGACGATCATCAGGACGACGAGGATGACCGAAGCCGCGGCCACCCAGGCATGGGCGGTCGAGGCCAGGCGGTCGAGCAGTCCGGGGCGCGATGAGGCGGCCGTTGCCACTAGGTCACGGTCTCCACGTTAGATGGGTCATCGGCGGATCGGCGCCACGACGTAAGCGCCGGGCGCGCCGTCCACAGGAGACGAGGCGCCCGCCCGCATAGCTCAAACCGCGGATGGGGAGGACGAACGGAGCGACGCGACCGGCCCCGGCGCCTCCCGGCGAGCGGCTCTACCGCGGGCGCTCGTCGAGCGAGCGCCGCGCCGAGCGCCGGGCGCGGCTCGTCGCGGTCGGCCTCGAGCTGTTCGGCACCCGCGGCTTCGCCAAGACGACGATCCCGATGATCTGCAGCACCGCCGGGGTCACCGCGCGGCACTTCTACGAGGAGTTTCCCTCACGCGAGGCGCTGCTGCGCACCGTGTACGAGGACATCGCCGACACCGCGAACGAGCGCGCGATCGACGCGCTCCGCCGGCTCGACCTCACCGTCCGCGAACGGATCCGCGCGAGCAACGCCGGCTTCTTCGGCTACCTGACCAGCGACCCGCGGATCGCCCGCGTCTACGCGCTGGAGACGTCGGGGATCAGCCACGCGATGGAGCTGCTGCGGCTCGCCAAGCGTGAAGCGCTCGCCGAAAAATTGACAAAAGCGATGCGCTATCTCGAGCGGCGCGGGATGGTGAGCGGCCTCGACAGCCGGCTCATCGCGGCCGCGATCGGCAGCGCCGCGCGGGACCTCGTCACCGAATGGGTCCTCGCGGCGAAACCGCCCTCGATCGACAAGATGGTCGAGACGGTCGCGACGATCTGGATCCGAGTCCTCGAGCTCGACCGCTTCGAAGTCGAGCTCTCCTAGGCGGCTTCAGCCTCCGGCTGAAGCCGTCGCGGTCGTCGCTGCGTTCGGTCCGCACGGCGGAATGGTTTCGGGGGGCTACTCCTCGACCCACGAGACCAGCTCGTCCCAGGCGGCCATCAAGTCGCCGTACGAGGAGCGCGTCTCGGGATAGTCGGGGTCGTCGGACCACGCGTCGACGTGCTGCGCGCGCGGGGCGACGCGGCCGCGGTAGACGTCGCCGCGACCGGCGCGTTCGACCATCCGGCGGTACGGCTCGAAGTTCACGGCCGGCGGGAGCAGGTGGTCGTACTCCGCGGCGACTTCGATCAGCTTGCAGTTGATGCGCCCGGTGTTCGCGTAGCGCGCGACGCGCTCAGCAATCACGGGCGAGCGGTCGAAGCGCCACCGGTCGATGCGCGCCGCCCACGCCTCGGCCGGCGCCGGGTCCTCGACGTCGCCGTACGCCAGCGAGGTCTCGGGATCGAGATGCACCGCGTGGAGCCACGCGGTGACGTGCCAGTACACCGCGTAGTTGCGCGCGTACAGGGACGCACCGCCGCTGCTCGCGCGGACGTCGGGCGGGAATCCCAGCACGGCGAGCCGGCCGGGATCGCGGTCGCGCATCGCGGCGAGCGCGTCGAGCAGCGGGCGCAGCGGATTGTGCTCGACGGTCCATAGGGCCGCGTTCCACGTCAGCGCGCCGGCGTAGACGCCGCTCTCCTCGATCGCGCGGCGGACTTCGTAGCCGCCGTTCGAGAGCCCGATCGCGTAGACGAGCTCGGGCTCGCGGCCGCGCGCGTCGCGGATCAGGTCCTGCGCCGTCGCGGTGATCTCGAGCATCTCGCGCACCCAGCCGTCGACGAGATGGCCGCGTGCGTGCTGCCAGAAGACGACGCTGCGTCCGTCGGGCAGGAAGAAACGCGGCAGCCGCGTCCCTTCGGTCGCGAACGCGGCGCCCGGCGCGAGCAGCGCGATGCCGTCGCCGTTGGCCTTGTTGCCGCACACGTAGGCGTAGCCGCGCGCCAGCAGCGGGTCGGCGAAGATGCGATCGGACGCGTACTCCGTGCGCTGCCCCGGACAGCCGGCGACCACGAGCCGGCCGTTCCAGCGCTCGGGGATGCGCAGCACGAAGCGCTCCGCGGCCCACAGCGAGCCGGTGACGAGGCGGCCGGGGATCGGCTGCGGCGGCGGCTGCGCGGCGCGCGGCGTGATCTCCGCGCGCTCGGCGGCGGCGAACGCCGGCGAACCGAACGGCGCCGCGGGGCCGAACGGGCTCCCCACGCCGGGCGGCAACGGGACGACCGCCGGTGGAAACGGCGGCGTCGCGGCGGAGCGGAGGTCGGGGACGTCGTGCGCGGTCACGCGAGCATCAGGCGGGAAAGCGACGGGCGCCGCGATCGCGGCGCCCGTCATGGTGTCCTGCGGGCGGGATCAGAACGGGTAGAGGTCGTGCGGCGTGAACTTGTAGCTCAGCGACATCACGATCTCGTCGAACCGGACGTTGTCCGGCGGCGTCACGGTGTCGGCGCAGCGGCAGCCCTTGAAGTTCAGGTCGACGGCGCTGACGGTCATCCGGGGCGAGAGCACCTTCACCACGCCGAACGAGGTGACGTTGTACTGCTCGATCGACGACTCGGCGCGGAACAGCGCGGTCGCGCGCTCGTAACCGGCGAGGAAGATCAGCGTCGGATCGTTGTGCGTCGGAACTTTGACGTTGAACGAATACGGATACTCGAACTGGCTGCCGGTGTACGCGCCGAGCCCGTTCAGCGAGTAGGTGACCGGCGGCGGGAAGCCGCGCGGGACCCACTTCGCGTCGGCGCCGATGCTGAAGATCGGTCCGATCAGCGAGCGCGGTCCGAACGACCACGTCGCGCCGACGCCGTACCCGTGCTCGTCGATCGCCGACGGGTTGTGGCCGCCGCCGGCGCAGATCGTCTGGTTCAGGCACAGGCCGGTCACGTCGCTGCGCTCGTGATCGAAGTAGTAGAGCCGCGTGCTGACGTACTTCATCGCCGAGAAGTTCGCGCCGAACGTGTCGGTGCGGTCCTGGATGTCGCCGGTGACGAGGCTGACCGGTGCGTTGAGGATGCGCCCGAGCGCGAAGTCGAAGTTGCTGTGGTTGTAGTACAGCGCCCAGCGCTTGTCGAGGCCGACGGTCACGCCGTAGTTGATCCGGATGTCGTTCGCCACCGGATGATCGTTCGTGTAACCGACGGGGATGAAGCCCGCGGGCGCCGGCGCCTGCGCGTCGCTCGTCCCGTTCGCGAAGAACGTCGGATCGACTTCGAACGTCGTGTGCTTGAAGATGTCGTCGGCGTACGCCGGAGCGCACGCGAGCGCGAGGGCTGCAGCGGCGACCGCCGATCCCAGCAGCGCCCGTACCGAAAATCGTGGGGTCATGGTTCTCCTTACGTGCGGAGCGGCACGTTGCCGAGCCGCAGCAGCCGGGTCCTCCGGCCGCACCGCTTCTCAAGGCTCGAGCACGGCCCTGGACCCGTTGTAACACACGCTACCATGCGACAAACGAGTTTGTCAAAGGAGCCGCCTCAGGGCCCGCTCCGGCGGAGGCGGCGGACCGCGCCCGCCAAGCCGCCCGGGACGAACAGCACGAGCACGACGAACAGCGCGCCTAGGATGAAGAGCGGCTGCGAGAGCGGGACGCGCAGCGCGGGCGGCAGCGACTGCACCGACGGCGCGTTCGCGAGCCCGATCAGGCGGAAATCGAGATACTCGTAGACGACGCCGCCGAGCACGGCGCCCCACAGGGTCGCGACGCCGCCGAGCACGACCATGACGAGCAGCGAGAGGGTGAAGTCGGCGGTAGTGACTTGCGGGTTCGCGCCGCCCTGCAGCAGCAGGTACACGACCCCCGCCGCCGACGCCAGGAACGCCGAGAGCACGAAGGCGCCGAGCTTGTAGAGATACGGGTTCAGCCCGAGCACGCCGACGCGCCGCTCGTTCTCGCGGATCGCCTGCCACACGCGTCCGGGGCGCGAGTTCACCGCCCACCACGCGATCGCGTACGTCACGACGAGGAACGCGAGCGCGATCCAATAGAGGTTGTGCGTGTTGGTCACGCCGACGAGCGCGGCGGGAAGCGCGTCGGTGCCGAGCGCGAGACCCTCCTCGCCGCCGGTGAGCCCGAGCGGATTCTGCAGCACGAGGATCGAGCCGGCCTGCGCGAACGCCAGCGTGACCATCGCGAACGGGATGTCGCGCATGCGCAGGCAGATCGCGCCGAGGACGAGCGGCAGGACGAGCGCCACCGCCGCGGTGACGAGCAGCGCGAGCCCGAGCGGAAGGTGCCAGCGGGCGAGCGCGATCGCCGTGACGTACACGCCGGTCGCGAAGTACAGCGCGTGGCCGAACGAGAGCAGCCCGACGTACCCGAAGACCAGATCGTACGTGAGCGCGAGGGCGCCGAACACGAAGCAGAGTCCGAGCAGGTTCAGCGTTCCGGGCGCCGAGAGCGGGGCGTCGAACAGCCCCGGAACGGTCAGCCCGGCGAGCGGAAAGAGCCCGAGCACGACCGCCGCGGTGAGCGCGACGAGGGGGCGGATGCGCGCCGTCACGCCGTCGCTCCGGAGAGCCCGCCCGGCCGCAGCAGCAGCACCACCGCGAGCAGCAGCACGACGGAGAAGTCGCCGACGCCGGCGGCGCCGTAAAAGTTCAGGAACTGCTGCAGCACGCCGACGATCACCGCCGCGACCGCCGAGCCCGTCACCGAGCCGAGCCCGCCGATGACGACGACGATGAACGCGAAGATCAGCATCGTCGTCCCGCGCGCGGGGTCGATCGTGCCGAAGTACGCGCCGGCCAGCACCCCGGCGAGCCCCGCCGCCATCCCGCCGATCGCGAACACGAGCGTGAACGCGCGCTGCACGTCGATCCCGAGCGCCTGCACCATCGCCCGGTTCTCGACGCCGGCGCGCACGATCAGCCCGAAGCGCGTGCGCCGCAGGAAGAACAGCAGGACCGCGAGCACGATCGCGGCCGCGAGGATGGTCAGCAGCCGCGTGTTCGGGACGGCCGCGCCGGCGATCGCCGTCGTGCCGAGCATCCACGCCGGCAGCGTCAGCTGGATCGGATCGGTCCCGAAACCGCCCTCGACGAGCGCGAGCGTCGCGAGCGCGAGGCCGACGGTGACGAGCACCTGTCCGACGTGGCGCGCGTAGAGCGGACGGATCAGCACGACCTCGGCCAGCGCGGCGAAGACGCCGCCCGTCACGACGCCGACCAGCACGGAGAGCAGCCACTGCCCCCAGGTCCCGGTCCCGATCGAGCGCGAGGCGACCCATCCGGCGTACGCCGCGACCGTGAAGAACGCGCCGTGCGCGAAGTTCAGCACGCGCATGAGGCCCCAGATCAGCGAGAGGCCGGCGGCGACGAGGAAGTAGAGCGCGCCGAGTCCCAGCCCGGTGACGAACAGCAGCGCGACGGTGCTCATCGCGTCAGTGACCTCCCGCGGCCGCCAGGCCGAGAAAACGGCGCGCGAGCGCCGGATCGTTCATCAGCTCGTCGACGTCGCCGGTGAACGCGACGCGCCCTTGATCGAGCACGACGACGTCGCGCACCAGCCGGTGTGCGACGCTGAGGTTCTGCTCGACGAGCACGATCGTCGCGACGCCGGCGGCGCGGCGCAGCGCGTCGACCACCTGGCGGACGACGAGCGGGGCGAGCCCCTTCGTCGGCTCGTCGATCAGCAGGACGCGGTTTTCGGCGTTGAGCAGCGCGCGCGCGAGCGCGACCATCTGCTGCTGTCCGCCGGAGAGCGTCCCCGCCTTCTGCCGCGCGCGCGTCTTCAGCTCGGGGAACAGCTCGTAGACGAGCTCGTAGCGCGGCTGCGCGCCGCGCTCGGCGAGCCGCAAATTCTCTTCCACGCTCAGGCCGCCGAAGACGTCGCGGTCCTCAGGGACGTAGCCGACGCCGCGGCGCACGATCGCGTGAACCGGAAGCCGCACCGTCTCCTCGCCGCCGAGCCGGATCGAGCCGGTGCGCGGCACCAGCCCGAGGATCGCGCGCAGCGTCGTCGTCTTGCCGACGCCGTTGCGGCCGAGCAGCCCGGTGATCCCGCCCTCGCGCACCGCGAAGCCGACGTTCTGCAAGATGTGCGAGCCGCCGAGCCGGACGTCGACGCCCTCGAGCGCGAGGAGCGGGGCCGCGGAGTCGCCGTCGAGCGGCGCGGTCAGAGCGGGTCTCCCAGGTAGGCCGACTGCACCGTCTCGTCGGCGATCACGCGCTCGGGGACGTCGATCGCGAGCAGCCGCCCGTGGTGCATCACGGCCATCCGGTCGGCGAGCTGCAGCACGAGATCCATGCGGTGCTCGACCATCAGCACGGTGACGCGCTGCTCGCGGTGGATGCGGCGGATGAGGTCCATCATCTCGGGCACGTCTTCGACCGCCATCCCCGCCGTCGGCTCGTCGAGCAACGCCACGCGAGGCTCGCCGCACAGCAGGATCGCGAGGTCCAGCTTGCGCTTCTCGCCGTGCGAGAGCGACGCCGCGATCGCGTGCGCGCGCGGCTCGAGCCCGACCGACGCGAGCGCCTGGTGCGCGCGCGCGACGGCGTCCGGGTCGTCGTCGGCGCGCTTCCAGATCGCCCCGGAGCCGCCGTGGAAGGCGCGCGCGGCGAGCCGGACGTTCTCGAGCACGGTCAGCGCCGGGAAGATGCTCGAGGTCTGAAACGTTCGCCCGAGGCCGAGCCGCGCGCGCACGTAGGGCGGCGCGTTCGTCACGTCGTGCGCGTCCAGCGCGATCGTTCCGGCGGTCGGCCGCGCGACGCCGGAGAGCAGGTTGAACAGCGTCGTCTTGCCCGCGCCGTTCGGGCCGATGATGACGAGGAACTCGCCGGCGACGACGTCGAGCGAGACGCCCTCGACGATCGCCGCGCCGCCGATCCGCAGACCGAGCCCCGCCGTGCGCAAGGCGTAACGGGGCTCGGACGCCGCCATCGTTACTTGAACGGACGCGGCGGCGGCGCGACCGCCTGGCGCGGCACCGTGCGGAGCAGCTTCGGCTCGGCGGACTGCCCCGAACCGGCGAGCTTCGCCACGAACATCGGCTGCAGCATCGCGTGATCGGCGGAGCGGATCTGCTGCTGGCCCTTCGGCGCGTCGAACGTCCAGTTTTCGAGCGCCGAGATCATCTTGCCGACGTCCTCGCCGTCGGCGCGCTCGACCGCGTGCACGATCATCTGCGCCGCGACGAAGCCGTCGGGATCGAACAGATCCGGGACCTTCCCCTGCTTCTTGAGCGCCGCGACCAGGTAGTCGTTCACCTTGTTGTGCGGCGCCTGATAGAAGTAGTGGGAGAGGAACGTGATCTTCGCGCCCGCGGTGCCGAGCAGCGGGTACGACGCGCGCTGGTCGAGTCCGGTGACCACCCGCGTCGTGTCCATGACGCCCGCGTCCTCGAGCGACTTGTACATCGCACCGGCCGTCGCGCCGGCGAACGCGAGGAACAGCAGGTCGGGATGCGCGTCCTTGATCTTCTGCGAGAACGGCGTGAAGTCGTTCGCGGTCGCCGGCGCGAGCACCGCATCGACGGTCGCGCCCTCGCCGCCCAGCACGGCCCGCACCGCAGCGACGTTGGCCTGGCCGAACGCCAGGTCTTGCGCGTAGACGATGACGTGCTTCCCGCGCACGTTGTTGCCGATGATCGTCCCGGCGGTCAGCACGTCCTGATACGTCTGGCGCCCGGAGCGGAACGTGTTGCGGTTGTTCCCGGTGATGCCGTCCGCGGCGGCGGGGCCCGAGATGAACAGGACGTTGTTCTCCTTCGCCACCGGCGCCATCTGGAGCGCGACGCCCGACGCCGTCGAGCCGGCGAGAATCTTGTAGCCCTGGCCGATCAGGTCTTTCGCCGCCGCGACCGCCTTGGTGGGATCGCCGCCGTCGTCGCGTTCGGTGATCTCGATCTTGTGGCCGTTCGCCGTCCCCGTCCCGTGCGTCGCGTAGTCGAGACCGACGCGGAAGCCTTCGGCGTACTGCGCGCCGTACGACGCGAGCAGTCCGGTTTTCGAGTAGATCAGCCCGACTTTGACGGGCGCCTTGTCGGCGGCGGGGACCGGTGCGACCGTTCCCAGCGCGGCGACGGCGAACGCGAGCGACGATGCGGTCGCCAACCGCACGAAAACTCCTCGACTCTGCAAAGCTCCCTCCATACGTCGTGAACGAGCGCGGCACCGATGTCCGACAAACGCGCTTTCCTCACGGGCGAGCGACGATCCCTTCGCTCATCCGCTTCTCATCTGCGTACGAGGCGAAGCGCGTGCCGCCCCGCGTATGATGGGTGGGAACACGTCCTTCGGAGGTCAACGGTCGACGATGAATCTTCGGAATCGCATCCCCGCCGCCGCCGCGGCGCTCGCGGCCGCGGTCCTCGCCGCGCCGGTCGCGGCGCAGGCGCAGCCGCCGCCGACCTACGCGCACGCGTACGCGCGCGATCCGTTCCCGTACGCGCGTCCGGTCGCCGTCGCGCGCGTCCGCCGCGGCCACGTCCACCGCCGCCCGGGCTATCGCGTCTACGGCGCGTACGGCTATCCGGGCTACGCCTACGGCTACGGCTACCCGGTGTACGGCTACCCGGGCTATCCCGTGTACGGCTACCCCGTGTACGGCTATCCGGTCTACGGCTATCCCTGGTACGGCGGCCCGTACGTCAGCGTCGGCATCGGCTTCCGGTTCGGCGGCGGCTGGGGACACGTTCGCGGGCGCTTCCGGTAGGCGCGCCCGCGCCCGCACCATCGCGAGAGGAGCGCCGCTGCGGCGCTCCTTTTTCGTGCGGTCCCCGCCGTCGGGTCAGCCGCGCTTCGCCCGCTCGTCGCTCCCCGGGAGCGGGTCGATCCGGAAGATCCCGGCGAAGCGCGCGAGCAGCTCCGCGGTCCCGGCGATCGCGACGATCCCTTCGTCCAGCGCGGCTTGCGGCGCAATCTCGCCGGCCATCAGCGCGCGGATCCCCGGGCCGGCGTCGATGACGAGGTCGGCGTCCGCCGGAACGCCTTCGCCGACGTGAACGCGGCCGTCGTCGACCCGGGCGTGGAGCGCGACCTCGCCGACGCGCAGCCCGAACGTCGCGCGAAGCCCGCGAGCCGCGTCCGGGTGGAACGTCGTACGGAGTGCGGTGAGCAGCGAGTCCAGAGTGACCGTCTCCCCCGGCCGCGGGTCGCCCAGCCGTTTCGCGCCCCAGCGCCCGAGGGCGTCGACGACGGCCTCGAGCTCCGCGCCGTATTCGGTCATCTCGTAGGCGAGGCCGCGGCCCGGGCGCGGAAGGATGCGCCGGCGGACGACCCCGGCCTCCTCCAGCTCTTTGAGGCGCGCGGTCAGCACGTTGCTCGGGATCCCGGGGAGGCCGCGCTGCAGGTCGGTGAAGCGCTTGGGCCCGACCAGCAAGTCACGCACGATGAGGAACGCCCAGCGTTCGCCGACGATCTCGGCGGCGCGGGCGAAGCCGCAGTACTGCCCGTAGGTGCGGACCTTCACGCTTGCGATCATAGCACAGAGTTCTTCTTTTGGATACTACTTGCTTTTTGCAAGTGCCGTTGCTATCATCGGCGCACCTCCCCGCCTCAGAAAGGCTCCGCGCATGAAGATCGCCGCAACGGTCGCCCGCATCGTCTTGGGCCTTCTTTTCGGGCTCGCCGGGCTCAGCGGGTTTCTGCTCTTCGCCCACCCGCCGGCGCCGCCGCCGGGGCTCGCCGGCGAGTTTCAGACCGTCTTCTTCCGGTCGGGCTGGGTGCTGGTCGTCGATGCGGTCCAGCTGCTCGCCGCGGCGCTGCTGCTCGCGAACCGCTACGTTCCCCTCGCGCTCGTCGCGCTCGCCGGCGTCATCGTGAACATTCTGGCGTTCCACGCGACGATGCAGCCGGCGGGCCTGCCGGTCGCGATCGCCGTCGTCGCGCTGTGGGTGCTCGTCGCGCTGCGCCATCGCGACGCGCTCCTGCCGCTCCTCGCCGCGCGCGTCCCCGAACCTTTGCCCGCCGCCGCGCCGGCGGGACGCCGCACCATCTCACCTTCGCACGCGTAAGCACTGAAAGGACGATCATGGCCACGCAACTCGTTCCGTACATCTTCTTCTACGGGCGCTGCGCCGAGGCGCTCGAGTTCTACAAAGGCGTCTTCGGCGGGAGCTACGACGTGATGCGCGTCTCCGACTCGCCGATGGCGGACCGCATGCCGCCCGAAGCGCGCGACAACGTGATGCACGCCTCGTTCACCTCGGACGCGATCCGCTTCTACGCCTCCGACGGCCGCGAAACGAAGACCGTCGATCCCGACGCGGGCAACATCAGCCTGACGCTCACGACCGACGACGGCGCGTACGGCGAGCGTATCTTCAACGCGCTCGCCGAGGGCGGGAACGTCACGATGCCGATCGACGCGGCGTTCTGGGGCGGGCGGTTCGGACAGCTCGTCGACAAGTTCGGCACCGAATGGATGATGACGCTGCCGTGAGCGGCAAGGTCACGCCGTTCCTGTGGTTCGACCGCGATGCGGAGCAGGCGGCGGCGCTCTACGTCTCGCTCTTCCCGAACTCGCTGATCACGAAGGTCGCCCGCTACGGCGAAGCGGGACCGGGCGAGCCCGGCCAAGCGATGACCGTGCAGTTCGAGCTGGACGGGGTGGCCTTCACCGCGCTGAACGGCGGCCCCGAGCATCCGCACACGCCGGCGTTCTCGCTGTCGATCGACTGCGCCGATCAGAGCGAGGTCGACACGTACTGGGACCGCCTGGTCGAAGGCGGCCGTCCGATCGCGTGCGGCTGGCTGCAGGACCGCTTCGGCGTCCATTGGCAAGTCGTCCCCGAGCTGCTGCCTCGCCTGCTCTCCGACGACGACCGCACGAAGGCGGACGCCGTCATGCGCGCGATGATGCAGATGGTGAAGCTCGATGCGAACGCGCTGCAAGCCGCCTACGACGCGGCGTAACCGGAGAAGATGACGAAGGCGGCGATCGGCACGATCGCCGCCTCCCCTCGCTACGCCGTATTCACTTCGCCCGTACTGTCTACCGTTCCGTAGACACGGAAGAGGTTCAGTACTTCGGCTTCCGACGCGCGGTTTGCGGCGAGCCGCACGACGAGGTCTTCGACGACCTCGACGGGAGCGCGAATCCCGATCCCGTTCGACAGAAGAAACGCGCGTGTCGTGGCCCACGCGATCCGCTTGTTTCCGTCGACGAACGCGTGATTCTGGGCAAGCCCGCGAAGATACGCCCATGCCTTTTGTTCCAGCGACGGATACGCGTCTTCGCCGAAAAGGGACTGCTGGGGTGCGTATACCGCGGATTCGAGCAGCGCACGCGACCGAAGATTCGTTGAGGAATTACCGATCAGTTCTTCGTAGATATCCAGGACGTCATCGACGTCGAGATACGCGGTGAGATTCATCACCCGGAGGCTCCTGTGGCCCCTTTGCGAGGGCCGCGAGGATCTCAGCGTCCTCACGAGCGATCTTGGCGATCGCGGCACGGAGCTGAGGCTTCGTGACGCGCACGGCATCGAAATGGGACCGCAGAGCTTCCCGAACGATGTCGGACATCGGCCTGTTCTCGATCGTCGAGCGCCGGCTGAGTTCCTCGTAGAGTTCGCGATCGAGCCGGAGCGGCATCTGCTTGACGTCCGAGCCGATCGACTGACGCTGCACCATGCGAGCGTGGTCCTTTCGAGACGAGCCCACGACGCTGTCATGCTCGGGTCGAAACCAATCCGCACCGAGAGGGCTCGACGGGCGCCTCCCGGGCGACCGTGATACCACGATATCACGGTATCGCCAAACGTCAAGACCGAACGACCGATCGCCGTCCTTCATCTGCGAAAACGGTTAGCGCCGTCTCGCGTGGTAAGCGCCGCGGCCGACATCGCCGTCGGGCCGCAACTGCAATCTTCCCCTGGTGCGCTCGGGGTTCACCGAGCTCGACGGCGTGGGACAACCGGTCCGATGACCTGCGTCCGCCGTGTTACGCGATCGTCTTCTGCTTCAGCTTGTAGACGAACGCGATGACCTGCGCGACCGCGGCGTAGAGATCGGGCGGCACCGGCGAGTCCAGCTCGACCTTCGCGTAGAGCGTGCGCGCGAGCGGCGGGTTCTCGAGGATCGGGATGTCGTGCTCCTTGGCGAGATCGCGGATCCGCTTCGCGATGAGGTCGGCGCCCTTCGCGGTCAGCACCGGGGCGTCCATCTTGACCTCGTCCCACTCGAGCGCGACCGCATAGTGCGTCGGATTCGTCACGACGACGGTCGCCTTCGGGACCGCGGCCATCATGCGCTTGCGCGCCATCGCGCGCTGGCGCTGCTTCACCGCGGCGCGCGCCTCGGGGTTCCCGTCCGACTGCCGGTGCTCGTCCTTCACCTCGGTCTTCGTCATCTTGAGCGAATCCTCGAGACGCCGCCGCTCCCACACGTAGTCCGCGATCCCGACGATGAGGAGCAGGATCCCGACGCGCAGGCCGATGCCGTAGACGACGCCCTCGACCGCGAGCAGCACGTCGTGCGGCGACGCGTGCGCGAGCGCGTAGAGCATCGTCAGGTTGTCCTTGATCCCGAACCAGCAGATGACGATCACGACGGCGAGCTTGAGCAACTGCTTCCCGAGCTGCACGACCGTCTGCTTCGAGAAGAACAGCCGCTGCAGGCCGGCGAGCGGGTTCAGCTTTGAGAACGACGGCGTGAGCAGCTTCGGCGCGAACAGGACGCCGAACTGCAGCACGTTGGCGAGCACCGCGAGGACGAGCGCCGCGAGGAACGCCGTCGCGAGCAGCGGCACGTAGGGCAGCGCCGCGCGCACGAACATCCCGGCGATCGAGCGGATCGTGAAGTCGTCGCGCGTCCCGACGTGCGAGAGCGTCACGGCGAAGGCCTGGACCGCCGCGCCGATCGTCGCGAGGAATCCGACGTGGAGCACCGTGATGAGCGCGAGGAAGATCGCCGCGCCGCCGATGTCCTGCGAACGCGCGACCTGCCCGCGCTCGCGAGCCTCGCGCTTTCGTTTGGCTGTGGGTTTCTCGGTCGCGTCCGGACGAGCCATGGCCTACGGCGCCGGGCTCGGCGACGGGCTCGCGGCGGGCGCCATCGCGCGCAGCGCGGTGTCGCTCTGGCGCAGCGAGCGGTCGAGGAGCGTCGGGAACACCGCGCCGAGGAGCGGCATCGTGACGATCAGCATGATGAGTCCGACCGCGATCTGGAACGGGAAGCCGACGACGAACACGTTCATCTGCGGCGCGACTTTCGCCATCAGCCCGAGCGTGACGTTGACGAGGAAGAGCGCGATCGCGACGGGCGCCGCGATCTCGAAGACGATGAACAGCGCCTGCGTGAAGAACCGCACCAGATCGCCGGCGAGCAGATCCGGGGCGCCGGCGAACGGGAGCGGGACGAGGTGAAACGACCGCGCCATCCCGGCGATCAGCGCGTGATGCCCGTCGGCCGCGAGGTAGAGCAGCGTCGCGAGCGCGAGCTGGAACTCACCGATCACCGTGACGCTCTGCGAGGTCTGCGGGTTGATGACGTTCACGATCGCGAAGCCGATCTGCGTATCGATGATCTCGCCGGCGAACTGGATCCCGGTGAACAGCAGGAACGCGACGAAGCCGAACACGAGCCCCACGAAGACCTGCGCCGCGATCGCGACGGTGAGCGCGCCGAGGCCGAGCGGCGCCACCGGCGGGATCGTTCGCACCACCACGAACGCCAGCAGCAAGCTCAGACCGAACTTCAGCAGCCGCGGAATCTGCGTCTGCGAGAAGATCGGCACGACCATCAGCATCGCGCCGACCCGGACCAGCACGAGGATCAGCGTCTCGAGCCCCGCCTGCGTGAGCCCGAAGACGTTCCAGGGCGCCGTCATGCCGCCCGCACGCGCGGCGCGCGGGGCGCGCAGCCTCGAGCGGGGCGCCCGTTCACTGGATGAACGCCGGTATCCCGGCGAACACCCGCGTCGTGAAGTCCGTCAGCAGCGCGAGCATGAACGGCCCGAAGAGCAGAATCGCCAGCGCGACGACGACGATCTTCGGGATGAACGCCAGGGTCGGCTCCTGGATCTGCGTGACGGCCTGGAACACCGAGATGATCAGGCCGGTCACGAGCCCCAGCAGCAGCGCCGGCGCGCACACGACGAGCGCGATGAAGATCGCTTCCCGCCCGAGCGAGAGCGCCGAGGCGTACGTCATTTGAAGCTCGCGAACAGCGACGCGACCGTCAGATTCCACCCGTCGACCAACAGGAAGATCAGAATCTTGAACGGCAGCGAGATGGTGACCGGCGGGAGCATCATCATCCCCATCGACAGCAGCACGGAGGCGACGACCATGTCGATGACGATGAACGGGATGTAGATCGCGAAGCCGATCTGAAAGGCCGTCTTCAGCTCGGAGATGACGAACGCCGGCACGAGCAGATACGTCGGCACGTCGGCCTGCTTCGCCGGCCGCGGCTCCTTCGAGAGCGAGTAGAACAGCGCGATGTCCTTCTCGCGCGTCTGCCGGAACATGAACGCGCGAAGCGGCTGCGCCGCCCGGTCGACGGCGACGCGCTGCGAGATCTTGCTGCCGAGATACGGCTGCAGCGCGTTCTTGTTGATGTCTTGAATGACCGGGTTCATCACGAAGAACGTCAGCAGCAGCGCCAGCCCGACGAGGACCTGGGTCGGCGGCACGGTGTTCGTTCCGAGCGCCGTGCGCACGAACGAGAGGACGACGACGATGCGGGTGAACGACGTCATCAGCACGAGCAGCGTCGGCGCGAGCGTGAGGACGGTGAGCAGCAGCAGGATCTGCAGCGACATCGCGACGTCCGAGGGCTTCGTCGCCGGCGTCACGCCGATGTTGACGTGCGGGATCGGGATCGTCGGCGCGGCCGGGCCCGGGACGCTTTGGGCGAGCGCGGGTGCGGCGAAGACAACGACCGCCAGAGCGGCGGCGGTCGCGAAGAGGACGGTGAGGAGACGGCGGTTCACGTTCGTTTTCGAATCGTCTGCAGAAGGCGGAGCACCGCGTCGCGCTGCTCCCCGAGCGCCTTCCGTTGCGTCTCGATGTAGGGTTCGACGACGTCGGCGGGGACGTCGGCGATGTGGGTCACTCCGGCGGATCCTCCGCCTATCAGAAAGTATCGGTCGCCGACCTTGACGACGTGAACGGCGCTGTGCTGGGAGACCGCCGTCGATTCGACGACGGTGACCAGCCGGCGCGCCGTGGCGGCGACGATGCGCCCGCGGTTGAGCGTCCGGACCGCGTACGTCAGCCCCAGCAGAATTAGGGCGACGACCGCGAGCGCCCAGACCGCCTGAAGCAGGAAGCCGGCGTTGCTCACACCTTGTCGACGACCGGATTCAGCTCGCTGATCTTCACCGCGAACTTGTCGTCGACGACGACGACCTCGCCGCGCGCGATCAGGATGTTGTTCACGTAGAGGTCGATCGGGTCGGTGGCGAGCTTGTCGAGCTCGAAGACGCTCCCGGCCTGCATCGAGACGACCTCGCGGAGCGAAAGCGCCGTCTGCCCGAGCACGGCCGAGATCTCCAACGGGACGTCGTGGACGAGATCGAGGTTCGCTTGACCGGGCGCGGCCATGCGCATCGGCGTCGGCTGCATCGGCTGGAACGAGACCGGATGCCCCTCTTCGACCGGCGCGGTGCGCGCGGAGGACGCGGGCGAGGGCGAGACGCGGACGGGCTCCGGCCGCGCCTGCGGCGCCGGGCCGGCTTGCGCGGCGGGATCGAGCCGATGCTGCGCGAGGACGTCGAAGTCGATCGCGATCGTCGTCGTAAAGCCTTCGCCGAGGTCCAGGTCGGCGCCGTACGTGGCGAACGGCGGCGCGGGGAACGCCGACGCGTCGCTCGCCACGAGCGATTCGATCCCGCTCGCCGAGTGGTTCGACTCGCTCGCGAGCTGTTCGGCCATCGTGCTGGAGATCTGGGCGACCGTCTCCGAGACGATCGAGAGCTGCATCGCGTCGAGCTCGCCGCCGTCTCCCGGCGTGCCCAGCATCAGCTCGACGAGCCGTGCGAGGTCGCGCTTCGGATAGCGCGTCACGAACGCCAGATCGGCGGCCGGGAGCCGGGTCACCGTGGCGACGGCGTCGCCGTCGACGCGCAGCGACGCGTCGGTCTCGCTGCGTCGCGACGGCCCGGCCGTGACGGTGCGCCCGGCGAGCGGGCCGAGCACGCTGGCCGCGGCGGCGAACATCGCGTCCGCGAGGGGACGCAGGTTGTCTGGCACGTTAGTCCTCGCTCTCGACGACACGGCTCACGCGGACGGCGAGCTTGTCGCGGTTGACCCCGGGAAACACTTTGAACTTCTCGCGTTCGTTGACGGTCGCGCTCAGCGGCTCGGAGACCGCCTTGTCGAAAACGATCAGGTCGCCCGCCTGGAGCGCGATCAGGTCGCGCAGCGAGACGACGGTCTTGCCCAGCTCGACGCGCACGTCGACCGGCGCGCGCTCGACGTTGCGCGCGAGCTGCACGATGTCGTGCTCCGTCATCCCGCGGCCGGCGACGATGCTCGGCGACCACTGGAAGTCGGAGAGCTGCGGCCCGATCTGCTGGAGCACGAGGTAGGGGAGGCAGAAGTTCATCACGCCCGTCATGTCGCCGACCTTCAGTTCGCACGTGACGAACGCGACGATCTGGTCGAGCGGGATGATGCGCGGGATGAACTGCGGGTTCGAGTCGAGCGCCTCGATCTTCAGCGAGAGGGTGAGCAGGTAGTTCCACGACTCGCGGTAGCTGTTGAGCATGCGGGCCATGAAGCGCTGCATCAGCGTGCGCTCGATGTCGGTGAGGTCGCGGAGCTTCTGCGGGAACCAGCCGGGGCCGCCCAAGAGGCGGTCGATGATCGAGAAGACGAGGTTGAGGTCGACCTGCACGATCCCCGAGCCCGGGAGGGGGTCCATCGAGAAGATCGAGAGGATCGACGGCGAGCCGATCGAGGCGATGAAGTCGCCGTAGCTGATCTGGTCGATCGAGACGATCGTCGCCTCGACGCGCGTCCGCAGGTAGACGGAGAGCGAGTTGTTCAGCAGGCGCGTGAAGTTGTCGTGCAGCGTCCGCATCGTCTGCAGCTGGTTGGTGCTGAACTTGTCCAGCCGCTTGTTGAAGCGGAAATCGAACGACTTGATCTTCCGCGCCTCGGCCGGCGCCGCCGCCACTTCGGGCGCGGCCAGCTGGTTGACGAGCGCGTCGATCTCTTCTTGGCTGAGGATGCTCATTTGAAAGGCGCTCCGCCCTGGGCTGCGCGCCCCCCACGCGTTGCGTGGGGCCCCCGGGCCGACCTCGCTGCGACGTCGTGCGGAGCGGAGGGTGTTGCTGCGCTCGGTCCGCCACCGCGGGTGCCTTCGCTTTGGACGCTGCGGGGAACGGTTGCGGCTGCGCTCGGTCCGCCACCGCGGGTGCCTTCGCTTTGGACGCTGCGGGGGACGGTTGCGGCTGCGCTCGGTCCGCCGGCGCGGGTGCCCGCCGCCGCGACGCTGCGGGGGGCGGTTGCGGCTGCGCTCGGTCCGCCGGCGCGGGTGCCGGCGGCCGCGACGCTGCGGGGCGCGTTTGCGGCTGCGGCGGGGTGGGCGCCTTGCTGCATGGTGGTCTCTTCGTCGGGCGCGTCGGGGGTCGACTTGCCGGTGAGGATGACGATGTCCACGCGGCGGTTCTGCTGGCGGTGCGCGTTCGTGTCGTTCGCGACGCGCGGGCGGTACTCGCCGTAGCCGGCGAACGAGATGCGGGTCGGGACGATGCGGTCGTGCTCGACGAGATAGCGCGTCACGCCGGTGGCGCGCGCCGCCGAGAGCTCCCAGTTCGTCGGGTAGGCGGCGGTCGCGATCGGGACGTCGTCGGTGTTGCCTTCGACCCGGACGTCGTTGCGCAACGTCGCGAGCTGCAAGCCGATTTGGTCGAGCAGCCGCTTCGTCTCGGGACGGAGCTGCGCCGAGCCGGAGTCGTAGTACGTGCCGTCGCTCAAGAGCGTGATGATCAGGCCCTGCTTTTCGATCCGCGTCTGCACCTTCGACTCGAGGTGCTGCTGCGCGATGTAGCGGTCGATCCGCGCCTTCACGCGCGCGAGGTTCGCGCGCGTCGCGAGATCGGCGATGTTCTGCAGCTGCGCCTCGTCCTCGAGCTGCGCGCGGTCGAGCGCGCTCTGCTGCCCGGCGCGCCCGTGTCCCGGCGGCTGGTTCAGCGCGTCGGTCCCGGAGAACCCGCCGGAGATCGCGGTGGCGAGGCGCTGAAACTTCACCCGCGAGATGTTCGAGATCGCGAAGAGGATGATGAACAGCGCCAGCAGCAGCGTGATCATGTCGGCGTACGTGAGCAGCCAGCGCATCATCCCGGCGCTTTCCATCTCGCCGGACTTGTGAGCGCGGCGCAGTCGCGAGCGGGTCTCGCTTCCCGTCAGGGCCACGTGCTAGGCGCCCGCGAACTCGGGCTCCGGCTCGACGACGGCGCCGCCGGCCTCGATGTCGGTTTCGCGATCGCTCGGGTCGAGGAACGCGTGGAGCTTCTCCTCGAGCAGGCGCGGGTTGTCGCCGGCTTGGATCGAGAGGATTCCCTCGATCATGATCTCGCGCAGCAGCAACTGCTGCCCGGCGCGCTCCTTGATCTTCGTCGCGAGCGGGATCCACAGCAAGTTCGCCAGCGCGATCCCGAAGAACGTCGCGACGAACGCCTGCGCTGTCGCGACGCCCATCTGCCCGGCGATGTTGTTCGAGCCCGCCAGCGTGCCCAGCGCCTTGAGCATCGCGATCAGACCGAGGACGGTTCCGATGATCCCGAGCGTCGGCGAGAAGCCGCCCATCGTCATGAAGATCGCCTCGGCCTTCGAGGCGCGGTCCTGATCGAACGCCGCTTCGGTCTCGAGGATCTTGCGGATGATGTCGGTGTCCCGCCCGTCGATGACGAGCTGGATGCCTTTCCGCATGAAGTCGTCCTCGAGGTCGTTGGCCTCGTTCTCGAGCGCGAGGAGACCCTCGCGCCGCGCCTTCTCGGCGAACGAAACCAGCGTCGCGATGACCTCGCGCTCGTGGAAGACCGGCTCGACGAACGCCGTGCGCAGGCCGAGCACGACGCCGTTCAGGAAGGTCCGCAGCGGAAAGGAAACGAGCGTCGCACCGAGCGTCCCGACGAACACCAAGATGAAGGCTTCGTAACGGGCGAAGATGATGCGTGCGTCGACGTTCCCGATCCACGCGGCGAGGGCCAGCGCCCCCGCGGCGAGGACGAGACCCAGTATCGTCGCAAAATCCAAGATGCGGCCTTTCCGATAGGGACCGTTGGCGGTGCCTTGTCCAGACTATCGGCGCCGCGCGCGGCGTCCTTGAGAGATAGACGAGGAGGCCACGCTCGCCGGCTAGGCGAGGCTGGCGTCAGGCCCGTGGATCCGGCGCTTGAACTCGATGACCTTCTCGCGCACCTCGGCCATCGACTCGCGGACGATGAGCTTGTTGCCCGACGTGAGGGTGACCACGGTGTCCGGGGTCGCTTCCAGCATCTCGATCAGGTCCGGGTTGACCATGATGTGCTCGTTGTTGAGGCGGCGCAGGGCGATCATTCGTACCTCCCGTAGCTCTCCGCGCCGAAGCGGTCGTCCGTGACCGCCCCGGCGCTGCGCCCCGATCCGCTGCCCGAGCGGATCAAGTCTGACCCTAGCGGATCAAGTTGGTGACGGTCTGCATGTCCTCGCTGGCGACCGTGATGCTCTTCGAGTTCGCCGTGTAGGCGTTCTGCGCCGAGATCATCTTCGTGAACTCGTCGGCGATCGAGACGTTCGACTGCTCCAGCGAGCCGGAGACGATCTCGCCGTAGCGGCCGCTCGACGCGGTCCCGACCTCGGCGAGGCCGGAGTTCGCGCTGGCCGCGAAGTTGCTGCCGCCCAGCCGCGTGAGCCCGCCCTCGTTCTGGAACGTCGCGACCGCGACGCGCCCGAGCGTGAGGGTCTGGCCGTTCGTGAACGAGCCCGAGATCGTGCCGTCCTGGCCGACGGTGATGTTCGAGAGGATGCCGGCCGAGTACCCGTTCTGGCCGATCACCGTCGCGCTCGACGCGTTGGTCGAGGACGAGCCCGTGCCCGAGCCGAGCGACGTCATGCTGTGGAAGTCGAGGCCGATCGGGCCGAGCGCGGGCGCCGCGCCGGGCGCGATCGGCGCGACGGCGTTGTCGGTCGAGCCCTGGCCCCACGAGCGGATGTTGAGCTGGTTCCCGTCGGCGAGCGACGCCGCGTTCCCGGCGTTGTGGACGTCCGCGTTGGTGAGGCTGCCGCCCGGCGGCACGCCGGCCGCACCGATCGTCGAGGACGTGTTGATGTACTGGCCGTTCTGGTCGAAGTAGGCGTAGCCCACGACCCCCGAGCTGGCCGCCGTATACGTCGCCGCGGCAACGTTCCCGCCGGCGATCTGCCCCGGGTTCGAGATCGTGTCGAACGTCGTGCCGTCGGCGAACGAGACCGAGACCTTCCAGCGCGTCGCCGGCGTCTCGAGCTGGCCGTCGGCGTTCGCCACCTGTCCCGGGAGCCCGTTGGAGCCCGCGGTGTCGGTCACGGTCGCCGTCTTGCCGGCGTCGGCCGCCGCGAAGTTGCCGAGCACGATCGTCGTGCCGTCGATCGTCGCGGTCCCGCCCGGTGCGGCGGTGACGCTGTGTGAGCCGTCGGTGATCGTGACTTGCGTCCCGCTCGCGTTCACGCTGGCGGTGAGCGTCGCGCCGGTGGACGCACCCGTCGCCGACGCGATGAGGTTCCCGCCGCCGGCGAGCGCCGCGTTCGCGCCGATCGCCGCGGTCCCCGGCGTCGCGCCGGTCGCGTCCGGCGTATAGGTGATGTTCGCGAGATGCGGGTTGCCGAGCGAGTCGTAGACCGTCGTCGAGACGGTGTACGGCTGCCCCGTCCCGGGATTCCCGGCCTGCACGCCTTGCGCTTCGGTCGTCCACTGCGTCTGGTCGAGATTTCCGCCCAGCGAGACGTCGAAGACCTGATCGTTGCTCGCGCCGAACTTCAGCGCCGCGTTGAGCCCCGTCCCCATCGCCTGCTCGGAGAGCCCGATCGGGATCGTGATGTCGCTCGGGGTTCCCGTCTGCGTGATCTTGCCGCTCTTGTCGGCCATGTAGCCCTGGACGGCGAGACCGCTCGCCTGATCGTAGAGCAGGCCGTTCTCGTTCAGCGAGAAGTCGCCGTTGCGCGTGTACACCGGCGCGCTGCTCGCGTTCGGCCCGCGCAGGATGAAGAATCCGTCCCCGTTGAGCGCGAGGTTCGTGTTGACGCCGGTCGTCTGCAGGCCGCCCTGCGCGAAGTTCGTGTCGATCGAGCCGATCTTCACGCCCAGACCGACCTGCTCGCCGTCGACGCCGCCGGTCGTCTGCGTCGGCGCTGTCGCGTAGCTCTGCGCTTGGTACAGCAGATCCTGGAAGTTGACGTCCTGGCCTTTGTAGCCGGTCGTCCCGACGTTCGCGATGTTGTTCGAGATGACGTCGATCTGGTTCTGGTACGCCTCCAGACCGGTGACGCCGATGAACATGGAGTCCACACTCATTGCGGTGACCTTTCGTTCGAGCGGGCACGAGGCGTCGTTCGATCAGCCTCGCACGGGAGCTCCACGCCGTGGTCCGCTCCCAGAGTGATGAAAACGTTGAGATACGTCAGCCCGAAAATGCTGACGGCACCGAACCGGTCGTTACGGGGCGCCCTCGGGGAATCGCGCCCTGCCACGTGTCGCGAGCGCCCCGACGTCGGGGGTGCCCACGAAGTGGGGGGCATGGGTTCCGACCGCGGTCGGAACCCTCGGACCTTCGGTCCGCTGCGCGAAGCGCAGGGGAGCTGCGCTCCCGAGGCCGGGCCGGAGCGCCGTTCAACTGCTCCGCTCATCCGATGATCGCCGCGGAGTCGATATTCGTGAAGACGTTGTTCTTCATCGAGCTTTGGTCGACGGCGGTGATGACCGTGCGGTTCTGAATCGACACGACCATCGCGACGTCGCGCATCATGAAGAGCGACTGCTTCGCGCCCTTCGCGGCGGCCTGATCGGCCATCGCGTTCATCTTCGCGACGTCCTCGGGGCTCAGGCTGATGTTGCGCGAAGCGAGACGCTGCTGCGCGTGCGCCGAGAACTTGAGCGGCTGGGCGGTCGCGGGCGCCGTCGTCGACCGCAGGACGTCGCGGAACGAGCCGCCGCCGGTGGGCGGGAGCTGGACCGAAACGCCTTGCGGGCGAACGGGGTTGACTGCCGGAGGGACGTTGAGTCCCTCGATCCGCGGATCGGCCATCTAACCGATGCTGAGGATCGACGACGTGGGCAGCATCAGCGTCTGGCCGTTGCTCGCCGTGACCAGCTTGCCGCTCGCGTCGGTCAGCGTGAACTCGGGCGTCCCGTTCACGACCGAGATCGTCTTGATCGTCCCGGTCACGGTCGTCGTGTTGCCGCCCGCGTCGGTCGTCTGCGCCGAGACGTTCTTCCCGATCAGGCTCGCCGACTGCATCACCGCGAAGTTCGACTGGAACGCGGTGAACGAGGAGGCGAGGTTCGACGTCGCTTGCAGCGACGAGAACTGCGCCAGCTCGGCGACCGACTGCGTGTCGTCCATCGGGCTGAGCGGGTCTTGGTTCTGCAGCTGCGTGGTGAGCAGCTGGAGGAACTGCGTCTCGCCGAGCTGACCGGCCGCCGACGACGACGCGCCCGGCGTCGAGGTCGCGGGGTTGATCAGCTGGTTGATGGGCAGCCCCGTGGTTGGGGTGGTGGACATCGTTGCGTTCCTCCGCGGACGCTAGACGAGGTAGTCGAGGGCACCCGGCGCCGCCGCGTAGATCGGCGGGCCGAAGCTGGGTGAGGCGAGGAGCGCGGCGTCGCTCGCGTCCTCCGAACCGTCGGCCGCCGCGACGCCGGCGATCCGGCGCGACGACGGGTGACGGGTCTGCGGCTGCGCGCCGGAACGATCGCGCGCGTCGGCGGAGCCGCCGGCGAGCGCGACGGTGAAGCTCTGCAGCTTCAGCCCCGCGTCGGCGAGCGTTTTCGCGAGCTGCGACTGCGCGCCGGCGAGCGCGCTCTGCGCGTCCGCCGAGTGCGCGGTCATCGAGGCGTCGACGGCGCCGCCGCTGACGACGAGCTTCACGGTGACGTCGCCGAGCTGCTCGGGGACCAGCCGGAGGCGAACCTCCGACTGGCCGTCCGCGACGTGAACGTTCACGCCGCGCAGGACCTGGTCGACGATCGCGCCGTGATCGACCGGCGGCTGCGCCGGCGGCGCCGGCGCGGGTGCCGGCGGCGTCGCCGGAGCGGCGTCGTGCTGCAGCTGCCCGATCGCGGCCGCGAATGCGGGTGCGCCCGTGCCGGTGTTCGCAGTCGCGCCGGCGCGCTCGGACGAGACGTCGGACGGCGAGGGGTCCTTGGCGGCGCCGGCGTGTGCGGCCCCGCCCGCGTCGGCGCGCTCGAGGGCCGCGGTGAAGCTGCGCACGTACGCGTCGAGCGCCTGCGCGGCGGTGCTCGCCGCGCCCGCGGCCGGCACGCCGGCTGCGGGATCCGCGTCGACCGCGGCGCCGGTCTTCGCGGTCGCGGCGGAGGCGCCGCCGGCGGCCGCCGTGCGCTGCACGCCCGCCTGCATGGCGCGCGTCAGGATGCGCCCGAGCAGCGTGTCCCCGCCGGCCGCGAGGAGCGCGGACGCTGGGGATGCCGCGACGCGGCTGTCGCCGCTCGTGCTCTGCGCGGCGGCGCTCGCCGTGACGGCGGACGCGGGGACGGTCGAGGGGGACGCGACGGCCGCGAGCGCGTTCTGCGCCTCGCGGAAGATCTCGTCGGTGGCGTCCGGGGTCGGATTCGCTTTCGCCGTTGCGGCGTCCAAGCTGGTTCCTGCGATCGATCGGATCGGTTGCCCCGGGTCGTCCTTCGTCACCCCCGTCGCGAGCTCGGCGATCTGCCGGAATCTCGAGACGAGGGCCGCGGCCCTCTCGGCGTTCGTCTGCGGTGGTCCTGTTCCGAGCGAGCCGAGGGCTTCGGAGAACACGTTCGCGAGGCGCGCACGCGCTTCGGCGACCGGGATCCCGAGCCGTCCCGCGACGGCGCTCGCCAGCGAGCCCGCGAGCTGCGCGACGATGTCCTCGAGCGACTCGCCCTGGTCGAGCTTCGCTTTGATCGTGGCCTCGAGCTGCGCCGAAGCGCTCTGCTGCGCAGCGCTCTGCGACGTACCGGCTTTCGTGGAGCTCGCGTTCGCGGCCGGTGTCGCGGCGGCGAGGGCGGCGACCGATGCTTCGAGGCTGCCCTTGAAGAGCGCGGCGTCTTCGGCCGGCGGCGCGCTCGCGGTCGTCGCCGGAGGGGCGGACGACGCGTTCGCGACGGGGGCGATGGTCGATGCGGTCAGGATGTCACCTCCTTTCGTAGGGTTCGAGGCGCCGTCCGACGGACGCCGCCTAGGCGGATTATCGGCTCGACGCGGTCCGAAGCTGAGCGGCTGCTCGGCTGATCCGCGCGGCGGCCGCGGGCGGCATCGCGTCGAGGATCGCGCCGGCGCTGTCGGGATCCATCTGCGCGAGCACGCGCCCGACCTGATCGTCGGGAAGCTTCTGGACGAGCGCCGCCGCCTTCTCGGGCTCCATCGCGGCCCACGTCGCCGCCAGCCGCTTCTCGCCGGCGGGTCCGCCGTCGCCGGTTCCCGGATCGGGAGCCGCGCCGAACGGCGCCGGCGTGGAGACGACGACCGGCGCCGGAGCGACGGTGGGGCGCGGCTCGTTCGCTGCGGCCGCGATCTGGCGCTGCAGCTGCTTCACGCGATCGTCGTCGGCGGCGGCGGCCTCGCGCTGCGTCTCGAGCTGCGCGTCCAGCGTGCGGATCTGGCGGTTGCGTTCGGTGATCGTCTGCTGCTGCGCCGCGAAGGTGAGCGGGCGCGCGAGCGTCCCGGCGGCGCCGGCGGCCGACGCCCAGAGCGGCCGCAGCGGACCGGCCGCGAGCGCGTGGTTCACCGGGGGCAGCGCGAGCGCGCCGCCGGCGAGGACGAGCACGAGCAGCGGGACGACGACGCGCGCGGGCTTCGCGCGGCGGCGGCGGCGGCGGGTGGCGATCACGGCATCAATCCTTCGATAGAGCTCGCGCGCTCGAAGGCGCGCGCGTTTTGGTCGTCGAGCTCGCGCTGATCGGCGAGCGCGACGTCGAGGTCGAACGCCTCGCGCCGGCGTTCCTTGAGCGTCTCGAGCACCTTGCGGTCCTTCGCGGCCTCGACGAGACGCTGCCGGGCGCGTTCGGTCGCCGCGATGCACGCGTCGACGCGCTGCCGCGCCGGGACGAGCGCGCGGTCGAGGTAGTCCAGGTGGGTGTACGTCGCGCGCAGCGTGTCGATGTCGAAGGACGCGTGCTCGCGCACGAGCCGGGTCCGCAGCTCCTCCCGCTTCCCCAGCAGGTCGTCGAGCAGCTTCTGCGCCGCCAGCTGCTCGTGGAGCGCGCGCGCATGGTCGGCGGCGCGCTCGCGCTCGACGCGACCGCGCTGATCGAGCACCGGGTCGAGCCGGAACCGGAACTTCCCGCTCAT
>Ga0070739_10000527_pt1 | contig 72945 bp, 90 predicted proteins | sample Coa_R1_7_FD_66445 | JGI IMG/M metagenome (GOLD analysis project Ga0070739, IMG submission 66445) | Surface soil microbial communities from Centralia Pennsylvania, which are recovering from an underground coalmine fire - Coalmine... | ecosystem: Environmental > Terrestrial > Soil > Unclassified ...
TGCACCGAGGTCGCCACCTGGTTCCGGCCTGGCGGAAGACTGAGCGTGCAACAGGTCATCGAGATCTATCGCCGTATCATTACCGAGGGGCTGCTCCTTCCACAAGGGAGCGCCGAAAAGCAGGAGGAATCAGCGCATACTTGACGCCCTCTTTGCGCAGCAGGCAATCGAGAACGGAGACGGTAGAGGCCAGCGGAACGCGAGCGGTAATCAGCGCCTCGACATCAATATGTTGACCGGCAATGAGATCGAGCGCCTGCGCGAAACAGGCGGGGGTATGGTGGAACACCCCCTTTATCGTCAATTCGCTGTAGTGCAGCGGGCGCGTCTCCAGCGCAACCCGCGTCCCGGAAGGGCAGCCGCCAAAGAGGTTGACCAGCCCACCAGGACGCGCCATCGCCATCGCCAGGCTCCAGGTCTCGGGCGTACCTACGGCCTCGATCACGACATCCGCGCCGCGCCGCCCCTCGGTCTCTCCGCGCACTGCCTCGCCCTGCTCCTCAAGCGAGAGCGGTCCAACATCGATTACTACGTCCGCGCCAAAGTGGCGACCCAGTGCAAGTCGCTGCTCGCCGCGCCCTGTCAGGATGACATAGGCGCCACGCAGCTTAGCCAGTGCGGCGAGCAATAAGCCCAGGGGACCGGCGCCCAGGATGGCTACGGTATCGCCCGGCATGATCTCGCTGGCGTCTATGCCATGCAGAGCACAGGCAAGCGGTTCGGACATAGCGGCGGCGATAAATGATGTACTGGTCGGCAGCGGATAGAGATTCTGCCGCACGATGCGCTCAGGAACGAGGAGATATTCGGCATAGGCGCCATTGAGCAAAAGCAGGTCCTCGCAGAGACTGTAGCGTTCGCGGCGACAGTAGAAGCATTGCAGACAGGGAGCGGAATTCGCCACGGCTACGGCATCGCCTTCGCGAAAGCGCGTGACTCCGGCTCCCGTCGCGGCGATCACTCCGGCAACTTCATGGCCGAAGCCTGCCGGCGTCTGGCGAAAAAGCAGGGGATGCCCGCGCCGGTAGGTTTTGACATCTGTCCCGCACGTCGTCGCGGCTGCCACTTGCAGCAGCACCTCACCCGGTCCAGGCTGTGGAACGGGCCTCTGCTCCATACGTACATCCAACGGACCATAAAACATTGCAGCTAACATGCTTCGCTTCTGCTCCTTCGCAGGCTCGGGCCCGGGGCACTCGCCGGGGATAAGGTGTTGGGTGAGCAATGTGCACCGCGCATTGCTCACCCAACACCTTATCTCCCTTGCGCGGCGAGAAAGACCAGGACCTTTCGACGATCTCTCAATGAAAAGTAACTGATTACGTCTGTTTTCGTGATGCTCATAGCGTTTTGCCTTCAATGGCAATGCCGCATGCGGTGTGCGTGGTGTACGGCTCTATCATAGCATACAGGCGGAGGTGGCGTCTCACCGGGTTGAAGGCTCGCCAGGAGTTCATAGTCCTTCCTGAGAAGTGTATAGACGACGCCGATAAGCTGGCCGATGATGCGGCCCAGCACTTTATTTTTACCACGATACCGGCCCAGTCGCTCATCGTAGCGGCAGATTCGTGGCACGAGGCGCAGATACAGGTCGCGCCACTCGCTGTCATGGCGGACGGCGAGCCAGGCGGCGAGATACATGGTCTGTTTGATGGTTCTATTGCCGCCCTTTGTGAGCGGCATCGAGTCCAGCGTCGTCCCTGTTTGACGCTGATCTGGCGACCAACCGAAGAACGCGCGCAGCTTTGCCGCGCTTTCAAAATTCGCGATAGAGCCAATGGAGGCCAGAATCGTCGCTGCGGCAATCTCCGAAATTCCTGGGATCGAGGTCAGGATCTGGCCTTCGCGTGTAGAGCTTATGATCTCGCCGATCCTGGAATCGAGTTCCTCGATGTGCTCAGTGAGCAGGCGCAGCTCTGCGATGAGTTGTTTCTTCTCAAGATGCATCGACGATCTGCGCGCTGGGTCACGCGTGCCAATGCTCTCTCTCGCAAGTTCCTGAAGGCGCAAAAGGCCAGCTCTGCCTGGCTTTACCCCGGTACAGCAGGCAAGCAACTCCCCGATGCTCGCCTCGGCCAGCTCCTCGCGGCTTGCAAAACGGCTGCGAATATTGAGCGCCGACTCGCAGGTTGGATTTTTAAAAACCTGCGCAAATTCGGGGAATACTTCATCTACGATGGCAGTCAGTTGATTTTTTCTCTGCGCGATTTCGCGCACCAATTCCAGGCGTCGCCTGACCAGGCCGCGCAGAAGATTCGCCGTCTCGCTCTTTCGCAGAGCCGGGCGCGCGATCTGCGCGGATTCGGAGACTTGCACACGAAGCGCGATTTGATTATAGAGAAGATTCGCGAGGCTCTGCGCATCTCGCGGATCGCTCTTGATCCTGGAAAGACGCTCTTGCACATGCAGTTCGTAGACGGCGATGCCTGCATCGAGAAGATACTGCTCGATGGCCTTGTGGTAGTGTCCAGTACGCTCCAGGACAACGCTGCACTCCGAAAGCGGAGCATAGAATTGCATCGCTTGTACCAGACTCTCAAAGCCAGATCTCGAGTTCTCGAAGGCGAGCACGGGGCAGGACTCGAAACGGCGGTGCTTCTTGAGCAACTCACTGCTTACGAAGGCAGCGACGTGGCTGTTTTTCGCCACGTCAATACCAATGAAAAGAGGCAAAGATTCCGACTCGGGCGTGATGAGAGTTTTCGCGATCATTGCGCATTCATCCTTCCTTATGGTGTTGTGGGGGTGAAGAGAAGCGCTGCTTGCCACGGCGACGGGCTATCCAAACACAGACGAGGGGGTCTTTATGCCCCCAGATGCTCATCAGGATTCGAGGCTTTGCCGCCTGCTCCACTCACGAAAAAGGCATACTTCGCCAATAGCATATTAGGAGTCAATGGCAGGCGGAGAGTAGCTAGCTCTCCCTGCCCTTCTCTTCTATTACAAGTATGTAGAGCCAGATTGATAATTGTCAATATTCATGGCATTAATGACCTATTAAAAATCGCAAGTTACACAAGAAGTTCAGCGGATTTCATAATCATCAGAAATCGAGGGGGAAGAACAATGACGACGACCACGACCATGAACGTTCCTTTCGGCGCCACATTGCGCGAGGACGACAAGATATGCCGGGAACGCGAAGGGCGGGCGCGGCAGGCACAGACGATTGCGCGGTTGCTCGAAGCGCTCGCCGATCCAACGCGACTTGAGATCCTGCGACTGCTCCATCGTGAGCCGCAGTGCTCGCTCGCTGTCGAGGAGCTGGTAGATCTGGTCGGTGGCAAAGAGCAGCCGACGATCAGCCACCACTTGCGCCGATTGCTCAAGGTGGGCCTTGTGCGCTGCGCATTGAAAAAGGGCCAGTGGCGCTATTACGTCACAGAGCAAGCAGCAGTAGTCGCAGCGTGCATGGCGCCTCTCGATTACATCGGCCTGGCACAGACCACATAAAGAAGCGGTGCCGGCGCTGAATGCGATCTCAGCGCCGGCACCAGAAAGCCATACTATGTCCTCATAGTATGGCACACAGAACAAAGAAAGGGAAAGCCATTCTATTGTATCAAGCACCGCCCTGTCTTATTCATCGTGATACCTCAAAATCCTTTGATCTCTGCGAGGATTACGTCATCATCACCGATCACGATATTGCGAGCGCTGTCGCGCTCCAGGTGATCGTTGATAAGACAAAAGAAGCAATTGCACTCATTGAGCTTCGCACAAAGCGCGAAGTCACCTCCGTCCCCTGGATCACGGTGTCACTGCGCGACTTTGAGGAGCATTGTCTTTACATTGTCGCGAAGTCTACCTTTGCGCGTGTGCTCGCCGCGCAGGGGGAGCCGGCGCGGCCAAGCCTGGTTGAGCGCGGCTTCATCGAGCGCCGCACAAACGAGCAGGGAGAGACACAGTATCAGCTTGTCACCCCTCGGCTCAACGCAGCGATCCTTGCCCTCATCGAGCACGATGAAGGGAAACAATAACAGGAGCGGCGCCGGTCAATTACGCGTGCAAAGACCGGCGCCGCTCCTGTAGTACTATGGGCTTGATCGTAGTATAGCTCATAGTATGGTAGTTTACAAGAGTTTTCGTAGAATTGGAGAAAGAAGTACTATGGCGACCTACCCTCGCTGTCTTATTGAGCGGCTTGACCCCAGATTTTTTAAGCTGCGCGATGATTTACTCTACCTCTCCCCGCGCTGCGACATGGCGAACGCCGGAGCACTGCGGGTGCTGGAGACGAAGACCGATCAGCGCATTCAATACATTGGCGAGAAATACGGCATTCCCGATGGCTACATTCCGCCCGACGACTATCTCTGGCTTGATATATCGCTCCACGAATTTGAAAAGCTCTCATTGGGACTGCGCAAGCGCGCCTCCTATGCCCGCGCCCTCGCTGATCGCGCACCAGAGACTGAGGTGCCTTCCCTCATCCAGCTTGGCTATGTCAGAGCGCGCATCGTCGCCTACTATGACCGGCTCGACAAACCAATGGCTGCGACCAGGATCTACCGCGATCATCTTGGTCGCTCGTTTGTCATCGTCGCTGATATGGCCGGGCAGTATTTTGGCCGCGATGGCCGTGTACACAATGCGATAGCCGAAGGCTTCACACGGGTTTCCCGGCAATTTCTGCTGCTCTCTGATAATGTCAACGCAGCCATCGCGGCCCTTGATGACCGTGACCCGCCAGAGCCGCTGCCGCGCTGGGAGATAGAGGACAGCGGTGGCAGAAGACACAAGAAAGGCACTGTCAATCAGGCGACGACGAATCCCAAGCTTGACAGCGCCCCGACATTGAATGACTCTTTGCAGATCTCTGCCAACGAGATCCACGCCAATCGAGGGGGTATCCTTGAAATGGCAGGAAGTTCATTCATCTCAGAGAATATCACAGCCGTCGATGATCTGTCTACCTCTGAGGCTGCCCCGGAAGCCCAAAATTCTCAGGGTTTCGACGGAAATTCATCAAAAACAGCGCTGTCCAAAAATGCATGGGGGGCCACTAAAAATGCATGGGGGGGTGATGAAAGTGCAAGGGGCGCGCCTAAATCTTCCGGGGCCTCGCCCAAAAAGGCGCCCTTAAAGAATCAGAATCATTACAGAGATCTCACAGGAGATTCTAAGAAAGATTCTGCGCAGGCGCCTCTTTCTTTCTCTCTTTATCGAGAGAGCATTGATTTTGAAAAACTCCGCCAGGCCGAATGGTGCCCGGAAACCGTCGTCGGCCTCTTATCGCACATCCTCGCCATCCCTGCACAATCTGAGGTAAGCCCGGATGCCTGGCGCGCCGAGTGCCTTGAGCCTGCGGCGCGGCTCATGGAGCAGACGGCGGGCATGGCGCCTTCGCGCGCCTGGGAACGCATCGATACCGTTGCGCGCTATATGGCAACGCCGGGATCGCCGTCGTGGTGGCAGCAGCCTGTCACGGGTGGCGGGCGTACCACAAAGTCGCCTGTGACACCTAAAAACGTCGCTGACAACTTTGAACGGCAATATGCCGACTATGACCGTCATCGCCATCTCTGGCATCCTACAGACTGGACACCCTACGATGGCCCGCCGCTCACCGAGTACGAGCGTGGCTATGGCGGCATCGATCCTGCTCCGCCTGTCGAAGATACAGCGCCCACCGCCGTACTCGGCGAGCAGGCGGAGTTGGGCGAAGCATTGCCCACAACCGACGAAGTGCCGATAGTCGAGATCGCGCCGGCCTCCCAGGCGATGGCGCAGCCTTTGTACGCCATGTCACGCGAGGAGGCCGCTGATCTCGCCGATCTCATCGCGGCGCAATATCCGATGCTTTCGCTCGGCTATCGCGAGGATTACGAGGATGGCAGTGTCGCGCTCTGCGTCGAGCATGCAGAGGACGCGTGGATTACGCTGCGTAGCCACAACGATTGGTATAATCCGCCGCCGATTGTACAGCGCCTTATCAAGGCTGCCATTGCTTTCGGCGAAAGCCGTGCTGGCGAAGCTAGCGAAGGGAACAAGGAACACGATGGAGGCGCCGAGACTGGCGCTATATGCGAGGAAATGAGGACAACATGACGATGCGAGCTACGAAACCAACGAGTGGCAAGGCCACGAAGGCGGCGCCGCGCCTCAAAAACTATGCGAGCGAGGCAAGCCTTGAATCGATCTTCGCGGCGATCCGCACGACGCTCGCCACGCATAAGGCAAAGCGGATTATGTTTGATTACGACGAAGCTGGCCGCGCCACTGCCATCGAGTTCGTCGTGGAACTGGGCCGGACGCCGTATACGTTCCGGTTGCCTGCGCGCTTTGAAGCAGCGAAACCATTGGTGAAGAAAGCGCGCGAGGATGCCGGGGCATGGCGGATTTCCGAAGAGAAGCTTGATGAGCAGGCATATCGCGCTGTCTGGGCAACGATCCGCGACTGGGTGAGCGCTCAGATGGCGCTGATCGACATTGGCGCATCGAGGATGGAAGAGGTCTTTATGCCGTATCTCATCGTTGAGCCGGGGGTGACGATGTTTGAGCGCTTTGCAGAGCAGCGTCAGCTTCCGGCGCCAAAATTCAGCATCACGGAGGAAATGACGTAGTGCGTTGAACAGGAATGCGCCTGGCAAGGTGAAAGCTGCCAGGCGACGATCCGGCGCATGGGGATGCTCGGATCGAGGACATTATAGCAAAGCATGGGAAAGGTTAGCACAATGACGGATCTCGTTCCCTACACCTTTGGGGAAAGCATGCTCCCCGCATCAGCGGGTGGCGCATTGCCGCCGGGGCAACTTCAAGGCGTTCACTTTACCGTGACAGCTCAAATTTCCTGGATTTTGGAGAAACTTGAGCAGTGGTTTCGTGACCGCAATGAAGTCATCCTGGTCGCTCATGGATCAACACGGCAGGGCTTAGGCTTTGTCATCCTTGAATGGGAGGAGTGCGAGGTTGACCCGCTCTTCCTGGCTATCTTAGAGCATGAGGACATCGTGGCAGATTACGCCGTCTACACCCGCACGGCGGAGGTGTAGCCATGCGAGGAGCGACAACGAACACGGCGAAAAGCGGCGGCGAGCCTCTGGCTCCGACGTTTCTCTATGGCTTACTCGAAGTTGGCACGGGCCTATTCTGCTCATTTCAGCAGCTTATGACGACGCATGACAGCATCGTCGGCATTCTGCAAGGTGGAATCATTGTCCCCTCGCACATGAGCGCGCAGGCTCTGCTCGCGTTCATTCAGAGCAATATGGACAAAGATAATCGTATTGCCTGGACGGTAGCAATCGTCACACAGGTTCTGTATTGGGGCGCGATGCTGCACGCCGGGCCATTCCAGCGAAGGCTCCTACACCGGCTGACGATCTGGGGATTCTTCGGCCTGGAGATTGTCACCGACCTCTGGTATAGCATCGCAACGAACACGACGCTCGGCGGCGCGTTCGTATGGATCTTTAATTTTGGTAACGGCGGCTGGCTGGTCAGCCTCTGCTATATCGCAGCGATGAGTGCCGGATCGATCTTCCTGGTATGGCGCGGCCTCTCGCGGCTCGGCAAGTGTGCAAGTGTGGTCTTTGCGAGCGAAAACCACTAAGGAGGGATACGAGATGGGCGATGAGCACGAAGAGGACAATGATGGCTTTGTCCCTCTCTCCACGGGAACCGAGGCGGGCATCGCAGCGTTCTTCGTGGGCGCGCCGTTTCTGGGCATGGCTTCGGCCATGCTCGGACTCGGCGAGGCTGGTATCCTGGCCGGCGTTATCGGCGGCGGGGCGCTCGCAATCGCCGCAAAGGTCGCGGTTGATGGCAATGCAGGAAAGAATCCTCACGTTACCCTGCCTGGGCTTACACAGCTACGCTCAGCCAACTGGCGCGCGCTGTTCGTGCCTACCGATATCGATGACCAGGTGCAGACCTTGACAACGAACGAAGCGTCGAGTCTTTCTCACAATGAAAGCGAAGAATACATGGATCTTGGCAGCACCTTGCGTCCGCATGCCAACGCGATCTTCTCTGGCCGCAAGGCGCTCTTTGGTGCTTCGGATGCCGGCAAGTCGAATGCTGTCGCCGTGATCTGTGAGGAGATCGCGAAGTTCGGCGCGCCGCTCTTCCTGCTCGATACCGAGGATGAATACCGCGCGCTCTGCGATAAGCGGTACTTTCCGCGCCCGGTGTGGGTGGAGAGTGCTCGCATCGCGCCATCGCAGGCATACGACTTTGCGCAGTGGGCGATGAATAAGCGCGCCCAGGTCGTCGTTAACCTGCAAAGCTACGAGGATGACGAGGCGGCCTGGCTGATGATCGATCTTATCAAGGGTATCCGAGCATGGGAGGAATCGCATGATCGCATCCCATGCGAGGTCATCTTAGACGAGGCGACGGTGTGGCTGCCGCAGAATGTCGCTGAGAGCACCCTTGCACGCATCATGGTCGCTGATCCAGAGGCAGGCGAGGAAGGCAAGCAGATCTCATTGCTGGCGCTCTTACAGCGGGCCTTCTTTTCAGTCGTCGTGCGCAGAGGACGCAAGCGCGGCATGGGCTTTACCTTCGCTGCGCAGCGCATCGCTGAGATCGACAAGCGCGCGCTGCAAGCATCCTGGCTGATCCTGATGAAGCAGGCACAGCCGGCGGATTTCCGCATCTACAAGGAATTTGGCATCGAGGGAGACGCAGCGCTCTCTCTTGCCAAAGGCGAGGCGTTCGTCCAGGCCCCAGGCAAAACAATGGAACGACATCAATTCCGGCTGCGTCGCTCCCCGCATGGCGCCCACGCGCCGGGATTGGCGGAGCTGCGCAAGGCCGTTTCCGCGAGCGTTTCCCAACCTGGAAACAGCGGAAACGACGGAAACACCAATGGAAACAGCGCGGAAACGCCTCTACAGGCCAATGCAGCCAAGATCATTACGGATGTGTTTCCTGTTTCCCAGGATGGAAACGACGACCATTCGAGCGCAGGCAATGGCCTCCCTGTTTCCCCGGAAACGCGGAAACACATCGCCGCGATGCGCGAGGCAGGATACCCAGATCGGGACATTGCGCAGCTCGTTGGCTTATCCGGGCGCAAGTATGCGCTCTATCGGCAAGTCGTGGCATCGCTTGGCTCTACCCGCGAAGCATAGGGACAAGTACCGAACAAGCGCGGTACTTGTCTGTAGTAGAACACGCAATACCAGCAAAATAACACAGATAGACAAAGCAGTACCGCGCAAGTTCGGTACAAGTTCAGAGCAAGGAGGAACACAATGAACATGAGATGGTATGGCTATGGGCATGACTTTGGCAACTCGGAGATCGGCGGCGTCACCGTCTGCGATGGCAAGATGCTCTCCGCATCTATTCCGACTGCCATCGCAAAGATCGATACGGCAGCCATGCGCAATCTCGGCATCGACATCGCGGCAAGAGATGCACACATCATAGGGTTCGCCGATGAGGAGAGCACCTGGGCCGTCGGCGATCTCGCTTTACAACAGACGAGCGCCGCCTGGCATGGACGTGGCGATATCCAGAGATATGCGAGCAAGCAGAGCCTGCGCGGCTTGCTCACGGTGGCGTCCTCGCTCATCCCTGATCGCGAGTTCGGTCTCTACGTCGTCACCGGGCTGCCAGCGGAGATCTACATGAAAAACGATGCGTTGCGCAAAGACATCAAGGCAGCCCTGGAAGGTCGGCATGTCTTCACGACTGACGGCGGCTCTACATGGCGCATTGCCCACGTTGAGGTTGCAAAAGTTGTCATGGAGGGCGCCGGGGCACTCATCGCCTACGGTAGCCAGCAAGAGCAGAATAGGTACGCTGCTGTCATCGATGTTGGAGGCCGCACAACGGATCTCTATGTGGCCCGTGCAGGCGTGCCGCAGGCTGAGTTCTGCCGTGGCAAACCGCTGGGAGTTGCCACGGCTGCTGAGGCGATCAAGGCTGCCTTCGAGGAGAAGCACGAGTATCCGCTGACGGACCTGGAGGCCCGCGACATTCTTCATGCCTATGTCAGTCATGGGAGCAAGAGCTACCCGGAGATTACCGCGTATGGCAAGGAAATCAATCCGCTTGCCATCGAAAAGGTTGTAAAGCAAGCCGTTACCGATGTTGGCGCCGAGATCGTCTCGTTCACAGCCAGCTCCTGGCGGCAAAGCGAGCGCGGCGCTGTCGCGGTGAGCTTTAAGCCAGTGCTCTGCATCGGCGGCGGGACCTTCTACTTCTATTCGTCGCTCAAAGAGCGCATACCGCATATCTCGCGTGTCAGTAATCCGGTGCATGCCAATGCTATCGGGTATTGCACACTCGCAGCGCAGCTCTATAACCGTCGTCCAACGCAGAGCGCAGCATCGTAATCATGGAGATCGTCATGCCGAAAGATCGTGAAAAGTTTCAGTACTATGAGGTCGGAATCCTGCGCGATTCCGACCTGCACCGAGATATCCTTGCCGATGCTGAGGCATCGCAGATGCCGGGGCATATTCCGTTGCTGCTCGCCGCTCGGCTCTCTGAGTACTATGCATTGCGTCGAGCTGGCGCGATCCCTGCTCTGTCAGCCACGGCCTCAAAACAAGGAGAGCATATCGAAGAGAGCGATGTCGTCACAGAGGCACCGCCAGGCGTGGCTGCGCAGTCAGCCCTCGGCTATGAGTGGCCGGATTAATCGAAGATTGGAGGGAATTATGCCAATACAAACAATGACTTACGAAGCCCCGCTCGGCTCGCCGACGTACTGGCAGCGCAATGACTGGCCTGACGAGCTGCGCCGGGCCATGAACGCATTTCTTCACCGACACGCGATGACTGCCGCGCAGATCGCGCTCGTCCGGGCGTATTTGCAGTATTACGTCGAGGCGCCGTGCTGGATCGTCGAGGACAAAGAAGAGCAGTGGCAGCGACTGCGTGAACGCGCAAAGACCGCCAGGAGCGCCGTCGAACTGCGCGATATCATCAATATATGCAAGGCGCTCGACATCGATCCGCTGTAATGCGCGAGGAGGAATAATGGATATTCAAGCATTGACGCAGCACGCCAAAGAATTTTTACTCCAGGACAGGGAACTCGCGCCGGTACTCTTTGCCGAGCTTTCCGGCAAGGAGATCACACTGCATTTCTTTGCAACCTTCCCGAATAGCTTGCGTGCGCAGCGAGCAGCGATGTTCGAGCTTGGGCGCTCGCATGGCAAAAGGCATAAAAACGCAGAGATTACGCAACTCTGTCTTATTCAGGAAGTCTGGGGACAGACCTCAGCCTGCGGCGCGCCGATCCCGCCATACAAACCATCGGAAGATCCGGCGCGCAAGGAATATCTGCTCGTTCATGTGCTCAATGTAGGGCCGGGCCAGCAGTATGAGTATCAGGGCCGTTTCATCGAAATCCTGAGAGCCGGTGGGAGCATTGATCTTGCGCCGGAGAGCGAGCCTTACGAGGCCAAAGAAGGATTGCTGGACTATTTCCTCGCTGGCTTTAGGAGCCGCGATCTCTCAGAGAAGAAGCTGAGAAAGCTGTTGAAAGCAGCGGTTTCACGATGATGGTCCGGGATCCGATCATAAACGCAAATGGTCGGCGTGCGCGAAGTTTGAGCAGTATACGCGAGAAAATCAATGAATGTATTGACAACCATAGAAAATCCTTACTGGGACGAGGTAGCAGAACTTTTCACGCTGCCACCAATGTCGTATGGCGACGATCTCGGAAGCCTCGCCTGGCGTCATCGTATAGATGCCCAGATACAGCAGTTCAGAGCGCGCGATGACTTTGTACGCCGCTATGCCTGGGCCGTGTCTGACCCGGCATCGCTCGACTTTGTGGCAGAGTGGCTTGGCGAGCGTGCCATTGAGATCGGCGCCGGCACAGGATATTGGGCCTGGCAGCTTGCGCAGCGCGGCACGGATATCATCGCCGTGGACGACGAATAAAATCGAAGCGAGCAGCAATCCCGCTGCTTCTCATTAAAAATCGAGGGGGTAACTATGACCACAGCACTTATCGCAACACCATCACCGAATGACACTGACGCGCAACTCCAGGCCGTTGCGGCAGAGCAAGCATCGAAGACGCCGGGGGCGTCATTATTTCCGAAGGTCTACATTATTGCGCCGATGCCGAAGACGAGAGGCTCACGCGAGGCCGTCTTCAATCTCGAAACAGCGCCGCCAAAGGTCTTCGATGGCTGGCTCTACCAGCGCTGTGTTGAAGCGAAGATTACGCACCCCGACTTCATTGCCAAAGTAGGCAGCCTCGACTGGACAGCATGGAGCCTCGCTGATCGCTGGACGGCTATCGAGGCCCTGGCGAAGCATCTTGCCGAAGAGGGCAAAACGCTGCCCCTCTATGAGAGCAAGGCGGCAGCTCAAGCCGTGCTCATCGCCAAAGAAGCCCAGGCACAGCATTCCGCGTGCAATGAGAGCGAGGCCGTCGATGAGCAGCCATGATGATTTGGGGGCCGTCGAGAAGATCGCAGAGGAAGTTGCGCGGAAAGCCTGGGATGACGCGGAGCGTCGCGAGCAATGCATCGAGGAGCGAATCCGAGCGGCAGTCGGCGCCCATCTTGAAAGCAATGGATGGCCTGGCTATGAGATTATCCACGTCTGTAAGCATGTGCTCCCTGATGGAAGGCCAATCTATGTGATCGGTGAGGTGCTTAAAACAACATTCTGGAAAGGACAAGACCGCTATCAGAGCATCGAGATCGGCCATGACCTGGTGCTCTCCGATGGCGAAGGCTTTGTTATTTTGCCGAAAGCTGCGATGAGCAGCAAGAGTGAGGACGCCGATGGACAGCAATAGCCTGCTCTTTGCCGCACGCGCCTACACCGAGCTGATCGTCGTGCTCTTCGCGATCTGTATTGGCTGGCGCTATGCACAGCGCCGGAAAGTCCTCACCTGGTGGACGCTGTGGATCGGCGTGATCTTAGTTCTTGCGCTTGGCATTGAGCACATGCCGCCCATACCTCTACGGGGCTACCTTGTTGGCGCGGCCATCGTCCTTTTCGTGGTCTTTCTTCCCGGCTGGCTACGCGATGGAGGAGAGCGCGATCTGCGCCCGCGCTCCCTGTCCTGGGAGACCGAGCAGTTCATCGGCTTCATCGTGACAGATCGCGAGCGCGATGGATGCCGCATTATCCAGATCGACCTCGTTGACAATGATGGCAATACTCGCGTCGTCTATCGATGCGACAAAGAGGAAGCGAGGCCGAAGGAATGATGCTTGTCGGCGCAGCAGCGCTCGCACTCTTGCCCAGCGCTGCATTCTTCAGCTATGGCCTGTGGCGCTATAGTGGTCGCCGTCTTCCCTGGCGCGATCTTGGCTTAGCTCTGCTCTGGGCAGCGTTCGCGGCGATATTTCTCTGGTTCGCAGTGCAGGTCCTTTTGCATTGACGCGTGGATGGCGCGCGCGGTATACTACGCGCATCCATATCATTTCTCCGTTCTATCGCCGAAGCCGCTGCGTCTGCCGGGGGGAGCGCAGCGGCTTCGGCGTTTTTTATGGTTGGACATCGAGGAGCGATGCTCCTCGACAAGAGGCAACACCATCTGCTATACTTTCATTGATAAAAATGAATGAACCGTCTTCCAGGCAAGCAGAGTTGTTGCGGAGGGAGCGATAACATGGAACGGGCACAGTTATCAGCAGCACGGCACAAAAAGCACTGGTCTCTCGACGAGGCAGCCGCAGAGATCGGCATTGACCGCTCAACGCTCCTGCGTTGGGAGAAAGGGAGGACATCACCTCAGCCGATGCATATTCGCAAGCTCTGCGAGGTCTATGGGAAATCTGCGCATGAATTGGACCTGGAGGACGAACCCCCTCCGGTGCATCATATCCAGGGCGATATCGGAGACAATGAGGTCATCGCCGAATTCTCGCGCCAAGATCTTACCATGCGTCTCCTACAGATTGCCTGGAATTGGTCTGCACGCACTGCCCGATATCAAGACCTCCAGCGACTGATCGTCCTGGAGGTGGAGGGTAGCGATATGTCTGATGACCTCATCAGCCGGCGCGATGCACTGCGACGCCTGGCGCTGTTCCCCGTCGAGTTTTGTAGTCTTTCGGCGCTTATCCCTGTACTCTCACGTCCCACCGAGGAGATCCTGACCTCCTGCGCAGCAGGCATTACTGCCTGCTGGGAATTGCGCAAGGGTCACGATCTCGCCTTTGCAGGCGAAGTCATTGAGAGATATCTGCCTACCTTGCAAGCTCTCTCTCAGCAAGGATCAAGCCACAACAGAACCGAGGCGGCGCATTTGCTCACCCAGGCGCTGCTCCTCAAGTCTATCCTGGCCCGGCATCTTGCTGGCTCGGCGCAGGCACTGCATTACGCAAAGCAAGCAGCCATGATCGCGCATCAGGCACATGACTCAGTATTGGAGATCGTCGTTGCCAGGAATGTCGCAACGGTCTACGATTCAATGCAGGATGTGCGGCCCTGGCGCGATGCGGCAGAGCGCACCGTGATGCTTGTCACAAACGCCTCGCACGTCCCTCCGGCCATTGCCAGCACCGCATATATCGGCCTGGCGAATGCCCTGTCCTATACGGGAGAGAAGCAAGATGCGCTCTCAGCGCTCAAAAAAGCAAAGGCGCTCTTTTTTGCCCAGGACCCCGGCGCGACACTTCCGATCTTCGCTGACTATGGCTGGGCAAATGTCCTTCTCAATGAAGGACATGTCTACTACCATCTCGGCGATCCTGCGCCTTCCATTGCCGCCCTCGATCAATTACAGGAAGAGCGTGCCGCCAACGCCACCTGGAAAGCACAAGCCTATACCGAGCAGACCCTGGCCGAACTGATGCATCCTTCGCGTGATATGGAGTATGCCATTGATCGCTGGATAAAAGGAGCGCAGATCGCGCGCCAACTTTCCAGTCAGCAGCGTCGCCGTGAGAGTCTTTCGGCGCTCGTTGCTATGCAGTCTGCCTGGCCGGGTGAACGACGCATAGCTGAGCTTCGCGAGCACATCGTGCGCTGAAATTCGTTGATATCAGAGCATGTGAGGCGCCTCACATGCTCTTTCTTTAACGATATCACCATGCGCGCACTGTTGGAAGGCGCCGGAATTATACCAGAAAAAGCGCACCCCGCGCATTTTCGGGCTAGCATCATGAAAGCGCTAGAAGACTTGACGAAGCAAAGAGGGGATAAGCCGCCGGTTGTGGGTAGCTACTGGCGCGTAGTGGATAGCTCACCAGACTGCGAAGAGAGAGAGAAGGCAGTACGTGAGCAGGCGTATGGATGGCTGGATTTGTGGCTTGAACAAGAGTGGAATTTTGCGCCGCCAGAGTCGGTGCTAAAGCAATATCGGAAAATGCTTAGAGAGGCGCCAGAGCAGGGATCATAAGCCTGTAATCTTGTCCTGATAAGTCCAGAATGAAACGCGCAAATTCCAGAATGAAACGCGCAAATTCCAGAATGAAACGCGCAAATTGAGCGAGAAAGGGGGGGTAATAAATTTAACGAAGTTAAATGTGCACTCGCGCCGCTTGCTACGCGCGGCGCGGCGCGCTATGCTGCGGAAGGGCTACCTGCTGAGGCAGGCAAAGAAATTTTACCCCGCGCCTGCAAGAAGCGCATCAGGCGCGGGGGCTGTAACCAATAAGCGGTACGGGTATACCGCTTAGAAAAGGAGTAACGCCAATGGTTGACAATTCTACTCCTCATTCTGAGGATACCACAATCGCGCAACTGACGGCCAGCCTGGAATATGCCAATAAGCTTTTGAGCAGTATTGAGGGCATGCAGAACACGCTGGCGAATGCCAAGCGGCGCCATGATGGCGGCTTAGAGGCCGATCTGACGAAGGCGCTAGAGGCTGCGCAGAAATCGCTCTCTGATATAGAGCGTCAGGTAAGCACCTTTCCAGGCCGGCGCGGCGCGCTCAATGTTACCGATGTGTCCGGGTGTCTTATAAGCAAGCAGACATGCAACAAGATGCGCACACTATGCATCATGCCCCGTCTCTGCTTGATCTGTTCCCCTCATCTGCAATCATCTGCCTGCACTTCATCGGCTATACTGATCTGTGGCGCTGCCCTTTATGGGCAGGGCTGGCGCGGCGATGACCGCCCGTTCTCGTCGCCGCGTCCCAGTAGTCGCAGCGCCGCGCGGCATATGGACCGTCACGCGCAGCGATGTGGCCGCCCAGGCAGCGATGCGCGCTCCGTTTCTGTGTTTCCAGAGTGCGCGCATGGGGATCGCTGCCTCTCTTTGATCGTGTTGTGAGTGCAAGGAGCATGATATGGTATGGAAGAGTTACTCGATTACAGTAACGAACTTGGCTGGCATTATTTCAAAGATGGCATGCTCTGTCTGCGCATGACAGACGCTGTGTTTCAGCGCCATGTCGAGGCGTATTTGAAACAGCAAGGGATCACGGAACCGACACAGGAGCAACGGATAGCAGCCAGGCAACATTGCCGGCGCGTGGCGTTCTGGGAAGGGTGTAGCGATCCAGAGGTAAAGCGGCGTATACTCAAGAAATAACTCAGCTTCTTTAAGGGGGTATCCTGGAATGGCTATGAATCACAGCGAAGTGGCGCGCATCCGTGCGGCCATTGAGGCGGAATGCGAGGGCATGCGGCGCGGGCTTTCGGGCTATGCGATCACGGCCCAGCATCGGTTTATCAATGCGCGCTATGATCGCCTGGGAGAGTTACAAGACAAGCTCGCGGCGCACGTTGGAGAGCATGAGGCGACCAGGCAGGTCGTTGACCTCTACATCAAGGCGGTGGATGGCGATTGAGGTTCAAGGATTTCGCAGTACTCCCCTGCTTCCAAAGAGAAGCAGGGGAGTTTTATCTCATGGTTCAGAAACACCATGAGATTTGATGAAAATCTCAGAAATAGAGCGAAACCCCTTGACAAACCACAAACCATCGTGTATCATTAGTGTAATTAACGAGGCATAGATCCCGGAGGACTATGCCTTTTTTTGTTTTTAGCTGAGTTTTTCTACGACCTCACTGTGAAAGGCGGGGCCTCCATGACCTCTCTTGAATCGTCTGCTGTTTCTTCACCGTCAATCATGGAGGCGCTGCGTCAGTTCAGCGGCTTCTGTGGTATCTCCTTGCAATTCGCTGTCGATCTTGCTGACGATCTCAAGCGGCTGGTCGCAGAAAAAGCGTATGCTGAACTGCACATTGAGATCAAGGCTGGCCGCGTCTTTCGGTGTGGTCTCATGGAGACAAAGCAGTACAGCGATACCGCGCTGTGAGTGATTCCTATAGCCTGTCCACTATTTCCGATGAAAACTGGAGGAAACCCTGATGTGTGGTTTATGCGGGAATCCACTGGCTCTTCATTTCAGTACTGGGAGCAGCCCACTCTCACCCTCGCCCGCTCCGTCTCTTTCTACGCCACAAGGCATCGCGGCGGCTATCGGCGCACTCGATAAAAGCGCTGACATTACGCCGATTGCAGAGAAGGTCAAGCAGTGTGAGGCAGAGCACAAGAGTCGCATTGAAAAAGACCTCGCTGGCCTGGCTGACCTGGAACTGCTTGGTGGCGCGAAGGGCCGCCGCTTTGTCCTTGCGTACTGGTATGAAAATGCCGCCCATATGACGCAGGGCATTGAATATCCCAAGAGGGCATCGATCTACACGGTCTTCATCCTGGAAGCAAGATATCCGCTCCGTAGCGAGTGCTCTTCGATGGAAGATCTATGCAAGCGCCTTAATGAGCACAAGATTCCCTATCACATCGCTTACTTCGATAACAAATAGCCTGGAGAGCCATGAATGCCGATGAGCAGCCCTGGGAACGACGAGCAGGTGAAAGTAATCTCTGGTATGATCGCTTTTGCCGCTACGTTCAGATGGGCGCGGCGCGCTCTGTGCGCGCGGTTTACAATGCTGAGAAAAATCATCCACAAAGTAAACCGACGCCCTCTGCATGGACAGAAGCTGCGCATCGCTACGACTGGCGTGCTCGCGCCGAAGCCTACGATACCTGGTGGCGCGCGGTGCAGTTCGCGACAGGCAACGCGCAGGACACGGAGCGGATCAAGAAGCTCGATGCGCTTACGGAGCGCATGTACAGCCGTCTCATGGCAGACATCGACCAGGTGCCCGTCAACGAGAAATTCCTTGAACGCTTCGCCCAGGTCGTTGATCTCCTCGCAAAACACACCGGCGGCTATGCGCCACAGCGCGTCGAGCACACCGGCAAAGACGGCAAAGCTATCGAGGTCAGCGAGGAGCGCAAAGTCGATGTCATCTTTTATCTGCCTGAAACAGAGCACATCGAGGAGAGCACTGATCGCGCAGAAGATCAAGGCGGCGCTGTATAACATCGCACTCGCTCTGGCTGTCATCCTGCTCTTTGTGCTGATCGGTGTTGTATTGGTGCTCAGGGCTACACCGATGCCGTAGCGCCGGGCTCTATGAATCACTCAGCCATAATTTCGTACACATAGAATTCCTTGTAGCATCCTGAGATCCCCGCATGACCTTCGCCGCTCGCAGCATTCCACGGCCCGTCGAGGCCCTGGTCAGGGAACAGCAGAGCTTAGGCGTTGAGGTCATCGGGCCGCAGCGGGGGCCGCAGGAGCGATTCTTAGCCAGCCCTGCAAAGGTGGCAGTCTTTGGTGGCGGCGCCGGTGGCGGAAAATCGGTGTCACTGCTCCTCGATGCTTTGCGCTATGCGGCATTGGAGCCGCGCCCAGGATATCGGGCGGTGCTCTTTCGCCGCGTCATGCCGCAGATTACGCAGCCCGGCGGTCTCTGGGATGAGTCGCAGCGATTCTATGCAGAGGCCGGCGGCCATGCCAACCAGAGCCGCTATGAGTGGCGCTGGCCCAAATTTGACACAAAGATCAAACTGGCCTCGATGCAATACGAAGCAGACCGCTTCGCCTGGCAAGGCAGCCAGCTTGCTTTTATCGGTTTCGACGAACTCACCCATTATACATCTGAGCAATTCTTTTACCTGTTTTCCAGGCTGCGCACAACCAGCGGCGCACCGGCGCGCATCAGGGCAACGACGAATCCCGACGCAGACTCATGGGTCAAATCGTTCCTTGCCCCCTGGGTCGATGCGACCTATGAGCATCCGGCGCGCTCCGGGGAGATTCGCTGGTTTATCAGAGATGGCGGCGCGATCCATTGGCTTGCCCCTGGCAAGCGACACCCCGACGGGGTATCCGTTACCTTCATCGCCGCCAGCATCTTCGACAATCCAGCGCTTCTCAACGCTGATCCATCGTATCTCTCATCGCTCAAAGCCCTGCCGCTCGTCGAGCGACAGCGCCTGCTCTATGGCGACTGGAATGCCAGGAACACCGGCAGCCTCTTTAAGCGTCACTGGTTCCCGCTGCTCGAAGCGGCGCCGGCGACAGACGACATCGCGCGCGCTGTGCGCTACTGGGACTTAGCCGCGACAGAGCCTTCAGAGAGCAGCCCAGATCCTGACTGGACCGTCGGCATCAAGGTGGCGCGCACAAAGGATGATCGCTATGTCGTCCTCGATATGCGCCGTGAGCGCACGACGCCGGCGAACGTCGAGGCGCTGGTGCGCAGAACGGCAGAGCAAGACGGCCATGATGTCGCCGTATTCATCGAGCAAGAGCCTGGTAGCTCAGGGAAAACGCTGATCGACTACTACCGGCGCAAAGTCCTCGCTGGCTTCGTCTTCACTGGCATCAAGACCACCGGCGACAAAGTATCGCGGGCGCAGCCAGTGTCGTCGCAAGCGCAGGGCCAGAACATCGCACTGCTGCGAGCGCATTGGAATGATGCGCTGCTCAGCGAGCTTGAAGCGTTTCCAACAGAAGGCGTCCACGATGACGCCGCAGACGCTCTTTCTGGGGCAATGGAACAATTATTCTCACGGAGCGCTGAAGGCCATGTGGCCTGGACGAAGAGATATCTGGAAGCGAGGCAAGGCAAGCCATGACAGGCGGCAGGCGCTATCCATTCACGCATAGCAAGCAGAATGAGATCCGCACCTATGGCCTGCGCTATCACGCTGGAGGCTGGATTTACTTCGAGTATCAGCGCCGGCGCATTCGTCGCATATGGCGTAAGCGCGCCAGACGCGAGGCGAAACGCTCTCTAGAGGAGCAATGCTATGCCGGGCGATGATACCTTCGTTTCCTCCGCTATCGATGCCGCGATCAGGACCCTCGTCGAGCTGGAGGCCACGCTTTCCGTCGCCAATATCCGCAAAATCCTCCTCATCGCCGGCGTTGGCGCTGTGATTTCGTCGAAAGCCATTGATGAGCGATTATCCCGGTATTTAGCACAGCATAAGGAGCAATAGCCATGACAGTCTATGGCGTCACCGTCGGCTCAAAAGGGCCGCAACTCAACCCGCAAGTCATCACAGCGATGCGGGATCTTGGTCTTACCTCGCTGCGCTTTAATCTGTCGGCCACAGTGCTGACCGATGGCCGTGGCAGCTATAACTGGGCTGTCGCTGATAACTTTGTGCAGCAGTGTAACGAAGCCGGCATCGAAGCCTACTATGTGCTCAAGGATTTGCCGGCGGCCTGGCTTGACAGTCAAGGATTACCGACGCCTGCCGGGATGCTCGCGTATGCTTCGGCGGTAGCGAGCCGCTATAACGGCAAGACTGGACATGGCAAGATCGGCGTCCTTGAGGTCGGCAATGAGGCGTACAGCCTCAGCTCGACGTTTTACGGCGCGCAGCTCGCCGCTGCGATGAACGCAGTGTACCAGCCTATCAAGAATATCAATGCTGATCTCCTGGTTGTCCCTGGCGCGCTCTTGCAGCGCAATACGCAGACCATTGAGAATGGCACGGCGACGCTTTTACAGCAGGCTGCGCACAGCATGGATGCGCTGAATTGCCATACCTACTTCGGTATCCCTGGAAACGGCCATATCGATCCCTCAGATGGCAGTCTCCCAAATATTCCCAGCTTCCCACAGTACATCGAAGCGATGCAGGGTGTGCTGGCCCAGCACACCATAAGCCTGCCGATCTGGGTGACAGAGTTTGGCTGGGCCACCACGGCGAACTTTGGCCGCGCATTGCGCACCGTCGTCACTCCTGAACTGCAATGGCAATATGAGAAGTATTGCTACGACCAGGCGGCAAAGCTCGGAGTTCAACGCATGTACGTCTTTACCCTCGGCTTTGCGAACCCGCCTGACGGCACATCGCTGGTCCAGGCAGGCGGCGCGAAGACGGTGGCCTACAACGGTCTCAAGGCATACATTGCCGGCCAGCCGAGTAGCGACCCACCGCCGAATAATGGGAACGACGGCGGCAATGGTGGGAACAGTGGAGGCGGATCAGGGCCAACGAGCGCGCAGATCGCGCAGGCGGTATCGCTGCTCGATGAGGCGAAGCAGTTGCTGAGTGGTTCCTAGATCCCGAACATTTCTTCGAGTTTGTCGCCGTAGGGGTTCTCAGCGCTGTGGAGCTGCTTCATATACATGGAGGTGGTTTTGAGGTCATTGTGACCGAGGCGTTCACCGATTTCAGAGAGTGAGGCGCCGGCCTTCTCCATATTGATCGCAAACGAGTGGCGCAGAACATGACCGCGCGGATCGTCCAGATACCTGTCGCAGATATCGGAGATGGACTGTGATGAGAGCGGCCCGCCATAGTTGTTGTGCGAAAGCGAAATCCAAATCGGCGAATCATTCTCGATGGAAAGCAAGGCTTCACCATAGACGGCGTGAAGGTATTCCATGAGTGCAGTTGCAGTCTTCGGCTTCAAGACATCGTGCATCACTTTGCCGCCCTTACAGCGGGGCCATGTAACCAGGATGCGCCGCGCTGAAATTGAGAGATGTCCATAGCGCATCGCCGCCAGCTCTCCGATGCGTCGCCCGGTCGTAAATCCAACGGAAAGCAGCGCGAAGTCACGCATGCCAGCAAGAGTTCGGCGATCAATCAAGGCAAGTCGCGCTGCAATCTCCTGGCTTGTCATGGGGAGGGCCGCATGCACGCTCACGCGTGGGCGACGCTCTGCAAGGTCAATAGGGTTCACGGCGACGATCCTCCCGGTTCTGGCATAGCGATAGAAGCTACTGAGTATCGCCAGGCGCTGATTATGCGTTGCTGGCGCAATAGCGCGGCCATCGCGGCCTATCGATGCCCATGTCTCAGCAAATCGCGCTACCAGTGTAGCATCACTGTCGAGATCGCGTCCAGCTCGTTGCAACGCGGCGCGAAACTCTCGAATGGTCCATTCATAGGCTGTCTTCGTCTTCTCACTGCCAGAACGTCGCGTTTTCGTGGCAAGCCAGGTGGTAATGCACTCTTCAAGCGCACGAAGCCGGTCTGGAACAGCCTGGAGCATCCCGGAATACTCATCCATCTAGGCACCTGTCCCAAGTACAACTAATCACCGTTCTTCCAAGTTCAGCTTAATTCAACACTGTCAATGTGTCAAGCAAGCAGGCGCCATTTTCAAGGAGATCCGATGAAAACAACGCTCATCACAAAGCTCGCGACGAATGTCACCGACTTTTCGCCGGCGCAAATCGAAGCCTACAAAGCCTTCATGCTCGCCAGCTTCGCCGATACCTTCAAGATCAGCTTCGAGGTCCTTCACGAAGACGAGGAGGCCCGCGCAACAGCGCTGCTCGACCAGGTGCGCGCCGAGTTCAAAGAGCATGACGAGGCCAGCCAATGAAGACGAGGATGACGCACAGGATCGTCGTGTCAACCGACATGTCAACCTGGAGCTATGAACAGATCGCCGAATATCAGCGCCGATGGAAAGAGATCATCAAGGATCTCGATTATGACGTAGAGGTCACGACGACTATCGAAGAGCATACGCCTGCGCTGCGTGCGGAGGATGAGCTATGAATGCCGAGACCTCCTCTGATCTCAATGGGAATAAATCTAACGTCAAAACCGAAACGATGCCGCCGAAAATACTGATTACGCCGCGCAAACACGATGCGCCCGTTGTCCTGAACCGCGCACAGCGCCGCGCGCTCGCGAAGTACATTCGAGGCCGCGCCGCGCCGATGCGCAGATTACAGCGAGAGACCCGTGCGCAGACGACGTGCCAGCGCTGCGGCAAGATTGTCATTCTGGCAGCACAGACGCTGTTTGAAGTCGGCCTCAAGGACCGCATCGAGCGCTGTCAGTGCCCGGCAGCAGATCGGCATGCCTGCGCGATGTGTGGCGCTGTTTTCATGGCGTCACCGAAAGAATATCGCCGAACCAATGTGTGTGCACAGTGCGCTGAGCAGATCCGCGTACAGCGAGAACGCGAGGCGAAGAGCACAAGCGCTGCGCAAGAACGTTGGTATGCGCAGCGCTTGTGGGACGATGAGCAGCACCGGCTTGCGCAGGAGAACAGGCAGTGAAGTACCGCGATCCTGTGACCGACGATGAGCTGTCGCGCGGCGAGTACATATCGTGGATGGTGCAATCGATCATACGGCGCTGGACCTTCCTCGGCGTCGTGACGCTGCTTACGCTCCTCGCCTGGTCAACGGTGTTCTGGCTGTCGCAGAGCGGCGCGGTGCTCACCTGGTGGAATCTGTGCGCGTCGTACCTCGCCATTGTGATCGAGTCTATCGTCGGCCTGGCGATGTTCGGCCAGACCAGGCGCGACGCCGTTATTTTGCGCCGCATTGCAAGAATGGATAACGTCAACGCAGCGCAGCTCGATAAGCTGGTCGCGCTGGAGGCCGCAACTTCGCAGCAGACCGCGATGCTCGTTGCGCTCTTAGAGAAGCATGAAGCGCAGGGATAAGCGCGGAGAGGCTGCGCTATTCAAGGAAAGACGCTGATTCTTTATTAGCGACGTGGCTTATTAAAGACTCGTTAAGATTCGAGGCTGGCAAGGTAGAGGGCGAGTTCCTGATAAATGGCATTGATATCGAGGTATGAGAGCGCTTCTGGATTGGTGATAGTGGTATCAATGCGCGCCGTAAAGCCGCACGGGAGAGGCATGAATTGCGCTGTCACGATGACTCCGAGATCTGGATAGTGCTCATCGAACCATCTCTGGATAACGCGAATGCGAATCGGCAGCCCTGCTTCGAGAACCTCGCGTGCACGCCGATACGCCTGTCGATATTCATGCTCATCGGTGAGGGCCTCGCCCGCCCGCGCGACTTGCAGCGCCTGCTCCTCGCTCATTCGCCGACTCCCTTGTAATCTTTGTGGTTATATTATCACATCCTTTTTAACAGCACCGGAGGACGCCGCATGCCAGGCCCGCTCATCGTCCCCGTCACCACTATTTCAAAGATCAGGCCGCACAGTAACGCCGATTCCCTCGAAATCGCTGAGGTCTTGGGATGGCAGTGTGTCGTGCAGAAGGATCGCTATAACGTCGGCGACAAAGTGGTCTATTTCCCTCCTGATACGATGCTCCCCAAAGACAAGAGCGACTCCTGGGGTATCACGCAGTATCTCGATAAGCAGCGTATCAAAGCGACGCGACTGCGCGGCGAACCATCGTTCGGCCTGGTCATGCCGTGCGAGGATGAATCATGGCAGATCGGTGAGAACGTCGCCGAGTATTACGGCGCGACGAAGTGGGAGCCACCGACACGCGAGGCCGCCTGGGCGAAGGCGATGCGAGGGCAGGGAAAGTTCGTCGCCAACCCTGATGCACTCCCTGGTAATCCGCTCTTCCCTGAGTACACGCACATTCAGAACCTGCGCCACTTCCCTGATCTCTTCGGCGCCGACGAGCTGGTCGTCGTCACTGAGAAGCTGCACGGCACCAATTCGCGGATCGGCATCATCAACGGCGAATGGATGGCAGGATCGCACCGGGTGCGCCGTGGCGAAGGTGACGCGCTCTACTGGTCGCCACGAAAACAGCGAGGTGTCGAGGCGCTGCTTACAGCGCTAGCTTCGTATCACCGCCAGGTCGTGCTCTACGGCGAAATTCTGGGCAGTGATGTGCAGAGCTTAGATTACGGCTATGCGGGCCACGCTGGCTACAGAGCATTCGATCTCATGATCGATGGCCGCTATGTCGAGTTCGATGTCTTCCGCATGCTCTGTGTGCGCTACGATGTTGCGATGGTGCCGATGCTCTCCTATGGCTATCCCTTCAACCTCGATGAGATCCGCATGGAGGCCAGCGGCAAAACGGCACTCGGCTCGAATCATCTTCGCGAAGGCGTCGTGGTGAAGCCGCTCATTGAGCGCACGGATCCACGCATTGGGCGCGCCATTGCCAAGTACGTCAGCGATGATTTTCTGCTCGCGAAGCACAGCGATTTTGCGGAGGTGTGATGCTGGCGCCGCGTACTTCTCGGCACACGACGCCGCTACTCTGCCTACGCATGGCAGGCGAGCTATGCGTAGTATACTCTACGCATGAATGCTCTTGATGAACTGCTCGGTAAGTACTGCGATCCCGTTGCGCTGCATAAGCGCCAGTGGAAATCCGATGAGGTATGTAAAGCCGTCTGCGCGCTTTCTCTCGTCGTTCGCCATTATTTCTTCGGCTATTGCGACATCGCCATTGTCGCAGCGTCCCTCTTAGAGCAAAGCGAACCATTGGAGGCCCTTGACGCCTTTGCCCTGCCCGTGAAGAAAATGCAGGCACTCGCACACGTTGCCTATCGGCACTACGACGAAGCGCTGTGCATCCTCGATCCACTGCGCGCCGTGCATGCCGATGATCGCTTTATCACCGGGCTGCACAGCATATGTATGGAGCGACAGCCTGCGCGGCGCAGGCAAGGGCAACGTAGAGGCGGCGGGCCGAAGTAGCCGGGAGGGCGGTGATGTCTCATGGCTGCACCCAGGCGAGCGCTTCTTTCAACGTCTTCATCATTGCCTGTTCCTCGTCGGTCAGTGCAAGGTCGTCATCACCCAGGTAAGACGACAGATATGCAAAGGCAAGCCTGGTTGCCTCCTCGAACCTTTTGAGGCGCGTCGTTTGAGCGCTGCGCCAAATCGAGCGCTTTATCCAGTGTTGCCCTGCCTGACGCCGATCTGGCGTGATCTTATCGCATTCACGGCAAATCACCCAATCGCCAGGCCGTATGCTGTCTGCAACGTCTGCCTCTGCAACATCACGCTCACAGACAATGCAGATCATGAATAGCTCTTTGCTCATGCCGCCCCTCGCTATTTTCCCCTGATTATTCCACGAAAGCCCCTCTATGTCACGCCGATCTCGACGACAACCAAAGATCAGCCCTGCGCAGATTGACCGCCTCATTGACGCCGCAATCGAGCGCCGCATTGCGTCGATGATGGGGCCGCCCGCTGTACCGCGCAACCCACGCCAGGAGGCATTGTGGAGCCAAATGGTCGCGCAACAGGCGCCGGCGAAGCAAGGCACGCCGATGTTCCCACCCGGCGCGCCGCTTGCGCCTCAACCTGGCATGGCATTGCCACAAGGGCCTCGCCAGTTCGTCTATCCCGTCGGCTACAATATCTATTCGCAGCCGCGCAGTACCGAAGCGACGAGCTTCGAGACGCTGCGCAACCTCGCTGCGCTCTATGATGGCATTCAACTCTGCGAGCAAGTATGGCTCGACACCGTAGCAAAGCTCAATCTCGTCATCAAGCCACGCGATGAGATCATTAACGAGCAGGGCAAGAGCGCCGCAACGCAGAAGTACGCTGACAGAATCAGGAAATACAGCGACTTCTTCGCCATGCCAGATCGCGGCAATGGCTATGATTTGAAGTCGTGGCTGCGCGCAGCAGTCAGAGATCAGCTTCAAATCGATGCCGTTGCGATCTATATGCGGCGGAATCGAGGCGGCGGGCTGTACTCAATGGAGCTGGTCGATGGGAGCACAGTGAAACCCCTGATCGATCCCAGAGGCCGCAGGCCCTCGCCGCCATTCCCTGCCTATCAGCAATTCGTCTATGGCGTCCCTGCCGGCTGGTATTCCAGCGATGAGATGCTCTATCAGCGCGAAACAACGCGCACAGAGAGCGTCTTCGGCCTCAGCCGCGTTGAGCGTATCATTCTCAGAGTCAACCAGGCGCTGCGCAAAGAGAATAGAGATCTTTCGCACTACACTGAGGGCAATGTACCGCCTGGCCTCTTAGAGCCGCCGGATGATGGCTCGCAATGGACGCCAGAGCAGCTCGCTGCCTATCAAATGCTCTGGGATGCGCTGCTCGCAGGGAACGACCAGGCGAGATCGCGCGTCAAGGTCGTGCAGCCAGGCTCAAAGTATACGCCGCTTTCCGAAGAGATCCCGACGACAGACTTCGACAGATTTTTGTTCAATGTGACCTGCGCGTGCTACAGCATGACGATGGCCGATCTCGGCTTCACTGAGACGGTCAACAAGTCGAGCGGTGAGAGCCAGGAAAACGTCTTTTATCGTCGCGCGGTGCAGCCCTTGATGGATCGCTATGCGACGCTGTTCACGCAGGTCCTGCGAGAATACTTCGGCGAAAATGACCTCGTTGTCTCATGGAGCGGCTTTGAAGAGTCGGAAGACTTCAACGCAATGGCAGCGTCCTACGTCGCGCTCACTGGCGCCGGCATTACATCGCCAACGGTGGCTGCACGGCAACTCAATATTCCCTGGACCGGCCCTGAGATCCCCAATTACGTCCTCACCAAAGATGGCCCTGTCTTCTTAGAGGACGCTGCCGATCCGCAGGTACGCAAAGCTGCCAATGACGCAAAGCTCGCCGGCTTGCAATTCACACAGCAGAATCCAGGTGGGCCACCGAAAGAGCAGCCAGGCGATGATGAGCAGGGGGACGACCAGGCGCCACCCAAAAAGGCAACGGAAAGCAACGGAAAGCAACGCGCTCAAAGCAAACCGAAGCAACCATCATCTGCTCCAGATAGCGAAGATGATGCGGAGGGCGACAATGCGCAGCGTATAGAGCGCAGCGACGCCTGGCGCCGCCCATCGCAGCAGCAGATTACGCTGGAGGTGCAGCTTGCGCAGGCGATCCGCGACTTCATCGACCAGACGAAGCTCAGCAGCGATGGCGCGCAGATGCCCGATGAGCAGGCGCAAGAAACATTGCTCGACATTGTGAGCACATTGTTAGAAGATGCTGTGCATGAAGGCCGGCGAATCGCAACCGGCATCGATGAGCGCGGCTTGATCTCCGCCGCCAAAAACGTCGCAGGTAGAGCGGTGCAAGCAGTCTCCGGCATCATGACGCAGCTCCACGACAAAGCACAGCAGATTATCGATGCCATCTTCCATAGCGGAGAAATCAGCGATCCCGATGGCGCGCTCGACGAGGCCCAAGATCAGCTCGACTTGTGGCGCATGCAGTATGCAGTAATGGTCGCGGAGACTGAGATCCACGCCGCCGTTGAAAGCGCAGTCCTCGATGAACTGCGAGCGCAGGGTGTGACGAAGATTGCTTGGGTGACGGACGGAGATCCCTGCGAGGTCTGTGTGAAGAATGCTGCTGCGTCGCCGCTGCCCATTGATGCGAAGTGGCCGTCAGGGGATACAGCGCCGCCAGCGCATCCTCGCTGTCGCTGCACAGTCACGCCGGCGGCATTGAGAGCAGGGGACGGGACTTGAACCCGCGTTCCCGAGCTGGGATGCCCGATATCCTGCCATTGAACGACACTGGCCTATTGATCACTTTGTTCCGCCTGGAGGAGCAGCGATTGTAATTTTGCTGCGAGAAGCGCTGACATGAGACCGACCATCCCTAGCCGATCCTCGCTTGCAGGGCGAGCCGAAGCTTTTGCCATGAGATCCTCGATTTGTTGCTGCACCGCGCGGCGATTCCTCTCCGAATGCCGGCGTTCACGCTTGCTCTCTTTGGACATCGCTTCCCCTCCGTCGTGGTGGCGCTAGTATACCGCAATTTCCACGAAATCTCAACATGATTAAGCAACACAGCCATCTTCGCATCGAGCGCCTTCCCATCAGCGCCCTACACGTCACTGAATGTCAGCCGCGCTACGCTGATCGGCTGCTGCATTACATCGATCTCATGCAGAGATACCCTGACGATGCGCCGGGCCTCATCTCTGTGCAGCCATCAAAGTACTACCCCGGCCTCTACGAACTTCTGGACGGACATCACAGGTACTGCGCGCATATACTCTGTGGCCGCAGCACAGTGCTCTGCCTGGTCATTGAAGAGCCTGAAACCGCATAGATTCCCCGCATACTTCCGTACTACCTAGCCTTCCCTGGAGAACTACATGCCCCCAACGAAATCAAAGCAGCCTGTAGAGCACCTTGATCCCGATGACATCTATCGGGCAAAGTGGACGACTGCGAAACGCGAAGCCTATCTCAAAGAACACCCGGAGAACTTTGCCGGCCCAGATGGCAGCTACCCAATCGAGGATGCCAGCGATGTCAATGATGCCTGGCGTCTTGCCGGCCACGCTGACAACCCCGATGCTGTGCGCCGCAAGATCAAGTCCATCGCCAAGCGTCTTGGTCTTGAGTCAGGGCTTCCTGATACGGCCAAAGAGGACAAAGATTCCTCTGAGCGCGCTGACCAGACTGATGAACACGCCGATACCTCCGATGCACAAGAGACACTCGGCGAACTCATCGAGCGCACGATGCCCGCCCCGGATGTGCATTACTACGCGCCAATCATCAGGGTCAACCAAGAGCGCCGGGAGGTGATCGGTGTCGCCACCGTCGAGACCAAAGACGCGTACCGCACGGTCATCGGCTACGAGGCCAGCAAGGATGCGTTCAACCGATGGCGCGGCAATATCAGAGAGATGCATGATCCCAAGAAAGCCGTCGGGCGCGCATTGGAGATCACGCCTGACGATGAGCATAAGCGCATCATTGTGCGTGCAATGATCTCGAAGGGCGCCGAGGATACGTGGCACAAAGTTCTCGACGGCACGCTCACCGGCTTCTCTATCGGCGGCAAAAATGGCAAGTGGACGACGCGCGTCATTGAAGGCGAGGAGCTGCCGTATCTTGAGCGCTATGATGCTGTGGAACTCAGCCTCGTTGACAACCCTGCCTGCCCTGGCTGCAATGTGGAAGTTGTGCGCGCCGACGGCGTAGCCAGCGCGGTTCTCGCGTCAGCCTCAGAAATGGAGAAAGCAGCGAAGCCCTCGCAAGCCCCGCCCACTACCGAGAGCGTCGAGCGTGCCGGCGCCAGAATCAGCGCCGAGACCAGGGCTGCGATGCATATGGCGCGCGACCACGCGCACAATGCCCACATGGCGGCGGCCCAGACCTGCGGCTGCGATGAGTGCCAGGATCATATCGATGCGCTGAACCAGATCGGAAGGTCCGATGACAACGATGGCGACATGGACGCAAACTATGTGTCGCCGGCTTCGATGCGGCGCCTGGTCGCTGACATTGTGCGTGCTGAAATCAGTGAGGCCCTGCGCGACCAGGTGGCGCCCATGACTGCCCGCGTCAATGCCCTGCTCGCCGCTGATGCGCAGCGTTCCGAGGATTCGCCAGAGATCACGCGGCGCGTCGATGGCATCGATGAGCAACTTAAAGCGATCAAAGATCTCGTTGAGAAGATCGCCGCGCAGCCTACAGATGGCGGCCCGGTACTGCATGGTGCGCCTGTCGATAAACGCCTCGCGACACAGGCGACATCGCGTAGCGCCGATGACGCCGAGATTATGCGCCGCGCGCTTGAGCTTGGCTTCGCACCTCCCAGCAATCCCCAGGACCAGGTGAAGGCCGCAGCTCGCCTCATGCGTCCTATTCCCCGCTAACTATGCTGTAAGCATAGGAAATACCCCCAGATCGTCCCCGTTTAGCAATGCCTTAAGCATAGCCTCATCATGGAGACCTCCTTGAGTAACACCCCGAAACTCCCTCAGAAGTACGATGCGCTCATTGAACGGGTGCGCGGCCTCGATCCACAGCTTGCAACGCAGATGGTCGATGCCTTTGCGCCAGTTGTCAATGCCAGCATCGCGCAAACGCCGATCACTGAGCATCGGCAAGCCGTCGGCGACATCTATCGCAATACCACGCCGCCCAACGTGAGCGATCCGAAATCCGATCTCTCCCAGGCAACCATCGATCTTGTCAAGAATAGCCAGGCCGATATTACCCGCGCCGGAACCAACCTCGCAACGGGCTTCCTGGGCTACGATTTGCAGGCGCCGGCAGCGATGCTCGTTCCCTACCTCACGCCGCTCCTCAACATGACACCGCGTGAGCAGGGCGTGGGCATCGACACCCACCACTGGAAAGCGGTCACGGACCTCTTCGGCGGTAACGGTCCACAGAGCGTCATCGGCGCCGTTGATGACGGTGGCAATCCGCAGTTCGTGTCGCGCAACGTCGTACCGATGTCGAACACGTTTCAGACCATCGGCCTCCAGGATAGCCTGACCTTCCAGGCCGAATGGCGCGGTCAAAGCTTCGAAGGCGATCTGCGCGCACTGCTCACGGCGCAGCTCCTCTACGCCTTGAAGCTCGTCGAGGAAAACTGGCTCATCAATATGAGCGATTACCTCTGGGCGCCGCCCTCGCCACTGGCTACCGCTGCCTCCACCGGCGGCACGATTGCCGCCGGCTCGTACTGGATCCAGGTCACAGCGACGAACGCGAACGGCGAGTCTCTGGCCTCGAAGATCATCGGCCCGATTGCGACGAGTGGCAGCACCTCCAGCATTGCCCTCACGCTCTTTACCGTGCCGAATGCCGCCGGCTACAACGTCTATGTTGGCTCTGGCGCCACGCAACCCGCGAACGGCGCCATGTGGAAGCAGGTCGCAGGCAATTTCCAGGGCGGCGCAACCCCCGTGCAGCCGGCAACGCCAACCACTGGCAACTTCGCCGCGACATTGACCAGCCTTACCTCTAGCGGTGCCAATCCTCCCGCGACGAACACTGCCGCCGTCGCCCTCGGCGCATCCTCGCAGCCGCTGACCTTCCAGGGCGTACAGGCGATGATCTACGCGAATGCCGGCAACATCAACAATATCGTGACCGGCACGGGCGCCCTGAAGGCGCTGATCTCGCAGCCAGCAGCATCCACTGGCTACCTCGCACTCAGCGATATTCAGAACCAGTTCTACAACATGTTCACTGCGTCGCGCGCCGATCCTCGCTACATCTTCGTCAGCCCGCTCGACGCCATCACCATCACCAACCTCGTCAGCAATGCCGGCAATACGCGCGTCGTGGTCACAGCGGATAACCTCAACGAGCAGAACAACCTCATCGCCGGCTACCGGGTGGCGAAGATCCTCAACGAAGTCACCAATAACGTCGCGACGATCATCTCGCTGCCCTACCTCGCACAAGGCACGATGATCTTTGGCAGCCTGGAATTTCCCTATCCCGTCGCTGGCTACAATAAGCCTCCGTATCGCGTGATTTACAACCGCGATTACTACGGCGTCGATTATCCACCGACGCAGCAGAACCCGACAAAATGGGGCTTTGGAGATTTTGTGGATGAAACGCTCTGTATCGAGTTCCTCGGTGGCTGGGGAATTTTAAACGGCGTCGTGTATCATTGATCGCGCTGCATAGTTGCGTATACACACAACTGACAGAGTGAGAATGATTCTCACTCTGTCGAGGAGAAGACTATGGCAGCCAGGAACACGAAGCCAGCCAAAGCAGTGCCAGGCACTCCCGAATCCACAGAGAAAGCATCACCTATCCAGAATGAACGGCGCAATGTGAGCGCAGAAGCCGCCGCCACAAGCCCGGCAAAAGCCATGCAGGCCACATCGTCCTCGCCGCCGGCCTCTGAGCCACGCCTGGCCGTGACGCTGCGCGCGCGCAATGGCTTTGAGTACCACATCGACATGGCGCGCTCCGTTGCCGAGGCGCTCATCGATCCCGATGTCCCCGATGCCTTCATCGAAGTACCAGGCCCGCGCGAGGGCATACGGCGCTTCCTGCATACCTCTGAAATCAAAGAGATCGACGTGCGCGGCCTCGAATAGCGCTGCGATCTCTTTGCCCCCATAAAGGACCTCATCGATGCAAGAACTCATCAATATCCCCGATTACTGGCGCACGACCCAGGTGCGCCCACGTGGCTTCCTGGAAATCTGCGACATGGTGGAGACGCATGGCCGCATCACTGGTATCTGGGAAATAAAGCAGTGGAATCCGAAGACCGGCGAGATTGTGAAGCGTGTCGTCAACAAGAACGTCGTCACCGACAACGGCGCGATCAACATGTTAGAGCGCGCGATCAACTCCTCATCGGCGACGCTGCCGGCGCTCTTCAACAACCTGCTGATTACCAATAACAGCGGATCGACGACGCTGACTACGGGCTTAACGAATGGTCAGACCGGCATCACGAGCTTAGCAGTCGCAGCGCTGCCAGCGGCGATCCCCAGCGGCACCAACCTTACCATTGGGTACGGCGGCGGCTCGACGCAGACAGTAACGACCAGTGCGCTAGCCTCGCAGGGTGCAACCTCGATTTCTGTGACCAGCTTTACCAGCAACGCGACCTATGCGGCTGGCACCGCCGTTGTGCCACAGCCAAACGTCACTGACAATCCGACGAATACCCAGCTCACCGGCAACGCGACAACGCCGCTCACCAGCTACAGCGGCAATCTTGCAACCGGCGCCTTCACCTTCACACAGACGAGCGGCGCCGGCAACCGCTCCTGCCTCGTCAGCTTCACGTTTACCAATAGCGGCGGAAGCAACACGGCTGTCGGCAATTACACGGATTGTTGGATAGTAAACGTCAGTTCTGGCGCAACGACGAATAACTATGTGGCGCATGAAATAAACACTCCGATGCGCTGTGACTCCTCAAATAACATAACGGCCTCTGTGACCATCAAGATCTGAGAAGTCCATGACGACGGCGTTATCGGTCTATGGCCTCAATGCCTCGGCAACTTCGCTCTCGACGGCCTATCAGCTCGCCACGGCCACCGGCGGCACTGGCGCCAATATCAGCACCAAGCTCGGAACCGCGACGGGATGGGGCGAGGTCGATGGCACCTCCAATCCCTGGGCTGCCGGCAGTTCCATTGGCAGTCAGAGCGGGCTGGGCTGGCTGCTGGACAGCACTGTCTTAGAGGGCCAGCAGATCATTGCCGGGACGTGGAGCGCGTCGATCAGGCTCTCAGTCAGCACAGGCAGCATCGTCTGCACCATCACGATGCGCGCCAGCAAGTGGAATGCCAGCTCCGGGTATACCACGATTGGTAGCCTCACCAGCAATAGCACGACGATCAATACGACATTGACGACCTTCACGCTGAATAGCGCTTCGCTTTCAGCGATGAACTTCTCGACAGGCGATAAGCTCTATGTCGATGTATGGCTCGACATTACGAGCAATAGCACCTCGTCAACGTCGTCAATCAACTGTTCGGTGTCATCGACCACGACTGGCCTTGCTGGCCGTGTCGAGATGGACACGCCCGGCTACCAGACCGGCACGACGAACAATCTGATGAGCTTCACTGACAGCCTGGTTGTCGCCGATAGCAATACCTTCGCCTATGTTGACCTCCCTACCGATGGCCTCACAGCGAGCGATGCCCCCACAGCCACAGGGGGAGCATCGATCACCGATGCCCTCGCGACAGCCGATGCACTCCTCGGAACAGCGCAGGGGCTGCCCACCGATACGCTGAGCGCCGCCGATAGCTCTGCGCAAGTTGCGATCACGTTCCCCGTCGAAGCCTACCCGGTAGCCGATGTCCTCCTCGCAACAGACAGCGAAAGCTGGATAGATATGGCGAACATCAGTGATAGCAGTGCATGGGCGGCCCTGGCAATCCCCGTCGAGGCACTCCAGGCCGCCGATGCAATGGCGCAGGGCAACACCTATCAGCCCATTGATGCCGGGAATATCCTTGATAGCCTGGCTGGCACAGCAGGAAGTCAGGCCTGGCTTGATCTGCTCACCATCATTGACAGCCAGGCAGGCGGTGATGTCTACATTCCGCTCGATGCGCTGACAGCCTTCGATAGCTTTGCCTATTCGCCGACGACGCAGAATCTGATGGCGTTCCTCGATGCGCTGGTCATCGCCGATCAATCGTCGTGGATCGTTGCATATCTGGCAACGGATGTACTCTCCGCGCTTGATCTCGAAGCGTATGCAGACAGCGTATCGGCCACAGATTCGCAAAGTATCGTCGAGGCAGCGCAGTGGCAGAACCAGGAAAGTGCTGTAGAGATCCTCGCAGTGCAGGATAGCAGCGTTTCGGCTGAAAGCTATTCCCCCGTCGATGTGAGCGCTATCAGTGACAGCCAGGCTGAAACGCAGATTGCGCAGGCAGGCGAGCAGATCCCGGCCTCCGATGTCATGCTAGGAGCTGGGCAAAGCCAATACAGCGAGCAGCCTGGCATCATCGATGTGCTCATTGCTCTCATCGCCGGCCAGCTCCTCGATGCTCTCACGGCAAGCGATGCCTACAACGCCACAGGCTCTGTTTCGCTCATTGATATCGCCGGCATCGTCGAGAACATGACGAGCGCAGACAGTGCGGCACTCATTGAGAGTCTTTCCGCCGGCGATATTGGGAATTTGCAGCAGTGGGGCATCGATGCCGAGAGCATCCTTGATCTTTTTGCCGCAATGGAAGGCGTGACCGCCGTCGATGTCGCGGCGCTCTCTGATGTTCTGGGAAGCGCTGAAAACTATCAGGCCACAGATGCGCAGAGCATCGCCGATGTTACACAAGGAACGGCTCAGAATAACGCTACGGAGACCATAGCAGCCGCTGATCTCTTTGGAGATATCCAGCAACTCTCCGATGTAGAAAGCCTTGCTGTCATCGATCTTGATAGCTCTGCCGGGCTGTTTTCTGCGCAGGATGCATTGCCGCCCGGCGACCAGGCAGCATATATCGAGGCGCTTTCAGAGACCGAATCCCTGCCACTTGCCGAAAGCTTCATACCTGCCATCGATTACAGCGTAGCCGATGCTGTGCCGCCAACTGACAGCGTGGGCTATGCCACGACCTCGATATCTACAGAGCAACTCGCCGCCCTCGATGCATTCATGGCAAGCCTGGCAAGCGCCTATAGCGAGGCGCTCACGGCAAGCGATAGCGTAGGCAACGCACCTACATTGCAGGCCGCCGAATCGTTGCCGGTCCTTGATGCTTTCCTTGCGCAGCTCTCCACAGCATACAGCGACGCGCTCACGATCCTCGATGCGCCAACGATGACGCAGCGCAGTCAGGCGAGCACATCGCTCACCCCGACGGACAGCGCCTCATACAGCACGGCGGCGATCCCAGTGGAGGCGATGACCGCCGTCGATCTCCTCATCGCGCAAGGCAGCAGCACATACAGCGACGCCCTCAGCGCTCTCGACGCGCTCTCGATGAGCGCGGTGCTTACCTCCATCGATGTGCTCATTCCCGGCACCAACATCGCCTATGGCAAGCTCTATGTTCCCGTCGAAGCATTGCCAGCCCTCGATGCGATGCTTGCCCAGGATAACGTGGTCGCGCTCGATGCCCTCACCGCCATCGATGGCTTTGTGTTTGTGCCAAACCCCTACATCGCGCCGCCACTCTTCCTCGTTGTCGCCACAGGCCGCGATGGCGATATTCAGGCAACGGGCCGCGATGGCTTCCTGGTCGGAAGCGCGCGCGATGGACAGCTCACGACCAGAGGAGGACGATGATATGCAGCAGCCGATCATGTGGGCCATAGGGCAGCTCGAACCGTTCTGGACGGTGCAGATCATCCAGGACAACAATCAGCCTCTTAATCTCGCCGGCGTCCAGACTTCCCAGCTTGCCTTTATCATCTACAATGCAAACTTTGCACAGATCGCTGTCGGCAATGGGGGCTGGACGATCATCAACGCCGCCGATGGGATTGTGCAGTACGCCTTCGCCACCAATGATGTGCCGACGGTGCCGGGGACGTACTATGTCAGGATCAAGGTCAACTTTAATGGCAGCACGCCGTTTATGACTGACTACATCAAGTGGGTGATTCAGCCATGACGAACACCTACATCGATCCCTTTGCCTACCTGCGCGCAGCGCCCGGCCTCGACACCGCGACGGTCATCGGGAATCTTTGCCGAGTGAGCACCAACGTTTCCGCCGGCGCCACGTCGATCTCGCTGTCTACTCCGCTGGTCTCGCAGCTCAACCAGTACGACCAGGTGTACATCTTCGATGGCGCAAATTCCGAGATCGTCACAGTGACTGCCCAGGCCAATGCGCTTACCTCGACGATCACGGTCTCGGCAACGATTTTCGCGCACAGCGCCGGCACGCCGATTTGCTCTGATGGCATCAAAGGCAGCTTAGCCTCAATGATCTGGAACGCGAGCGCCGATCTCGAAGCCTATTGCCGGCAGCCGCTCTTACAGGCATCGTATAGCAATGAGATGCTGCCACTGCGCTCGATGCGCGCCGCAGTGACCAGAGATTACACTTTGATGCTGCGCCCGAAACGCTTCCCGGTGACAGCGATCTCCGCTGCAACACTTGTGCTCACAGAGACAACGGTCAACCTCGACGTATCGAAGGCCGACATCGATGCCGATGCTCAGGTCGTACAGTTCCTTGACATGACTTCGACGGGCGGGGCCAGCGGCACGCCATTCTGGGGCATTTTTAGCCCGCCGGCGAGGCAAACGACGCCCGGCTATGTGCAGATTACCTACAGTGCAGGCTATACTTACGGCGCTTTGCCCTACGATGTGCGCCAGGCCGCGATCTGGCTGACCTCCGATCTTCTTGCAGATCGGCGTAATCCAACGGGCGCCGCTGAGGTCGGCCTGGGCAAGAGCCGCGTCGTGACCAGGCTGCGCGGCGACACCTCTGGGCTTTCATTGCTCGCACTGCGCGCCTATCGCAACCTCGAACCATACCGGCAGAAGCCATTCTAGGAGCATCGATGGCAAAAGATATTACCGTCACTGTGAGGCGCGCTGGCAACATCGTCAACCCTGCGCTCGATTTGCGCCTCGACAACATCAGTCCCATCGTCATCGCAGGCAGCGGGGGAGCCATACCATACAATTCTTATCTCGCCTTCACGCTCGGCGCCGTCTACGACGCGCTGGGCAATATCCTCGTACAGCAAGGCGATCTCTGGACAGATATTGTGAGCGGCGAGCAGTACCGCGCGAGCGGCAATCCAGAGGTTTTCGATGAAGATCACATCGAGGTCCTCGCAGAGAAGACGAAAGTGAGCACGCCATGACTGGCAGCTTTACCCTCAGCGTTATGGTCGATCCTGCGGCGCTGGCTGCCGCGCGCTCCATGCAGAACTGGCTGCCAACTTTGCAGGCAGAGCTTGAGCCAGCCATCGAGACCTCCCTGCAAACGATGGAAACGACAGCCATCGGCTTCTGCTATGACCATTTCGCAAATCCCAGCGGCTACTTAGAGGGCAGCTTTACCATTCAAGGACCGACGACGAGCGGCAATGCAGTGCAGGGCTACCTCTCAAACGATGCGCCCCATGCCTGGCGCCGCGAGTATGGATTCAGTGGGATGACGGATTCGCTGGGCCGCTACTTTCCTTATGATCCGGGGATTATGTATCTGAACAATACGCTCACGAACACCATGTCACAGACGTTGCTCGCTGTGCAGAACGCTGTAGAGATGGCGATAGCGAAGGTGGGCGCCGTATGAACGCGCCAAACACCACGGCGATTGCCAATGCCATCAAGGCGATACAGGCCGGTATGCCATCGCAGCTCCTGGGCTTCTCTTCGACGCCCATCGCCGCTTCGCCATCCCCGCAAGCGGTGACGCCGGCGTCGATGCTCGGTATCAGCGTCGGCCAGCAACTCAGCGTCGATGTCACGAACCCGGAGATTGTCACGGTTACAGCCGTGACCGGCTCGACGTTTAGCGCTGTGTTCCTCAAAAATCATGGCATCAATGGTGTGCAGTGGACTATCGGGATCGGCGCGCCGCTCTATACGCTGGTCAAGGTTGGCGCAGTCACAGATCCCACTGATGTTGTAGCATTCTGCGCGATCACCTTCGACCAGGGCGCGACGAAGCGCTATGCGAGCGGCTGGCGCGTCGATGATCGGCCTGTGTTTCTCATTGAGAGCGGCTTCGATATGAGCGACTCGACGATAGCAGAGCAAGCAGTGATGACGGCGCGCGATGTGCTCATTCCGATCTACTTAGCTCAGATCAGCCTCAACGCCACGCCAGGCGTCTATATCACGCTGCTCCCGCAGCCAGACAAAGCGGCCTATAAAGTGTATCCCCAGGGCCGTATCTATCGCGTGCATCACCTCATGGTCCAGGCCGCAGCCCAGTACAACATCGCCGTGGCGGCAATCTAAAGGAGTTCTATGAAGATCATCACCATCGAAGGCGGCGGCTTCCATCCTGGCATCCCAGCGAGCGCAGCCGGCGGCAATTGCCGCGTAAAGCTGGGTGACGCCGGAGAAATCATCGAGGTCGTACCGCTGGGAAGCCTATTCAGCGATGAGCAGCCAGCGGCATCTTCGATGACAGAGCAGCCGCGGGAAGCCCCGCGCAAAGAGCGCAAAACCTCGCAATCTTAGTCCTTCCACCGATTATCCCCACACCACATAGCCCCATAGGAGATCTCAATGGGATCAGTAGCACGAGGAACCTTAGCGCTTGCTTTGGAACCGACGACGAACCAGGGCCGCCAGGTCCTTCTCCCGGCCACCACCGTCGCGGCCTCGATGAGCCTGACGACGCAGCCATCCTCGATAGTCCCTGCCGGCCATATGCACCTCATGATCGTCATTGCAGGAGCCACGGCGAGCGGTACTGTGACCATCGCCGGCAAAAAGGCCGATGGTACAACGGCGGTCAGCGAGACCACACCGACGATCAACGCTGCGACAGCGAACCAGGCGCAGACCGTGTACTGCACGGCGGCCAGCTATAACACCGTGAACGCCAATGGTATCACCACGACTGGCCTGACCAACGCAACCATCACGATCTACGGGGTCATCCAGGGCACAAAGCTCGTCCCCGTCACCTTCGAGGTCAACGAAAAATTTGATTATCATGACCCCGCCGACCATCGCGGCATCGCCTACGGCCACTTTCGATACAATCAGCTCAACAAGCACGTCACGCTCTCGAAGCTGGACTCAGCATTTTACCCGGACACCGATCTCTGGCTGGCGCTCATGGCCGTCAATAACAATCCAACGGTGACAACGATCCCATCGACGCCGACATCGCTCTTGTCGGCAACCGCTGTGAGTGGATCGCCGCTCTCGCTCACGACGCAGCCGACATCACCAGGGATGATGCTGGTGTTTACCGTGACCGGCACCAGCGCCTACGGCACCATCACCATCACCGGCACCACGGCAGCCGGCGCTGTCACTGAGACCGTTGTCTGTCCTGGCGGCGCCGGGACGTTCTATAGCAGCAATGTCTACACCAGCGTCGCAGCGTCCGGCATCAGCGTCACCGGCTTAACCTCTGGCAGCGTTGCCGTCGGTGGCATCTTCGGCACCGACTGGGTGTTTACGCTGCCAGGCAGCAACCTCTACACAGCAGCCTTCGGCATCTTCACCGGCACGGATTCCAGTGTGTACCCCTTCGGCTTCCTGGAAAGCGTCGAGATCGATCATGACGTGACAAAGGAAATGTCGCTGGTGATGAAGGCTGTGACGCAGGACCAGGTGATCCTCGGCAATCGCGCGACCTCGCCGCTCACACAGTCCCTGCTGCCCAGCCTCGGCCAGCCCTACGACATGCCGTATGCATCGTGGCCTGCGCAGATTTACCTTGATCCGCTGGGATCGACGCCGTTCACGACGATCTACAACGACCTCATGAGCTTGAAGCTCACGATCAGCACTGGCCTCACGCCGACCTTCGTTGCCAAAGCGCAGCAGGTCTATGATCGCGTCTACCAGGATGGTCCCAAAGTCGATGTGAAATTCGACGGTCAGATCGATTTCCGCGATGTCGTGCAGTACGAGCAGTTCCGCCAGAATCAGAAGCAGCTTCTCGGCATCAAATTCGCCAATCAGCAGTATGGTTACATCGGCAATGTCGGCGGCACGCTCTACTACAAATCATGGAGTTTCACGCTGCCAGCGAAATACAGCACCTTCGACGAGGATCGCAGCAAAGAGAAGGTCGAAGCGAAGATTTCAGGGATTGCCGAGTACGAGCCGACGCTGGGCTATGCGATGCGCTTAGAGGTGATAAATCAAGCAAGTCCAGCATACGCCACGACGTAGTACGGTTCATTCTGGAAATTGCAATGTTCATTCTGGCAACCGCGTCATTCCTCGATTAGCTCCACAGGCCGATGCATGCGATGTCGAAACACCGGATAACGTCGCGGTTGCCATTACTTCAATGAAAGCAGAGTACCCTATGCCCCGACGCAGAACCTTCGCCCCCAAAGAAATCCACGCCGACTGGTGGGACAGCCATGAAGTCGTCATTATCCGGCCCCTCAGAGAAGAAGACAACGAAGTCATTCAGGATAATCTCAGCGAAATGATCGCAGGAGACGCGAAGAACGCCTCGATGGCCTTGAAGCTCGGCACCTCACGTCGGCTGACGATGCTCAGAGCAATACAGTCCTGGACACTCACTGATGAGCATGGCCGCGCGCTGCCACTCAATGAGCAGTCAATCAAGGATCTCGCGCCAGAGGACGCTGACTACATTTACAGCGAAATCAACGCCCTCAATGCGCCGATGAGTGAGGCCGAAAAAAAAGCCTCTTCGATGACTGCTACGCCTGGTTCGCCGGCAAGTCCCGCATAGTTCCCGCCGCCATTATCGAATCAGCAATGATCGAGCTTTTCGGCGGCTGGCAGAGCTATCAAAGCGCGCCGGCCATCGTTGTCGAAGAGCAGAGACTTGTATGGCTGGCCCGGCGCAAAGCTGAGTCAGACCGCGCCTCCGAAGAACGCTACGCCCTCGATACTCCTCGATAGTTCCAGACACACAAAAATGCCCCGGCTTGTATTGCCGGGGCATGGATGGCGGAGCTATGCGCCGAGGCGGATGATTTTTTCCATATGCTTCATCTCACCACCGCCAGGGCGATTTGTGAGATGAGCATAGCCGCCATAGAAGTCAATGAACTGCCTCTCAAGCCTATAGATCATCGATGGATCTCGTTGCGCATCGTCATGAATTGGAATAATAGTCACGATAGGCTCGCCGCCTTGCGCCCAGATATTACGGATGACCCTGTACCGCTCCTGCTGGCTGTGATTGCCCCTGGCGGCATAAAGATGAGAACGGATGCGACCAAGATATCCACAGCCAGAACCTTTGCCAACATAGAACACGTTGCCATTAGGATCTGCAATGGTGTAAACATAGCTCATGATGAGATCTCCTTTGCCCGCTCTCTGCGCAGTAATTCGCGGACAAATTTTGATCCTCCTCGCTTGAGTACCCACTCTTTGAGCGATGGCTCAAGGCGTATAAGCAGTTGAGCAGTAAATTGTGTCTCTTCTAGCATCGCCACCTTTGAAAGAGACTTCGCTTTTTCCTGATAGTAGCCCAGTGGAAAATCCGCCTGGTCGGATGGTGACAAGGGCTGCCCATCAAAGGCATCCATCGGCAGCGTATTCATCACGTCGATGATGGTATCAGCTTTCCCCATCTCGGCGAGGCGAGGCAAGGCAGGAACAATGATCTGCGTTGGACTCATGCTGGCAACCTGGTAATCCTGCGTATGCACTGCACCCTCGCGTTCGAGCTGAGCAAAAAGCTTGCCCAGCAAGTATCCTTTACTTGGCATACGCCGCCTCCCATTCCTCTGCGAAGATTCTGATACCCTCGCTACGATGATCGATCCAGAAACGAGCATCGCTACGACGGTTGATGATCGCCATGAATGTAGTCCTCGCCCGCACTGCCTCCTCCGGGCTTCCTTGTGCCTGCGCAAAGCGGCGCTCGAACTCATTCACAAATTCCTGGCGAATGGTCGCGGCCCAGGCGATTTGCTTCTCTGAGCCAATCAACGCGGCCAGCCCCAACTCTGCTGCCTGTGCGCTGGCTCGTGCCACCTGCTCACTGCGTTTGCATGCAGAACAAGGCTCTCTTTGTAGCCAGGTGATCTTACGCTCTCGCTCAGCCTCTTTGCCATAAAGTTCAACCTGCTCACTATGGCTGCAACTGTGAATTACCATGTATTTTGCCATTGCCTTACATCTCCTTGTTTGTAGTAACGTTTGTATATACATATTGTATATCAATGGCGCTTACTTGTCAACACTTTCCTTGACCACTTTTGAATTCTCGCTGAAAGTCACTGCATGTCTGATCTCGCGCTGAACATCCTCATCAACGCTCAAGATTCGGCGAGCGCGATCCTGCGCAATGTCGGCACCGCGATCTCCGATCTCGGTTCTGGCAACGTGCTCGGCGCTGTCGCGGCTGTCGGTACGGCTGTCGTTGGCATTGGCGTCGGTGCGGTCAAAGCTGCCGGCGATTTCCAGGCTTCGATGACAAAACTTGTCACCAGCGCTGGCGAGAACAGCAACAATCTCCAGCTCATCAGCAATGGCATCAAGCAGATCGCCGTCGATACTGGAACTTCCACCGATCAGCTCGCGGCGGGCATGTACTACGTGGAGAGCAGCGGCATCCATGCAGCCTCCGCACTCGCGACGCTTCGTGTGGCGGCGGAGGGCGCAAAATCAGAGAACGCCGACCTTACCACCGTCAGCAAGGCGCTCACGACGGTGCTCACCGACTATCACATGGATACCTCGAATGCCGCCGCAGCGACCCTGTCCTCAACGCAGGCGATGAACGGCCTCATCGCCACCGTCCAGAACGGCAAAACGAGCTTGCAGGAGCTGTCGTCAAGCATGGGCGCGGTGCTGCCGATTGCGTCATCCCTGGGCATCTCGTTTCCGCAAGTGGCCGGCGCGATGGATACCATGACCAATGCCGGCATGACCTCGCGACAGGCAGCGATGAATTTAGCCCATGTGCTCCTCGCGCTTTCATCGCCCTCTGGAGTTGCTGTCAAATCGATGGATGCGGTGGGCTTATCTGCGCAGCAGGTGAAGGACGCCCTCGTCCATCAAGGGCTGCCGGAGGCGCTGCAAATGATCGAGGACGCCGTGGGGAAGAAGTTCCCGGCTGGATCGGTCCAGTATGAAACAGCGCTCAAGAACATTACCGGCGGTATCATGGGCTTCAAGCTCGCGGCCCAACTCACCGGCGACAGCCTCAAGCAAACCGAGGCAAACATTGAGAAGGTCACAGCGGCGATGGCTGGCGCGAAGAACGGCGTGCTCGGGTGGGATCTTGTTCAGCAAAATTTCAACTTCCAACTAGACCGGGCAAAGCAGGCGCTCCAGGTCCTCCTCATCAACATCGGTCAGCAATTACTTCCCGGACTCACAAAGATTGCCGCAGCGATCACGCCGGTCATTGTCGGCTTTGCCAACTGGGTATCGCAGAGCAATATCATTGGCAACGCGCTTTCCGCCGTCGGCACCGTCCTGCAATGGCTCTTTGGCCTGTTTCAGCAGGCATGGAGTGTTTTGCAACAAGTCGGCGCGGCCATTGCCCCGATCTTCGACAACTTAGCTTCCCAGGCGCAGACGTGGGGCCAGAACGTCATGGCGGGCTTCATCGCCGGCATCGAATCCCTCATCGGCGATCTTGAAAGCATCATGAACCAGGTCGCGCAGAGCATCGCTGATTTCATCGGTTTTGCTAGCCCGTCGAAGCGTGGCCCTGGGCGCAATTTGATGTCCTGGGGCCCGGCGATGGTCAAGGGCTTTGCTGATGGGATCCGTGCGGGCGCGGACCGCGATATGGACGACGCGATCAGCCACGTCACGAAGCATTTCGGCAAGCTCCATGACAAAGATGATGCAAAGCGGCGAGGCAGGCGGCGAGCCGAGCAGGACCGCGATGCAGAAGTGCAGGCTGCGCAGACGAGCAGTGCCAGCAATGGCCCCAACTCAAACGGCGTGCTCGCTACCGTTTCGCTCGCCTCGTCTGGCGCCGGATCTGCGCACTCAAGGCTTACCAGCGCGCTGCATAGCAACACCTCGGCCTTAGCGCAGGCACGGCTTGCGCTCTCGGAGCAGAAACTGGCCCTCGATCAGCACAAATTCGCCTTCACGAAAAGCCTCGATCAGCAGAAGCTCGCACTGGATCGCACGAAGGTCGCCTTGCAAGAGCATAAACTGGCCCTGGACCAGAACAAGCTCGCACTCACAAAGAGCGTCGATGCACAGAAGCTGGCATTGCAGGAGCAGAAGCTCCACCTGGAAGCGCTGAAAGCGAACACCAAAGCGCTCTCCTCGCGTGCCAAAGGCGGCGGCGCAGGCGGAGCGCTCGGCACTGCGAGCAATGCCGCAAAGCAGCTCTCGCAGATCAAAGTGCCTGATATTGGCAAGCAGATCAGCGATTCTGTGAAGCATGGCGTGGACCAGGCGAAGCAGCGCCTGACAGAGATGGTTTCGCCGATCACCAAAGATGTGAGCGTGGCTCTGAGTCGCCTTGCGCCGGCCTGGAAGAGCATCAAGGATGGCGCGATCTCCGTGTGGCAGGTTGTGCAGAGCGAGCTTATCCCATCGCTGAAACAGGTATGGCAGGCGCTCTCCCCTGCCTTCACTATGTTCAAGGAGCTTGCCGGGGATGCGCTGAAAGTGGGGCAAGCCATCGGGACCTGGCTGACAAAGGGCGGCGGCCTGGCTGCGATGTGGCAGGGCTTTATTGGCGTCGTGAAGATCGTCATTGCTGTCCTCTCGACGGTCTTCACCATCATCGGAAAGACGCTCGCGCCAGTGTTCCGCCAGCTTGCTCAGACGGTGCAGACACAGATTATGCCGGCGTTCAAGCAACTCTGGCAGGCGATACAACCTCTGCTTCCCACGCTCAGAGATATGGCTATCGTGCTCGGCGGGATTCTGCTTGCAGCGCTGGGGATTCTCCTCGGCGTCATCGGCGGCGTGCTACGCGGCCTGGCTGGCTTTATCTCTGGTATGATCCAGGCAGTCGGCGGCGTGATTCAGATTTTCTCTGGCCTTATCACGTTTTTCATCGGCTTTTTCCAGTTCATCATTGACCTTTTCAGCGGCAACTGGAGCAAGCTAGGTGACGATCTCAAAACGATGTGGAGTGGTATGGTCCTTATCGTGGAGGGCGCATGGAACACGATAGAGGGCATCATCAATGCCGGCATCGGGCTGGTCAAGGGCCTCATCTGGGGCTTCATCTCGACGATCATCACCTACTTCCAAAACCTCTACAATGCGCTCGTCGGACACTCCATCATCCCTGACCTCGTGAACGGCATTCTGCAATGGTTTACAACGCTTATCACCGCCGGGCCACAGACGCTCCAAAAGCTGGTCGATTGGATGACCACGACTTTCAACAATCTTCTGAGTGACGCGACGAACTGGGGCCGCAATCTCATTGGCAATATCATTAATGGCATCAATTCAATGCTGGGCAATGTTGCGCAGGCAGCCTCGAATGTCGCGCAGACCATCGCCAACTATCTCCACTGGGCTTCGCCAACGAAGAAAGGTCCTGGCGCCTCCTCTGATAAATGGGGCGGCAACCTTGTGAAGACCATCGCGCACAGCATGACCGAGCACATCAGCTACATCAACGCCGCAGCAGGACAGATCGCCGCCGCTGCGAACCCCTGGGCCAGCCAGGCCAGCATTGTCAATGGCATCGAACTCCCTGATTACGCGACGGGAACTGGCTACTTCTCGATGAACACCCCGTATGCGCAGCCATCGCAGTCGGTCACCGTCGGCGCGATCCATGTCCACTTGAATACCTCAGATCGCGATGCTGAGCAGCACGGCAAAAAAGTCGCTGAGGTCGCAAAGCGCGAGCTAGCGAAGATGCTGCGCCAGCAGTCGATAGCGCCGCGCTACACGTCGGGAGGGCACTGATGTATACCCTGGTGGCAAAGCAAGACCGCACCTCCAATGTGCCCGCCGAATCCATCGATATCGAAGGCGTTGCTGGCGATCCTGTTGGCAAGGCAACCTTCCAGGTGCGCGATCCAGGCAGCCAGATCGCGCTGCATTGCCTCGATGAAGTCATCATTGTCGATGAGAATGTTGCGCTCACGCCGTCAGGCACCGTTCCACAGCCGATCAACGAGGCGCTGACGACCAACGACCTCGCGGCGAACTGGACCTCAACGAATAACCCCAGTGGCAACCCTGCGACCTGGACATACAATGCGGGCAGCGGAGGGACTGCGCTTTCGCTCTATGGCACAACCGCGACATCCTCGACGCTCACCACAGCAGCAAAACTCGCATCAACGACAGGGGGCGCTGCCTCATCGGTCACGACGACGATCAACGCCGGCAACGGCTACTATGAACTGCTTGGATTAGGGGGTACCTCGACGGCTGTGGGGAGCTTGCCAGCACCGACAGGCAAAGGCTGGCTGTTCGATACCACAAGCTTAGAGGGACAGAGCCTCTCTAGTGGCAATTACACCTTCATCGGGAAACTCGCGGTAGGCTCTGGTACGCTTGGCCCGGCGACGCTCACCATTCGCGTCTACAAACGCTCAAGCTCCGGCGTCTATACCGCGATCACGAGTGCCACGACATCATCATTTACGATCACGACGACAGCCACTGCCAAGAGCAGTTCGGTCACTGGCATTGCAGGGGTGAGCTTTAGCACTGGCGACAAGATCTATGTCGATGCCTTCCTGAATGCTGCACCAGGCTCCTCGCGCAACATCGCCTTCAGCGTCAGTTCAACATCCTCCGGTGTCGCCCAGGACCTCGAAGTCGATACGCCAGGCTACGGCGCCACATCGCCGGCCAATATCACGGCGAGCGGCGGCGCATCGGCGCTGCTTCTGTACAACAACTGGATGGCGCAGAGCGTCTCACTAAGCTGCACCATGACGCAGAGTGACTTCGGCGGCCTTGCGTGGAACGTCGTTGATACCAGCGATTACTATGAGCTTGCGGTGCGCGATGCCAGTTCGCCAGTGCCGAATTCCTTGCAACTCTTCAAAACAGTGAATGGCGTGCGCAGCACTATCGGGCCATCGAATGTCGCGATCAGCTTTACGCGCGGCACCTCGCACACCGTCTCCGTCAGCGCCGCCTACGATGGCACGAATACCTCGATTCTCGTCAGCTTCGATGGCGTACAAAAGATCAGCTATGTCGATACACAGCCGCTCGCAACAGGCCAGGTCGGCCTGCGCAATGACACGTTTAGCGGCGCATCATCCTCGATCTACACGGCATTTTCGGCGACCAGCAACGATATCCCGACGCTCATGGTGAGTGTGCCGACGCATAATTATCTTGGCGATAATAATTTCAATTTTGGCGCACAGAGCTGGCATGATGTCGGGACGCTCACTGGCCTCATCACCTACCCCAATGGCAGCTATCCGAGCAATGGCGTCTACGGAGCCGCAGCCGTCGCAACGCTGACCTTTAGCAACAATGCCGTCGGCACCGCGCTCGCGGCGCAGACGATCACGAACGTGGGTCTCGCTGCGACGAACTATGCGGTGGCAGGGCAGCAGTATTGCCTGTCGGCGACGATCAACGTCACCGCGCCGCTGGTCAATGCCTACGCGGAACTGCAAATCGCTTTCCTCGATGTCTCCGGGAGCATCATCGCGAGCGCAACGAGCAGCCAGATCACCTCAACCAACGGGGCGCAGCGCTTTTCTGTGCAGGGCACAGCACCAGCAGGCGTCGTGCAGCTCCAGGCCGTCTTTGGTGGCGGAACGCTCTCATCGACGAACTCCGGCACCGTGACCTTCACAGCGCTCCAGCTTGAGCCGATGTGGTTCCCTGGCATCTATAGCTATCCATCGCCGATCTGCGACTTTCTGCAATCAGACAGCATCACGCTCCCTGATGGCACGGCCTGCCGCATGGATCGCGTCTTTTGCGGCTATATCTCACATCTCACGGTGTCGTATCTTGGCACAACGAGGATCTACGACGTGGAGGCGACGGGTTTAGACGGCCTCATGGAAAATATCACGCTGGTCAACGCGAGCTACACCAACCAGACCGACCAGGCGATCATCACCGGCATTGTCAATTCCTTGACGCAGAGCGGCAATATCTACGCAGCAACGCCCAGCCTGCAAAGCAATACGCCGCAGTCGCTCGCGTATCGCAATGTGCCGATTTGCTACGCCGGCGCCAACATTGCGGCGATCCAGTTCGCCGACAACACGCTCAGAGAAGTCATCAATGCGCTCACAGCCATCACCGGCTTCCTGGCAGGCATCGATAATTATTACAATGTGTTCTACTATCCGCCGTTCTATAACGCCGCGCCATATGGATTCAGCGATAGCCCTGATAACGTCACGACCTTTGCCTACTATGACTACAGCATTGAATACGATGGCTCGCAAATTCAGAATGCGCTGCGCGTGCTGGGGGCGACGGTTTCGGTGCAGGTCACAGAGACCTGGCATGCGCAGGATGGATCGCACACCGAGGGCGTAACGGGCGGCAAGACGTATTACTTTGTGCTGTTCCACGTTCCCAACGCGGTCCCGACGCAGATCAAGTTCGGCTCGACGGTGCTGCAATGCGGCGAAGACACCAATGCCGGCTCAAATTCTGCGCCGCTTCTGTGCAATCTTGGCAGCAATCCGACTGGCCCGCTCGGCATGATCTACATCTGGAACTCTACTGACAATGTTTCCGCTGGCACACAGATCAGCGTGACCTACACCTACGACCAGGATACCTATGTCGAGGTGCGTAGCCCGGATAGCATCGCGCAGTATGGCCGGCCTTTGTATTCAAAGCTCAATGATAGCAACCTCACCAGCGTTGCCGCAGCGGTGGCCGCCGGCGAAGCGCAGCTCCAAAGCTATGAATTGCCGCGTATCACGGTGAAATTCAAAACACAAAAATTGGTGCTGCCAGGCCAGGTCATTGAACTTACCAGCGCCCAGGACGGCTTGAACCGCGCGCATTATGCCGTCCAGAAAGTCACCGCGCGCTATCTTGGCAACGCCATCAATGAGTACGAGGTCGAGGCCGGGACCTACATCGATGATTTCGTCGATTTCTTCAGGAACACGCAGAAGGCCATTAACCGCGTCGATCACAACCCTGCTGACCCCGTGTTGCAAACGAATTTGACGATGATTGACAGCGTGAGCTACACCGACAGCCTCAACATCCACACCTAAGCGAAGGGCCTCTATGAGCAACAATATCCACTTTGAAGGCGTTGTGCGCGTCTACGAACTCAGCGATGCACAGCTCCTCGATGCTGATTTTCAGCGCTGGTGGCGGCGCTTTTCGCTTGCTGAGAAGGAACGCGAAGCGAGGCTGGTCGTCGAGACGCGCAATATGCTGATGAATGCCGGGCGCACGCAGCTCCTCAACTTCGTCGGCTCTAGCGGCTCGACGAATGCCTTTGCGCAGTACTATGCCGTCGGCACTGGCGCGATCTACACGGTGACGCCCTCGGATTCTTCGATTGCCGGCGAACTGTTCCGCGCGCAGCCGGCGTCGTACTCCATCGTCGGCAATGCGGTCACGGTCTCGACGAATTTCACGACAGCGCAGGCCAATGGCACGTACACGAATGCCGGGCTATGGGGCAACAATGCGACCTCGACGCTGGGGAGCGGTGTTTTAATGACGCATATGATCTATTCATATACGAAAACGAGCGCCAATGCCATAACATCGGATTATACGATCACATTGACATAAGGATACTCCTATGCCTCCACAGCATCGCGGCGACGATCTCTCCGCACTCGCCACCCTCATGCAATCCACGATTAATCCGCTGATCTCCAAGCTCCAGATCCTTGAGACCAAGGTGGACAGCTTGAACCAGGACCGTGTGACACGCACCGATCTCGAAAAGTTGCGCGGTGAGATCGTTGGGGGCTTTGTGGACCGGGCATCCTACGAGGCGCGGCATGCGGCGGTGGTTGATCGCTGTATGGCCCTCGATATGGCCGTCCGGGAACTGCGCAAGGATACCGAAGACGAGTTCAAAAAGCTTATCGACATGGGGACCCAGAGCTGGCATCGCATTGATGCCAAACTCGATGCAATGGATAAGGTCATCGAAGATAAGCTGAAAGAGCAGCAGCAAGCACAGCTTTCAGCGACTGACCGCGCCTGGCTGCGCGCGACGCAACTGGCGAGCTATGCCGCGATTGGCCTCTCCGCCCTTGACCTCTTGCTGCGGCTCTTGCATGTGCAGTGAGTAATGCGGGCAGGCGGTGTTATCCCTGATTGATCTGTTCGTCATTGAATCAGATCAATGTATGATTTTTCAATGATAAGAGAGGGATAACACTATGAATCAATGGAATACTCCGCCGTCTTCATCGCTCTTTCAGCCGCCATCCCAGCCCTATCCATCACAGCCCTATGCCGCCTATCCGCCGCCGCCTCCGCCGATCTCCTCGTATCCGCTACCAGCGCAAGCGCAGCCATCCATGCCCTATCCTGGTCAGCCGCCGCAGTTCATGCCGCCCTACATGGCAGCGCCCCAGATGATGCAACAAAGCATCAATGTGAGCGTGGCCGGTCCGCGCGGGCATGGTTTCGTTGTGCGAGCGCTGTATTTCATCTTTATCGGTTCCTGGCTCGGCTTGCTGTGGCTGCATATCGGCTATGCGTTCTGCGCAGGCATCGTAACGCTGCCACTGGGCCTCTATATGCTCAATCGCTTGCCGCGCATCATGACACTTCGCCAGCCTGGGCAAACGACAAAAATCAACGTCGCCACGACGCAGGCGCAGTTCCCCGGCGCAGTTCCCTGGATGCCACCGGGAGCCATACAAACGATGCATGTCAACGTCAACATTGGCGCCACGCAGCAGCGCAACTTCTTGCTCCGTGCGCTCTACTATGTCTGCATTGGCTGCTGGCTTGGCTACCTCTGGGCTATCGCCGCATATGTGTGCTGTGCGACGCTCGTACTGATTCCTGTGGGCGTCATGATGTTTGATCGGCTGCCAGCGATCTTGACGCTGCGCAAGAATTAGCGGAGGTGCAGCGTGAATCCCTGGCCTCCAAAGCGGCCCTTGTTCCCAGAGGATATCCTGCTCGGCGCGGCTTGCCTGATCTTCCTCGTCGTCGTTGCGGTGGACATCGCTGTGCTCACGAGTCCTCGCGCGCCATCAAACGCCGCGCAAGTCTCGACGGCCACGACCACGCGAGGCGCGATGTCAGACGCTGCGCTATCGCCGGCGGCCACGGCGATCAAGGCGCCTTCACCGCAAGCCACAGCACAGCCCTCGACATCGCATACACAGCCGGCATCGCCTCCACAACCAACACAGCCGCCTGCGACGAATCCAACGCAATCGACGCCGCCCACACAGCCGCCATCACAACCTTCGCCTTCGCCGTGTGCCAACGCGGTCAATGGTAATCCCTGGTGCTATACGTTCAGTGGCCCGATGGCGCGCCAGGTGATTACAAACCCGCCTGCCCAGTTCTGCGACGGGCAATACTTCAGTTGCGTCAGCGACTTCTGGACAGCTGATCGCGGCTATGTCGTCGAGTGCGCGAACGGCCTCTACAGCCATAGCGGCGGCGTTAGTGGCGCGTGTAGTCGCGATGGAAGTGTTGCCGCGACGCTGTATCAGCCATGAGTACACAAAGAACAGCCCTGGATCTCATCGAGATCCAGGGCTGTTTTGTGTATCCGTTACTTCCACTCGTAGCGCCGCCTGGTCCTGCGCTGGCTTTCTTTGATCTTGCGTAGATCAAGGATCTGCTCAGAGATTTCAGCGAGCGCGAGGCTCCCGGTTGCGAATTCTCGATCTGCGTGGCCTCGCAGCCATGCTATCGGCTCGCATTGGAGCTTGAGTCCCATGTGACCGATGAAGGCGCGGTTTCCCTCGAACTCGCCAATGATCTCGTTGGTGCCAACGATAATCTTTGCGGATTTGCCGGCAAATTCCGCGAGCGACATGCCGAGAGTTCCGAGGCGCACGCGAGGATTATCGGCGAGCAGATAGTAGTAGCGCCGGATGCCTTCGTGCTTTGGGGGATGCATGGGCTTGTGCGTCTTTCTCAGATAGTCGTCGATGACGCGCTGGTCAGGCTCGCCTGCGTCCTCGAAGGCGGCGACAAATGCCACGTCAATCGTGGTAATTTTCCAGATCATGCTTAGTTCTCCGCCTTTTCCCAGTACTCCAGCATCTCATCATCGAGCGCATGGTCCTCTTGCCAGCGCTTATTGAGTCGCAGGCACTTGCCATAGGCACTTTGCCGGTTGAGGTAGGTTTTACGCGGTCTTAGTTCTTCCCAGGTGTTGCTGTGATTGTCAACCATTTCAACGACCTCATAGACATCGCCGCCTACTCCGATATTCTTGACGCGGTAGGGGCCAAATACCTTTTGCTTTGCTGGCATAGCTTTTCTCCTTAATCAATATCAATGCCATCTTACTGACATCACTTTGATGTCTTCCACAGCTAAAGAATACCATGACATCACTTTGATGTCAATCCCTTACACCACGAATTTCCTGAATAAGCAAAGAACCGCCCCGGATCGCATCGAGACCGGGGCGGTTGTGTGTCTTCAACCCATTCCATTTTGTAATGGGTTGAATTTCAGCGCCGCAAGGACCTGACGACATCTCTGATCCGGCGCAGTTCCGCCTCGACTTCTTTGCGCTGCCTCCCTGCGTACTCAGAGAGATCAATACCTTCGAGCGCAGACAGCGCCAGATCGCAGGCGGTACGCTGTGCCGCACGGATCTCAGCCTGGATCTCACGAGCACGCCTGGCACGCTTCTCATTCTTCGCGCGCAATGCTTCCTCAGAAAGCTGCGCCTGGCGCAGCCGATCATTGACCAGCTTCGCGCCGGCAGGATCGAGGGCGCGGCATTCCTTGCACCAGGGCATGATAAAGCCGGATCGGCCCTGAAAGAGCACAAGGAATTTCTCCTCGCCACAGCGCTCACATTTCTTTGTTTTCATATTCAATATCCTGCATCGTAGAGCCAGGCTTTCAGAATCTCATTCACTGCTTCATCGACGCCCTGAAAACCTCGCTCTTCTATGCATTCGTTGAGCCGGCGTAAGGTCAGCGGCTGGACCTTGCAGCAAAGTTCCGCGCTCAAAGGATCAGCCTCATGCGCGGCGAGGATTGAGGCGGCCAGGAGATATTCTTTGAGGCCGGGATCTTCATTGAGAGATTCGTCATTCATTATGGCCTCACAAGATCATCGCTTTTTGATCTTCTGATCGTCTTCCATAGACCTGCTTGATCGCAAAGAGTACCGCATCTTGAAGCTCCGCGCGTGTTGGGAAAGGTACGCCCTGCTGCATGAAGAAATCATACAGCAGGTCTACATCCGGCTTTTTGATGCGGATGACGACACTCTCATGCTCTCCTGGCTTCTCGGCATTTTTATTGCCAGGGGGCGCGCCTGGCTTGCGATCAGAGGAAATGCTACGAGCCACGCTTCAACTCCTGTTCTACGACAGCATGGATAGCCGCATTCATCTCCGGGGGCAATTCGTCACCGATCACCCCCGCTTCGCGTGCGAGGCGCACACCGGCCCCCGTCGCCATCCATTTGATATCTTCCTCATCCATCCCCTCTTCGCGCGCCAGGGCAATTTCGCCCTGGATGGCCTTGACCAACTCTGGATTAAGCATTGATTCCCTCCTTTTTACCGTCGGATATACTGATCTCCCTGCTCATCACAGAGAAATAATGATGCCGGGGACATGCGATTAGAAAGCGTGGCGCGAAGCAGTCGCCGTGCGCTGTCCAGGAGGAATGCATAATCTTCGCATTCCTCGTCATGGGGATGGGCTGCATGCAACGCCTGCGCAAGTTGCTCGGCGGTAAAGATCGTCCCGGCAGGCATGGCCCGGACGGTTTCCGTCATTGTCTGGTCAGCGTCTACACCGCGCTGATTGCGATAAAAAACGCTCATCACTTCGATGTGGGCGCTCTGCTGCGCATGTGCCTCTTCAACGACTGATTCTGCCTGCTGCTCGCTCGTTTCTGTCTGAGGGGCTGGTGGCTCCGGCGCAGGCCGGGCGACGATCACAATACGCTGACCAGCATCGGGACCGCGCATCTTTTCGTAGCGAGCCAGTTCAGCTTCGGCTTTGGCCTGATCCGTGGTCTCATAGCCGTTCCACCAGCATTGGCGATCTTGGTACCAGTACTGCACTGAAAAGAAGGTATCGGGCGTATCAGGCCCGAAGAAACTCAGATCACCAGCCTGATAGGCATTGGGCGCGCGGTTATTCAATTCGTTGAGGGCGATAACTTCGTAGGTCATTGTTGTTCTCCTTACTTTTCTCTGTCCCGATTTCTCAGGTACAATTGAATTGTAACACAACAATTCGATGCTGTCAACCCCTTGTGCCACGAATTTCCCCGCCTCCGCAAAAACTCATTGATCCTCATGGATATCACCATAATGCCCTGATTTTGCCCTGATTTGTGCGAAATTCGTAGAACTTTTGTGCAGATCATTCGTTATACAAAGCAGAGCAGCAAGGAGACGACGAATCCCATGCAATTCATCGCATCGCCGAACTACTGGGCAGGCCGGGCGGGGTATCGCCCGCGTTGGCTCATTGTGCATGGTACTGCCGGCGGCAGCTCCGCCGCAGGTATCGCCGCCTGGTTCGCGAATCCAGAGAGCCAGGTCAGCGCTCACTACGTTGTGGACCAGGCCGGCACGGTGATCTGCTGCGTCGAGGAGCAGGACACCGCCTGGTCCAACGGTATCATCACCGGGGCGCCGGCGACCTTGCCGTTCCGCACTGCCAGCGATGGCATCCACCGGGACGCCTGGTGGAGCGATGCCGTGAACCCCAACTATCTCACGATCTCCATTGAGCACGTCAAGCCCAGCACGGATAACAGCGATGCTTTGACGCAGGCGCAGCAGGCGGCGAGCTTTGCGCTTATCAAAGCGATCTGCGAGCGCTGGGGCATTCCAAAGCGATTCGCAGATAGCAATGGGGGCATCACCGGCCACTTTAGCATCGATCCTCTGAACAGATCGCACTGCCCAGGGCCGTATCCGTGGTCGGCATTGTGGGCTTATTTACAACGAGGGGGAAGTATGGTTCCGCAAGGATGGAGCGATGACGGCACGACACTCACTGCTCCCAATGGCGTCAAAGTCATCAAGGGATTCCGCGATGTTGTGCTCTTCAGCGCCTGGGATCCGCAAAATTATCCGCTGGAGGCGGAGCGCGGCGCCGATCCTTTGGAGGTCGGTAATCCATCGCTTGGCGCCGGGACACGTCAGACCTTCCGCTGGAGTCGCTTAGAATGGACGCCCTCACGCGGCGTCTTTCAGTGCTGGCTTGGTCAGGAGGCGCTGGCATTGGAAGCGAAGCTAGCGCAGCTCCAGCCGGCGCCAATCACCGCTGCGCAGGCGAGCATCGTCATCGCCGATCTTAAAGACATTGTAGAGAGTGCCGAGGGTGCCTTGCAGCAGCTCGGCGCCGGCACATCGTCATCATCGTAGCGCGTCCTTGTAGTGCGTCCTCGTAGTTTTCCACAGCTTATCCACAGAGAAAGCAGGTATTTCAATGACAGACACTGCGCTTACCATCCCTGCCAGAACGTCCACCTCTGGTGAAATTACGCCGCAGGGCATCGTACCTGTGCCGAGTATCGGCGATCAGGTACTCTTTGTGCTCGACACCGGCCACTCTGCCGGAGAATCGCGCCCGGCTATCGTCACCAGGACCTTTGCGGAAAAGACGGGCATGGTGAATCTCCAGGTCCTCACCGATGCCCTCAACGATTTCTCAGCGGGTGATCCCGGCTGCACAGGGATCATGTGGAAGACAGCGGTGCCCTACAGCGAAACCGGCGAGCGCGGCACCTGGCGCTATGGTACGCCATCCTATACCATCACTGGATAGCGCCATGACGGTTCCACAGCCCTTCACATTGCTCCTGCCAGCACTGGCCTCAATGATCGCCGGGTGGCTCAAGGATGATAATTTGCCTGCCTGGGCTAACTTCGCGATCATCGTTGCGCTCTTCGTCGTCTCAGTGGCTGCGTGCATCCTCGTCGGCGGCGGCCTCAGTGGCAACCCTGGCGCCGACATCAGCCTGATTATCGCCGAGTGCGCCGCCGTCTTTGGCTTGCTGAAGCCGGTGATGGACAGAGCAGCGGCGACAGTGCCCTCGCCGATAGCAGCGCTCGCCGAGAGCCGCGCAGAGGCAGAGGCGGTCTTCGCGGCGCCGATCACGCCGGTAGCCGTGCGCGCCAGTGCTGCACCGATCAAAGAGCAAAGCCCGGTGAGGCCGCAGATCACGTTGCCGGCAAAGCCGCCACCGCCAGAGTCTCCACCACCAGCGCCAGGCGGGGACGGCTCGGCCTCGTAGCCTCTGCCTCGCCTTACGCGCTGCTTGACATGGCGAGGCGACGACTGCTATGATGGCGGTGTTTCCGAGACGGGAAGCGCGGGCCTCGACGATGCAACACGTCGAGGCCCGCGCTGCATTTTGGCACATTGACAGCAGTGCTAGCATTGATATCGATACCTCTACCATCTGGCGCAGGCGATCACGGCCATTCTACCGCCAAATTATCATGGCCGTGATCGTTGTCCTCTAAGATTGACAGCGCGGCCCACATCGCGTATTCTGTGAGCACGGGAAAAGTCAGGTATTTCAGTTGAGTACAGACACGATATGGCGCCTATCGACCAGCCCTCGATAGGCGCCATATCGTGTCTTGACGGAGCCTCTCTCGCATGCTACGATAGGGCTGCGATCCCATCGCGACTGCAATGTCATGCCAGGCGGCACCCAACACACAAAGAGGCCCTTGAAGCGCGGATTGCTTCAAGGGCCTCGATGATTCTCAACGCTCACACGATGATCGGCTCATCGCCCGCAAGGCGGGATTGATATGATGGCAGATGCCACGTATCCGCCTTCGCTTTCGCCGAATACGCAACGCTTTTGACAACGCGCACGCCGTAGCCAGCGCTGACCAGGACATGGAGCTGGACGACGCCGCGCTCTTTGTCCTCAATGCCAGAGATGATGGCGGCGTACTCACGGCCTACCATGTCCACGTAGATCACGGTGCGGCCAAGCGCGGCGCCGGGGATCATCGTTGTTGTCATAGCGCACGCATCCTCTCTGTTTCCCTCGTTTCAACGAGGGCCGCCCGCGCGGCAGCGAGGGCCTGGGCGATCTTCGGATCGGCGGCGATCTCGTCGCAACTAAGCGACTGCACGGCATTCATGAGCGTCATCGCCTGCATGGATTCTGTGTTGTGCCGGCTGTCTTGCAGCGCGCGCACGAGGACGAGGATATGCTGTGGCATCGGCGCCTCGCTCCGAGGCCGTGCATGGAAATACTCCATGATAGCCATGAAGAGAGCGCGCAGGGCCTCGCTTGTCGCTGGAGGCGTCTGCTCTCGTGTGTTGCGCAGCGCGGCCAGGCGCGGCGGTGTGGTCGTCATGGTCATCGCAGCGCCTCCTGGTTCACAATGAGTTCGCCAGTTGTCCGGGCCAGCGCGCGATCTGTGGCGCGATCAACAAGTGCTGCGTCGCATTGATCGATCATGAGATTATGCGTACAGCGCGGCACGAGCACCGCGCCGAGTTCTTCGGCGAGACCAACGCTCACCTCGAAGAGACCGCAGGCTACGATGTCATCGGCATCCCCACAGCGCATGATGATAGTCACCGTTTCGCCATCGTTGGCGGTAAGGTCAAGCTCCGAGTCCCCGGTGACCAACTCATGGCAAACCGGACCATCAATGTTGCGCTCGTGGATCACCGTGATGATGGTGTTCTCATCACTGAGAGAACTGTGCAGATGCACAGAGGCGCTGTAGCTCGTCTGCTCCGTATAGAGCACACTGAGCCAGGCTAATTTCGTCGTCATTGGATACCCCCTTGATTGAATGCAGCGCGCGCGTAATTCGGCGCGCTGCGACTACAAAGATTACATGTCGTTTTTTTCAGCAGATGGAGCAGCGCGCAATGGAAGCAGGCACTGCGTATTCATCACCGATTGCGCCCAGATCCACAATGCTTCACCACGCTCGCCACGGAAAACCATCGCTTCTCGCAATCCGACACAGAGGACCTCGACGCGATCCTTGCAGTGGTAGATCGCAAGAATATTGTTGACGTAAAGGATAACGTTGCCAATTTGAATAAATGGTTTGTTCATAGATACCCCCTCGATTATCAGTGATTACTGTGCCTCCGGGGCATTCGTCGGCTGCCCCGGAGGCGATGACATTAGAACGGAACTTCGTCGTCGCCATTTTGTGGCGCCTCAGCCTGGTCATCGGCATCGCCGCCATTGATGCGCCGCGATTTCTCGATGCTCCAGGCAACGGTGCGCTCGATGCGGCCATCGGCCTCTAAGATTGCCGCCTGGCTATCACCGATGGCGACGGAAGCCAGGTACTTCAAGCCGGATTCCGGATCGCGCACTGACAAACGCGGCACAAGCGGAATAGGATAGTAGACCTCGGTGGATTGCCCCTGCTTTCCGGCGGTCAGCGTGTGGCCTGAGCACGCCACAGGAAGGCCATAGGCGTAGTACGCGCAGGGCTGCTCTTCGCCAGAACGCGAACGCAGTGCATCGGCGAAGTTCAGAACATATTCCTGGGCTTTCAGGCAGAGCAGTATTCGCTCTGTGACCAGGCCGCTGAATTTTGCCGTGAAGACGCCGGCATACCCGGCTTCCCACAGCTCCTTGATGAAGCATTGAAAGTACAGCTCGCTCCGGTTAGACTTGGGATTCCATCCGTAGGCAATCCCCCAGCGCAGCGTCTGGTCGCCCTGCATTTCTGCCTTCGATGGGATCCCCTGGCAGATGATGAAGAGCGTGAGAACCGGAAGACTCCACGACGGGACGCGGCGCGGTTTGCTGCTACTCTCCGGGTGCATGACGATGCAGGGCGCAGCCTTGCCCTGCTCACACAACACCTCCATTGCATCGATGAGTTCATAGTCGTCTGGGAGTAACCCGTCCTCCTCGTCGGGCTGATCGATGAACCAGCCGCGCGCCGGCGGCAATGCGGATTTCCCATTGATCGCAAAGCAGTCATTGTTGCCGGTGAGCCACGAGATGCGCCGTGGGACACTGGCCTCAGCGCCGCCACGGTAGGCCGCGCTGGCAAAGCGGGTGTTGACGTGCAGCGCAGTCGTGAGCGAGACTTCGCGCGGCTCGGCTGCTTCGACGAGTGCGGTGCTCACCTGGTCGTCGGTGGATTCTTCGGTGTGTTTCGGTGTGGTCATTGCGATCTCCTTCCAAAGCTATTACAACGGATATTCGTTCGTCGGTGAATCGATATCAGAAAGGTCGTAGATGGCATCGGCTTCCTGGAAGGTGTAAGCCGGGAAGAGCAAATTCAGGAAAGCCTGGTGCTCTTCCTCGGTTTCCTCCGGGTGGGCGGCGACTATCGCCGCCTGCTCTTCTGGCGAAAGCTGCCAATAATCGGAGAGCTTCATCGCAGCCTCCTTACACTTCAAAGGTGACATCGCCAGAGCGCAGATAGGCGCTGCCATCAGGCTTCTCGATGATGGTGGAGCCTTCGGGCGTTGTGCGCTCCTTTGTCGCTTGCTGCTCTGCTTCCCATGCTTTCCACCACTCGTCGAACCGGCGCTTGATCTCGGCGTCTTCTTCGGCAGGCGTGGCGCATCCGCGTGGCAACTCTTCCGACATGGGGCCGTTGAGCCAGGGCTGGCCCTTGTTGTCCTGCTTCTCGATGACGAGCATGCTGTCATAATTCGTCCATTCATTGCGCTCGCCTTTGTGGTAGGTTGCCTTGTAATGCACGAGCCACGCGGGCGGCGAGAGTTCTGGCAGGAATTGAATGCTTTCCAGTTCACAGATTGACTTGAATGAAGCCGTGCGCTCAATGAAGAATTTTTGAATGTCAGCGAAAGTAAAGTGTCTCTCTGCCATGTTGGATACCCCCTTTGATCGATGCATGCAGAGAGCATGGTGCTCTCTGCGAAGTTCAACGATTTCAGACCTTGAGAATGGAGAAGCCGCGATTGCCATTGAGCGGCGCGCGCTCCATGCGACTCTCGACGATCACGCTGCATGGCTTTGCCGCAGGCTTTGGCGTCACGATCTGCGCCGCCTTCCCGGTGATCTCGATGGCGATACGCCCGCGCCGTGTTGCCATGCGCAGCGCCGATGCTTTCTCATGCGAGCACGGCTTCGTTGCAGGGCAGCTACAGCGCTTCTCGCCGCTCACGTGGCGCACAATGTACCAGCCATTCTCGACGGAATCACTGCGCACCAGGTCGAATGCTTCGCCGGCTCTGAGATGCACGACAGCGCCGTTCTCGCCGGCGATCTCCATGTCGCGGTTCGCGGTGCAGGGAAGGATCGTCGTTTCTGGCGCAACGTAGTCGAGGTAGACAATGACGTAAGGCATCGCCGTCTTACGCGGCTGTGAAAGCTTTGCGGTTCTGCGAAGGGTCGGTGTCGTCATGGGATTCGTCGTCTCCTTTGTTTGTGATGTCGTCGTTAAGTCTATAATGATTTTACGACATCGTGAAGAGGTTGTCAAGGGGTTTTGGGGCAAGTTTTCAATGACGTTGACAAGTTCATAAAACTCATGGTATCCTTTGACAAGGAGGTGACTATGAACGAAAAAAAACAGTACAGTCCAGAGGAAACCGCCGCGATATTCGGCATCTCCACTGAGATGCTCGCATATTACCGGCGACACGGCAAAATCAAGGGCACCCAGGTCGGCAGGAGTAACATGTACACCTACACTGACCAGCAGATCAGAGAGGCGACGATTCCTCCGCCGAAGAGTGCGCGCAAGAAAGCTTCGCGCGACAAGGAAAGCGAGGAAGAGTCGGAGTATGCAGCAATCCTGGCGTAAATGTCGTAGCGCGAGTAACTTTTGAGTAGATAAAGGTGCGTCACTATACTGCATTGATCTATTGCATTGATTAACGCTTATTGATACAATGCAGCAATGATGCACAAGAGAGAGACGACGATGCCCGGATGGTTGGTTAGAAGACAACAGGCGAACGGTGAGCAGCGATCCTGCTCTGTCTGTGTAATAGCATATGTATTATTATAGGGAGCGCCTTATCCTCATGACCAATTATCCGGGTAAACGCTACAAACCCCTCATCGGACTGGTGATCCTGCTGCTGGTAATTGCCGGCAGTAGTATCCTTTTTGTGACGAAAATCGAGGGCAGCCCGGCCAGGTCCGCTCAGCATCCGCGTGCGAGCACGCCCACCACAACGCCGTCCATTACGCCGACGCCATCCCCGGCACCAACGCTCACACCGACACCGACGCTCACACCGACGCCACAGCCCCTATTTTCCGATAATTTTGCTGATAATAGCAAGGGATGGTATGTGAGCGATGTCTCTGGCTATACACGTACAGTCAGCAATAACCGACTCACACTTTCAGCCACCAACCATAAAATTCTTGTTGAGAGCGTGCCAGCGAACCAGACCTTTGACGATTTTACGCTCACAACAACCGTTACGCTGCTCCAGGCTGATGCGAACGATAGTGTGGGCCTCTATATGCGCGGCGACAGCAACCTCGACCACGACTATCGTATCGCTATCTCCGGCAACACTATGTACTCTATTAGCAAAGAGTCACTGGACGCTAACAATGAGCAGGTGGTTTCGTATCTTGTCCCGCCCACACACAGCGCGGCGCTCCACCCGCTCGGCCAGGCAAATACGCTCACCGTTACTATGCAGGGGCCGGCGTTGACGCTGAGCATCAATGGTACAACCGTAACCTCAATCATTGATACCGACTATACTCACGGCCAGATCGCGCTCTTCGTCGCCAATGGCAGCACCTCCGATGGCGTCACCGCCGCTTTCAGCAGTATTGAGATTGATCCCCTACCAGATCAACCATCCAGTTAACAAAGGGATGAGACAGGTGGGGTGGGGATCGCGCAAGGCGCGATCCCCACCCCACCTGTCTCATCCCTTGTGTCGCGGAGCCACGCGACTCCCCACCAGAGAGCGAGGAGGCCGGGTATCAGATACCCTCTACAGCGCACCTTCATCGAGAGTAACGCGCGCGATGTGTTGCAACCCCCGCGCTCGCAACATGCACGCAGGGATGCGACAATACTGACAATACTATAGGGACGCCGCCAGCACGGCAGCGTCCCTATAGGGATCTCACAGCCTGCAAAAAATCTGCCCGCTGTGGTTAATTAACCCCATGTGCATGTTTTTGGGCGCCTGCGGCGCACGCTATGGTGAAGAGCCTGCGAGCCGCACAGCGGTGAGCCGGCAGCGAAACTCGCACATGGCGTTAGTTAGCAGCCACAGCCGCAGCCGCAGCCACATGGACAATCGCAGCCGCATGGGCACTCACATGCGTCGTCGAAGGCCGGATACAGCAACATGTGTTCCCTCCTTTCGCAGTGTCTCGCTTTTCTCAGCGAGGCAGGACAGATCACGGCATTCCCCGAAGGATTCCTGAGCATCAGGATAGCAAGCCAGGAGTTGCTCCTGTGAGTCACAGGAGCAGGCCAGGAGCTGTTTGTGATAGTGCTCCACCTGATCGCGGAGCAGGTGCAATTCCGCAATCTCCTGATCGATGGCTCTCAGTCGCCCCTCGATAAGTCGCAGCGTCTCCTGCTGGACCTCTACACAGCGGGCATGAGGAGCTTCCTCCAGCAAAGGCTTCAGCGCTTCGAGCGACACTCCAAGCAGTCGCAGGCGACGTAGCAGGATGAGGCGATTGAGATCCGCCCGGCTGTAGCTGCGGTAGCCATTCGCGCTCCTCTGTGCCGGCGGGAGCAGGCCAGCGCTTTCGTAGTAACGAATAGCTTTGGCACTGACGCCAGAGAGCGACGCCAGTCGCCCGATGGTCAGGCGCTCACTCTCCCGCGATGTTCTCGCGGCTTGCCGCAGGTTCACCATGAACCTCACCTCCTTCTGTTCAGGAGTGTACACCTTCCAGCAATGGGAAGGTCAAGTCCTTTATCGAAATCTTTTCCTCTCAGGAACAATACGAACAATCAAGTAAAACCATCAAGAGCTTTTAGAGGTCTCTCCAGGTTTTTCCTCCGCTCTCCCCTATGTGATTCAGCAACCGGAACGTTAATATTGCATTACTTTTGCGCCCTGACGATCTCCTGTGTTGCCGCACCCTGGCTGTCCCGTTTCGTCTCCAGGTACCAGCGCACGCCCTCCGCCACGCCGCGCGTGACATCGAACTCCGGCGTGAAGCCCAGTTCGCGCCTCGCCTTCTCAATCGAGAACTGCTGGTCGCCGCCGGTCAGCGTTACGCCGTAGGTCGTCAGCGGCGGCGGGGCTGCCTTGCGCCGTCCCAGCGCACGCCAGAGGAGTTCGGCGCTACGGCCCGCAGCATACAAAGCAAAGTAGGGGACATGTCGCGTCACGCGGGGAACGTGCAGGGCGTCGGCCATCGCGTTGAAATACTCTTCCTGCGTCACACGGCGATCATCGACGATGGTATAAGCCTGTCCGATGGCTTTATCGCCGGCATCACCGGCTTTGATGAGGCCCTGGGCCACGTCGCGCACGTAGACGATGGGCACAATATTTTTGCCGGAGCCGAAGAAAAACATCTTGCCCGATTCGATGAGGGAGAGATAGCGTCCGAAGCTGGCACTGTCGCGCGGCCCATAAATCCAGCCCGGGCGCACAATCACTACGGGCGCGCCGCGATCTTTCACCAGGTTGGCGATCACTTTTTCGCCGATGATCTTCGTGCGACTGTAGGGATTATCCTCGGCATGAAAGGGATGATTTTCCGTAATCACGCCTTTCAGATGATGTCCATAGACCGTAATTGAACTGGTATGCACGATGCGTTCGACCCCGGCATCCACGGCTGCATGCACCAGGTTCGCGAGGCCCTGCACATTGACGGCACGATAGACATCCTCCGGTCCCCACGGTCCCGTTTTCGCCGCCACGTTATATACGCGCTGCACGCCTTCTACCGCGCGCTTGAGCGAATCCGCGTCGGTCAGGTCGCCATAGACGATATCGATGCCCTCCAGCGTGCGCAGGCGACTGCTATCCTCCACCGGGCGCACCATTGCCCGCACCTCGTCGCCACGTTCTACCAGCATATCAACAAGATGGCCGCCCAGAAAACCGGCGGCTCCCGTTACCAGTACTCTCACGATTGCTCCTTGCTTGCTTTATTTAGATACTGCTCTTTCCATCCAAACATATGCGCTCTCCTGGGAGTGTATCCGGGTGCTCGCGCCCTCGGCGCTCGCCTCGGGGAGAGTGTTGTGCAGAGGCGCGCGACCATTCTGCCAGAGAGGGCGAGTACGTTGAGCATCGGACACACTCTGAGTGAGTATATCAATCAGATACACGGCTGGCAACAGGATAGGAGAGATCTTGATTGCTCCAGGATCAAAGCTGCAACAGCAAAAACTGCTGGCGCTGCTGTGCAAGCCGGGTCAGCTCGCGCCTACATGCGCTCATCGCGCGGCGAAACAAGAAGGGCGATAATTAATAAAATATGAATGGATAAATCGAGTTACAGATCCATTATGACTTTGCCCTCGAAGTTGAGTACAATTAGTAATGTCGATCTGAGGCGATTGCTTTTCAGGAAGAGATCAAGATTTGCGAGGGTAAAAATATCATGACGACGACAGGCTGGCGCGGTTCCCCGCAATTTCCCGGCATTGCAGGAAATATTGAGCCATCGACGCGGGAGGCGATGGATGCCGCAGTGGAGACCTTGCAGGCCAATAAGGATGCCTGGGTGGCGCTTCCGGTACACGAGCGTATCGCGCTTATCGAGAGGCTGGCGAAAGACTTTGCCGCCGTGGCGCCGCGCTGGGTCAGCGCCTGCCAGCAGGCTAAAGGTATCGCAGCGGATTCGCCGCTGGCCGGCGAAGAGTGGGCACTGGGGCCGTGGCCTGTACTCAAGAATCTGAGTCAACTGCGTCGCTCTCTGATCGACATCGAGGTCCACGGGCGCCCGCGCATCCCCGGCCCGCTGACGATGCGGCCGGACGGCCAGGTCGTCGCGCGTGTCTTCCCGCAAACGCCCTATGATCGCCTCTTTTTTAGCGGCGTCACGGCAGAGATCTGGATGGAGCCGGGCGTCACGGCGGAGGAGCTTCCGCAGACGCAGGCACTGGCTTACCAGAACAAAGAACACCCCGGCAAGGTCGTGCTGGTACTGGGGGCCGGCAATGTTTCGAGCATCGGGCCAATGGACATTCTCTACAAATTGTTCGTCGAGGATGCCGTCGTGCTGCTGAAAATGAATCCGATCAACGCGTATCTGGGACCGCTGCTCGAAGAAGGCTTTCGCGCGCTGATTGAACCCGGTTTCCTGCGACTGGCATATGGAGGAGCGGAACAGGGCGAGTATCTCTGTAACCATCCAGGCGTGGATGCGATCCACATCACCGGCTCGGATAAAACCTTCGAGGCCATCATCTTCGGAACGGGACCGGAAGGAGCGGCGCGCAAGGCGGCACATCAGCCCTTACAGACGCGGCCCGTTACCGGCGAACTGGGCAACGTCAGCCCGGTGATTGTCGTGCCCGGCCCCTGGCGTCCCGGCGACCTGGCGTACCAGGCCGAGCACATCGTCTCGATGCTCACCAATAACGCCGGCTTCAATTGTAACGCCACCCGCGTTATCATCCAGCATTCCCTCTGGCAGCAGCGAGAAGCGCTCTTGCAACAGATCCGCCGCCTGCTGGCCCTGGTTCCCACACGCGACACCTATTATCCGGGGGCACAGGAGCGCTGGCAGGCTTTTGTAGACAAGCACCCGGAGGCCGAGCAATTCGGCGCGGCGGCCAGCGGGCAGATCCCCTGGACGCTCATCGCCGGCCTCGATCCCGAGCAGGAGGACGATATCTGCTTTACCACGGAGGCTTTCTGCGGCCTCTTCGCCGAGACCGCGCTTGAAGCTGCAAACGTCCCTGAATATATCGCGCGCGCCGCAGCCTTCGCCAACGAGCGGCTCTGGGGCACGCTCAACGTCACGCTGCTCGTCCATCCCGACTCGCTCAAGGATCCGGCCATAGCGGCTGCTGTAGAGCGCGCAGTGTCCGATCTCCGCTACGGCACGATTGGCGTCAATTATTGGGCTGGCACGGGCTATGCACTGGCCGCGACAACGTGGGGCGCCTTTCCGGGCCATGATATCTACAATATTCAGTCCGGGACAGGCGTCGTACATAATACACTGATGTTCTCACGCGCGCAAAAGTCGGTGGTGCGCGGCCCGTTCCGCAGCATACCCACACCGCCCTGGTTCGCGACACGTGGCAGGATCGCGCGCAAGGTCTTTCCCAGGCTCAATGACCTGGAGGCCGCGCCCTCGCCGCTCAAGGTTCCCGCGATCATATGGGCCGCACTGACGGGATAGGCCAGAAAGGGATGAGTTAGTGCTACAACTGCATGACACGATTATTCTGACCTTCGGCCTGTTGATAGCGATTGTGCTGCTGGCCTCTATCGCCATACGCCTCCATATCCCCTACGCGATCCTGCTCGTGATCGGGGGAGTCATCATGGGCTTTATACCCGCCCTGCCTAATGTCACGCTTGAGCCTGATCTGGTACTTCTACTCTTTCTACCACCACTGATCTTCTCTTCGGCCTGGCGCACATCGTGGCGCAATTTTCGCTGCGAACTGCGCTCGATCCTGCTGCTGGCAATCGGCCTGGTGCTGGCAACGATGGTCGTGGTCGCGATGGCCGCTCACACGCTGATCCCCGGCCTCTCCTGGCCGACGGCCTTCGTGCTCGGAGCAGTGGTCTCGCCTACCGATGTCGTGGCCGCCGAGTCGATCATGCAGAGGCTCGGCCTGATGCGGCGCGTCGCAACAATCATCGGCGGTGAAAGCCTGGTCAACGACGCAACCGCACTGGTCGTTTATCGCTTCGCCGTCGCCGCCGTTATCAGCGGAACCTTCTCGCTCTGGCAGGCAGGACTGCAATTTGTGCTGGTCAGTGTGGGAGGAATCGCAGTCGGGCTGCTCATCGCCTGGCCCGTTTCGCGCATCCACTACTACATCGAAGATGCGCCCAGCGAGATTACTATCACGCTGCTGGCCTCTTACGCTGCTTATTTGCTCGCCGAATCGCTTGATCTCTCCGGCGTTCTGGCAACGGTTGCGGCGGGACTTTATCTGAGCAGGCAATCGGCGACCTTCTTCTCCTCCAGCACACGCCTGCAAGCCTATTCCTTCTGGAATGTGCTGGTCTTTCTCTTCAACGGCTTTATCTTCCTGCTGATCGGACTCGAGCTCTACACTATCGTCCAGAGCATACCGAATACATCTCTGCTCACGCTCATTGGCTACGCTGCTATTGTGAGCCTGGTTGTGATTGTAGTGCGAATTGCCTGGGCCTCTGCCACAAACTCAATTCTGGGCTTTCTTTATCGACGCTCGCTGACACGCTATCAACCGCCCGGCCCACGCGCCACGCAGGTAATAGGCTGGGCCGGCATGCGCGGCGGCGTCTCGCTGGCAACCGCGCTGGCGATTCCCCTGACAATTGCCAGCGGCGCTCCCTTTCCAGACCGCGACCTGGTTATCTTTTTAACCTTCGGCGTTATCCTTTCGACGCTCGTGCTGCAAGGTCTGACGCTGGGACCGTTGATTAGCCGGCTGGGCCTGGCGCCGGATCCCGGCGTTGCCCGGGAGACCAGAGAGGCGCTACACGAGGCGACCATTGCGGCTCTTGCACGGCTCGATGAGCTGACGGAACAGGGCCAGATACCGGAGAATTACGCGCACCACCTGCACGCCTATTATGAACGGAAGCTGGATATCATCGATCAGCACACCGAAGCGGAGGATAGAGAGGCGCTGCGCAAGGGTCTGCGCGATCACAAGCGGCTCCATCACGAACTGCGGCAGGTGGAACGCGCCAGGCTTATCGCGCTGCGCAACAAAGGCGAGATCGATGACGAGATATTCCATCGTATCGAACGCGAACTCGATCTGGAGGAGCAGCGATTAGTAGAATTATGAAGGTCGATATGATGTGCGCGCATGGGCTGCGCCCATGCGCGCACATCATATCGACACGTATTGTCAGCCCTTGACGACGATCACGGGCTTGAGCCGCGCCACCAGGCTCGCCAGACCGGCATTGTGCACAACGTTCACTACTTGCTGCGCATCTTTGTAAGCCGATGGCGCCTCTTCGGTCAGCAGCCCCTTGCTATGCACGCGCACGGTAACGCCCCGGGCCTCCAGTTGCGCCAGCAGTTCCTTGCTGGTCAGCGACTTTTTGGCGGCGGTACGGCTCTGGCGGCGGCCAGCGCCGTGACAGGTCGTGCCAAAGCTCTGCTCCATCGAGCCGGGCGCTCCGACCAGAACGAACGAGTAGCGACCCATATCGCCGGGGATGAGCACCGGCTGACCAACGGCGCGGTACTGCTCCGGCACGGCGGGATGGCCCGCCGGGAACGAGCGCGTCGCCCCTTTGCGGTGCACGCACACGCGCCGCACCTCTCCGTCTATGACGTACTCCTCCATCTTGGCGATGTTGTGGCAGACATCGTAGACCAGCGGCATCTCTTTCGGACGCGCCCGGCGCCCGAAGACGCTGGCGAATGCCTGCCGCACGCCATGCATCAACAACTGGCGATTGGCCCAGGCGAAATTGGCGCCGCACGCCATCGCCCCCAGGTACGCCTTCCCCATCTCCGACTGCAAGGGCAGGCACGCGAGCTGGCGGTCCACCAGCTTGAAACCGTAATCCGCCTGCCTGGCTTCCGCGATCCTGATATAATCCTCCGCGATCTGGTGCCCGAAGCCGCGCGAGCCGCAGTGAATGGTGACGACGATCTGGCCGAGCTGGCCGATGCCGAGCGCGCGCGCTGCCTGCTCGTCGTAGATGTGATCGACCTGCTGCACCTCGCAGAAGTGGTTGCCCGAACCCAGGCTCCCCAGTTGCTTGCTGCCGCGCTGCACAGCCTGATCCGAGACAGCATCTGGATTGGCGCCCGCCAGACAGCCATGCTCCTCGGTAACGTCCAGATCCTCGGCGAAGCCATAACCCTGCTCGATAGCCCAGGCAGCACCGCGCTCCATCACTGCTCGCAGCTCCCCGGCGCTTAACGCACGCATGCCTGCTCCGCCCACGCCCGAAGGCAGGGCCGCGAAGAGTTCGTCGGCCAGCTTATCAACCCTGCCACGTATCTGCTCATGCAGCAGATCGGTTGCCAGCAGGCGCACGCCGCAGTTGATGTCGAACCCGATCCCGCCGGGCGACACAACGCCATACTCGGCGCTCGTGGCCGCCACGCCGCCAACGGGAAAGCCGTAGCCCCAGTGAATATCCGGCATACCGAGCGCATAGCCCAGAATGCCCGGCAGCGTAGCGACGTTCGCCACCTGTTGCAGCGCGTTATCCTGAAGAATTTGCTCTATCAATTCGTCGTCGGCATAGACCATCCCCGGCACACGCATCTCGGGATTATAGCGCTGCGGAATGCGCCAGCGATTCGCATCGACGCGCTCCAGCGGAATTTTTCCAGTCGTATTGCCCATGAAAGATCTCTCCTGTGTGGACAGTTTTGAATACGGTACAGCCCTAGATGTCGAAGATGATGCGGGCCTGGTAGCCCGTCGCGGTGGAGTTGATGGCGGCCTCATGCCAGGTCACGGCCTTGATGGCGCTGCTCAACTCGTGGCGCTGCGCATCGTAGGGTTCGCCAGATACACGGGCAGTCAGGCGTGTTTCGCTGATGGCCTCGATTACGAAGTCGCGCAAGAGGAGGTACTCGGTGTCGAACAGAAAAATCAGTTCATTGAGCCAGGCCACGAGCAATGAGACGGGATCGTGGCCTTCGACAGTGATTTCCCGGCTGGTAACGGTCCGTATCTGCTCAAGCGGCACCATCAGGCTCTCCATGCCCTGCGCGGCATGAACAAACAGCTCTGCCAGGGTGCTGCCATAAGCGTGCAGGCCGATATCAGCCGTATGCTCGAATACTTCGTAAGGCGGCTGAGCCATCGTTACGCTGCTTGCCGCATGAATCTGACGGAAATGACAGGGGATTTATGGCCGGAATGCATAGCTGTTCCCTTCCTTTCCGTAATAAAGTTGCTCAATGAACATTTACAGTTTACCTATTAATTTGCGATCTGTCAAGATGGAGACCCATACAACCAGGGCTATGTAATTCTCCCCACCCCTCGCCCGAAAGGAAGAGTTTGGGCGGGGACATCCCGCGCCCCGCAAGGGGGCGGCCGCCCCCTTGACTCCCGATTCTGGCGAGCATTCAATAGCCCTGCCATACAACAGGAGCGGCAGGACTGGCCCTGCCGCTCCTGTTGTATGGGCCTCCTTAGTGGCTGCGGATCTGCGCCCAGAACTCCAGCAGGTCGCTCTTGGTGACGATGCCGGTCAGCCGGTCTTTGTCCATGACGGCCACCGCCGACTGGCCGCTGCTAAAGAGGGTATAGGCTTCACGCACGGGTGCGTCCTCCTCCAGCATGGGGAAGGGCGGCCCCTGCACCTCGCGCACGGCGCTCGATGTCAGCGGCTCACCGCTGGACAGGCGGCGCAGCAGCAGGTCCTCGGTCAGACTTCCCACCATCCTGCCGTTTTCGATTACCGGCGTCTGGCTGATGCCGTAGCGGCGCAGCAGTTCAACGGCATCGGCCACCGAATCGGTTGGCCTGACGCTCACCACAAGCGGCATACTGCGCATATGCGTGCGCCGGTAGGTGAGCACATCGCGCAGCACCGGCTGAGCTGTCTCGGCCTGGATGAGCAGGTCATTCTCGCGCATCCATGTATCGTTGAACTGCTTGCTCAGGTAGCCGCGCCCCGTGTCGGGCAGCAGTACAACCACCACATCATCCGGCGTGAGGCGCCGCGCATAGAGCAGGGCCGCAGCGAGCGCGGTGCCGGCGGAGCCGCCCGCCAGAATACCCTCCTCGCGCGCCAGCCTGCGCGCCCAGTAGAACGAGGTGCGGTCATCGATGCGCATCACTTCATCTACCACCGACGGATCGTAGTTGGCCGGAAAGACCTCCATGCCGATGCCTTCGACCTTGTAGGGCCTGGGCGTGTCGCCGGAGAAGACCGAGCCGGCGGGATCGGCGCCAATGATCTTGATGTTCGGATTCCGCTCCTTGAGGAAACGCGCGGTGCCGGAGATGGTGCCTCCGGTGCCGATGCCAGCAACAAAAGCGGTTACGCGCCCCGCCGTGTCGCGCCATATCTCCGGGCCTGTCGTCGCGTAATGCGCTTCCGGATTGGCCGGGTTGGAGTACTGGTCAGGACAATAGGCCCCGGGAATTTCGTCGGCGAGCCGGTGAGCGACGTTCTTGTAATAATCGGGCGAGTCGTGGGAAACGCTGCTGGGACAGATGACGACCTCGGCTCCATAGGCGCGCAGCAGGCTGCGCTTCTCTTCGCTTACCTTGTCGGTCATGACAAAGATGCAGTGGTAGCCCTTGATCGCCGCGGCTATCGCCAGGCCATGCCCGGTATTGCCGCTCGTCGGCTCGACAATGGTAGAGCCGGGGCGCAGCAGGCCGCGTTTCTCGCAATACTCGATCATCGCCGGCCCGATGCGGTCCTTGACGCTGCCGCCGGGATTGAACATCTCCATTTTTGCCAGCATCAGCGGCGGCACGTCGCTGGCAACACGATTGAGGCGCAGCAGCGGCGTGTCGCCTATGGCCTCAAGGATCGTATGATAATAGCGCATCTCACCCATCGCTGGTTCTGTTTGCTCTTGCACTTTTATAACCTCTACTGCTTTATGAGGCTTGCGACACGATGGGTTGTGGTGATTGGCAGGAAGGATTGGAAACCATGAACGTAACACATCCCCATCTGTCAACGTTTGCGTTTAAACCATGCGCACAGTATAGCAGATTCTGTCTTTTCCTATCCACTCTTCTTTGGTTGCGGCATCTGTCATCTTTTCGCGGCATTGGTTCCCTGCTTCTGACACCTCAGCGCCTGCGGCGCTTCGCATAGGAGAAGGAAGGATGAGCCGGCGGCGCCAGTCGGCGCCGCCGGCTCATCCTTCCTTCTCCTGTGCGAGCCACCGAGGGTGCCGATGAGGGCACATAAGCTCTCCGCCGGCTCATCCTTCCTTCTCCTGTGCGAGCCACCGAAGGTGCTGATGAGGGCAAAAAAGAGACGCGCATCCTCAATCGCGGCCCATAAGTCCCTGCTGCCAGGCGAAGACGGCGGCCTGCGTGCGATCCACCATATGCAGCTTGCTCAGGATATTGCTCACATGCCCCTTGA